>RCMY010000597.1_pt1 | contig 34110 bp, 33 predicted proteins | sample 2041341 | NCBI WGS metagenome assembly RCMY01 (sample SAMN09708234, study PRJNA481090) | Marine sediment metagenome, whole genome shotgun sequencing project. | reverse complement strand
CTCTTCGGGGACGACGAAGGCCACGACAGCTTCGCCCCAGTCGGGGTGGGGGATCCCGATCACGGCGACCTGTTGGACACCGTCGACGTCGATGATCTCCGACTCGACCTCGGAGGTGTAGACGTTCATGCCTCCGGAGATGACCATGTCGTTCTTGCGGTCGAGCAGGTACAGGAAGCCGTCGGCGTCGAGCCTGCCGATGTCGCCGGTGAACAACCATCCGTCGCGCAGCGTGCTGGCCGTGGCGTCGGGTCGGTTGTTGTAGCCGACCATCGTGTATTGGGTCGACGCGATGACCTCACCGATCTCGCCGATCGGGACGGCCTCACCGGCATCGTCGACGATGCGGACTTCGGCCATCGTGACGGCCTGGCCACAACTGGTCAGGCGATGGACGAACTCGGGGTCGGTGCTGTGGTCTTCCCGGCGGAGTCGAGTGATGAAGTTCGGCGCCTCGGACTGGCCGTAGAGCTGCATGAACACCGGGCCGAAGATGGCGAGCCCCTGGCGCAGGCGGTCGACGGTGATCGGAGCGGCCCCGTAGAGAATCGTGCGGAGGGACGACAGGTCGAGCGAACGACCTTCGGCTGCGTCGAGGACCCGGTAGATCATCGTCGGAACCATGAAGGTGAACGTGACCTTGTCTTCGGCGATGCGCCGGAGGCAGAGCTCGGGATCGAACTTGTTCTCGAGGAAGACGGTGGCGCCTCGGATGAAGCCGGTCTGGAGGTGGAAGCCGGCGCTGTGGGGCAGCGGCGACATGAGCAGCATCCGCTCGTCGTCGAGCAGGCCGGTCTCGATGACGTGGGCGTAGAGGTTGAGCGCCAACTGGCGCTGCCGGTGCATGACGCCCTTGGGCTGCCCGGTCGTTCCGCCGGTGTAGATGATCAGGCCCAGGTCGTCTTCCGATGGGTCGGAGTCGGGAACCGTGGTCGGCTTGTCGGCGACGGCATCGTCCATCGCGATCAGCTGGAGGTCGTCGCCTGCCGCATCCGATCGGGCGCCGTCGACGGTGATGATCGTGCGAAGTGATGCGGCGTCCGAGCCGACGGCGGCATCGATCATGCTCTCGCCGACGATCGCCACGGTCGCCCCACAATCGGTGAGGCAGTGGGCGATCTCTTTCGGCGAGAGCATCTCGGTGAGGGCGACTCGGGCGGCACCGATGCGTGCGATGGCCTGATCGGCGATGACGTATTCCGGGCCGTTCGGCAGCAGCATCGCCACCGGCTGGCCCGGACCGACGCCGAGTTCGAGGAGCAGGTGACCGAGCTGATTCGCTCGGTCGGCCAGCTCGCCGTACGTGTACGACCGACCGTCGTGCACAAGCGCGACGTGGGGGGCGAAGCGCTGTGACGCAGAGGTCAGAAGTTGTTTGACCGTCAATGCGTGACTCTGAGTGGTCATCACGGCAGCGACGGTCGGTCGAATCCCGGCGCAAGGTCCGGGCACGTACGAGGATGCATCATCAGCCTGCGCTGAGTCCGCCGTCGATGACGAGCTCGGACCCGGTGACCCAGGTCGACTCGTCGGAAGCCAGGTAGAGCACGCCCCAGGCGACGTCCATCGGCACGCCGGGGCGGCCGAGGGGGTGAACTTCGCCGAGTGCGTCGAAGAAGGCATCGCGGTCGCCGGTGTTGTCGCCCAGGTGCTGGACCATCGGGGTCCAGGTGTAGCTGGGGTGCACCGAGTTGATCCGGATGTTGTAGCCCTCGGTGGCAACGTGGAGTGCCGCCGACTTGGTGAACAGGCGAACGGCGCCCTTCGAAGCGTTGTAGGCCGCGAGGTTGGGGATGCCGATGAGGCCGGCGACCGAGGAGATGTTCACGATCGACCCGCCCTTGGGGTCTTGTGCCTTCATCACCTTGATGGCGGCGCGGGTTCCGAGGAACACCGCCTCGCTGTTGACGGAGTTGCAGAAGCGCCAGCCGTCGAGGGTGGTGTCTTCCACGTTTGCGTCGAGCACGACGCCGGCGTTGTTCACGCAGATGTCGAGTCGGCCGTGCCGCTCGACGATGCCGGAGACGATGGTGTCCCAGGCGGCTTCGTCGGTGACGTCCTGATGGATGTACTCGGCTGTTCCGCCCTCTTCGTTGATGGCGGCGGCGACGGCGTTGCCGGGCTCGTCGAGCATGTCAGTGAGGATGACGGTGGCGCCTTCCTTGGCCATGGTGCGGGCGGTTGCCTCGCCGAGGCCTCGTGCCCCTCCGGTGATCAGTGCGATCTTTCCCTGAACTCTTCCCACTACGTACCCCTTCGGTCCTGTGTCGGTGATGACGGTCACGAACCTAGAATTCGGGGTGATCATGTGACAGGGGTCATTGCATCATCGTGACGGTGCATTCGCGTCACTCAGTCGGCTTGGACCGTTCACTAGCGTGAATCGGGCTCGGTCACGACGTGAAGGGATCGGCATCATGAGAATCCTGATCGTCGACGACCATGAGGCCACCGTGACCTTCATGCGTCTGGCGTTCCGCAGTGCCGGACACACGGTCACGACGGCGTCCAACATCGAAGACGCGCTCGTGCGAGCCATCAAGGAGCCGCCCGACGTCGTCCTCACCGACCTCACGTTCGGAGCATCTGGTGGCGGCCTCGAGCTGGTCCGGTCGTTGCGTGCGACCGATTCGACCAGCGACATCGGGGTGTTGGCCGTCAGCGGCGCCGACAGCCCCGACGTGCTGCAGGCCACGGTCGACAACGGGTTCGACGGATTCGTCCCCAAGCCCGTCAACCTCGCAGCGCTGCTCGAGCGCGTCGACCGACTGGCCGAACTCGTGGCAGCGCGCCGATCGCTCTAGCGCCCAGGCTCTGGGTCTGAGGCCTGGTGCTGAGACAGTGTGAGGTCGATGGCGCGGAGTGCTTCGGAGATGTCGATCGGCTTGCTGAACAGTCGATCGTGGTCGGGAGCGGCCTCGGGAATGGGCTCGACGCCGGCAGTCATCACCATCACCGGAAGGTCGTGGCCGGTCGATCGGATGTCGCTGAGCAGGTCCCACCCCGATCGATCCGGCAGGCCGATGTCGAGAAGCATCAGGTCGATGTCGCCGCCCGCCAGCTGGGCTGCGCCTTCGGCAGCGTTGCGTGCAGTGCGCAGTTCGATGCGCGGCCGGAGTGCGAGCGCCGCCTTCATCACGCCGATGCAGGCATCATCGTCCTCGACGTAGAGCACGACCCCGGATCGTTGCTCGATCGCCCCTCGAGTCTCTTCACCCTCGACGTGGTCGGCCTGGGTGGTCTCGGGGGTGGTCGATGGCTCGCCGGCATCCGTCCGGGGATCGGCACCGTCTCGGCCGGCAGCGGATGGGAACTCGACCCAGAAGCTGCTTCCGACGCCGATGGCACTGTCGACGCCGATGGCGCCGCCCATCTCTGCCATCAGCCTCGAGGTGAGTGCGAGCCCCAGGCCGGTGCCCTCGGACGAGGCGTCTTGTTCGGCTTGGAGCCGATGGAACGGTTGGAACAGCTCGCCGAGGGACTCGGGTGCGATACCAGGGCCGTTGTCGCTCACGGTCACGCGAACACTACCGCCCTCGACTTCGGTGACACTCACGTCGACCCGGCCATCGGCCGGGGTGTACTTCACGGCGTTGCCCAACAGGTTGATCAGCACCTGCCGAAGGCAGCGTCGGTCGGCGAGCACGTGGTGGCGTTCGGCTCCGGGCCGATCCTCGACCAGGGAGATGTTGCGAGACATGGCGAGCGGCCCGACGAGGTCGAGGGCCTCTCGGATGACCTTCGCCGTGTCCACGTGCTCGATCTCGACCGACAACTGTCCGGCCTCGATCCGGGAGAGGTCGAGGAGTTCGTCGATGAGGTCGCGGAGGTGTTCGCCACCGCGAACGATCTGCTCGATGCTGTCTGACCGTTGGGCCGGTTCGAGATCGGTCAGCTGCATCACCTGGGCGAATCCGAGGATTGCGTTCAGCGGTGTTCTGAGCTCGTGACTGACCAAGGCGAGGAAGTCGGTCTTCGCGTTGTTCGACGCTTCGGCCGCCTCGCGTGCACGCTGCTCGGTGAGGTGGCGGCGGCTGGCCGTGATGTCTCGAACCTCGACGTAGTAGTTCCATTCGCCCGCCGCGGCGACGAGTGAGGTGTTGAGCGACACCCAGACCGGATCCTCGAAGGGGCGAGCAGCGAGCGGCACCTCGATCGTCGGCTGGGGATCGGGCGGAGCGGCGTCGGTGTCGGTCAGGAGGTCCCACCCTGCCTGGACCCGATCACGCCAGTCGGGGTGTACCAGGTCGAGCAGGCTCGACGTCAAGAGTTCGGATTCGGGTTGGCCGAGCATGGCGGAGAGCGACGGGTTGACCTTGAGCAGCGTTCCGTCGAGATGGACAAGCGCCAGGCCGGCTGTCGCCCCTTCGAACGCGCTGCGGAATCGAGACTCGCTTTCGGCGAGTGCGCCGAACAAGCGGTGGTGCTCGATCGCGACCGCTGCCAGGTAGGTGAAGCGTTTGACGAGCTTGATCGCCGCCTGGTCCGGTCCCCACACCGACGTCTTGTAGACGGCGAAGGTCCCCAAGACCGCTCCGTCTTCGGCGGCAACGATCGGCGTCGACCAGCACGAGCGAAGCCCGTGGGCAGTTGCCACGTCTCGGAACTTGAGCCAGTTCGGGTCGGTGGTGACGTCGGTGGCGATGACGGGCTTGCCGGTGAAGGCCGCCGTGCCGCACGACCCCTGGCCGTAGCCGATGTCGACGCCGTCGATCGCCTCGCGATAGGCAGCCGGGAGCTTGGCTCCTGCGCCGTGGTGGAGGGTGCGGCCGTCTCGCAGGAGCAGCACCGAACAGGTGGTGTCGGGGAGTCGGTTCTCGATCGCCGTGACGATCGCATGCAGCGACTCGGCCAGGGGAGCGTGGCGCACCACGCGTTCGAGGATGGCGGTCTGGGCCGTTGCCTGATCGACGGCCATCTCGCTGGCAGCGAGTTCGCCGGCGCTGCCGTCGACCACCGGGAGCGACAGTCGGACGGCGGTCGTCCAGCTGGATTCGTGCGGTTCGACGACGGCGAACGAACCGCCGAGATCGGCGGCGAACTCGGCAACGGTCGCGAGCCCCAGGCCCAGTCGATCCGACGATGCCGGAGCGATGAACGGTTGGCCGACCGCATCTCGCTGCTCCGGCACGAAGCCGGGCCCGTCGTCGGCGACGATGATGTCGACGTTCTCGTGGTCGATCTCGACCTCGATGAGGATCTGTGTCGCTCCGGAGCGGCGAGCGTTGTCGATCAGCTCGGCGATGGCTGCGGTGAGTTGTCGTTCGTCGGCGAAGACCCAGGCCTCGCTCACCGGAGCGTCGACGTGGACATCGTCGGCGGCCAGCGCCGAGGATCGTGCGAGCCAGACCACGTCGACGGCCGTGAGGGGCCGACGGAACGATCGGTCGGCTCGGCCTGCTCGCCATGCGTCGGCGCCCGCCGACTTCGCGAGCGACCCGATCTGGGCCAAGGCTTCTTCGGGCGCGATCGCCCCGGTGGTCCCGACCTCGGCGGCCAGGCCGATCACGTTGAACGCTCCCGCCAGATCGTGGGCGACCTTGCGCGACGATCGTGCGATCTCTCGTCGGCGGTGAGCGATGGTGCATGCTGCCCGAACGGCCAGTGCGAGGCCCGGCGTGTCATCGTGAGCGCGTACGTCGAGGTCGGAGGTCGGGAGCACGACATCGGCTCCTGCGGTCTGGGCGAGCACCGCCTGGATCGGCGATGCCGCGTCGACCAGGGCGACGATCGGGACGTCGGGAGACCCGGCGCGTCGTGTCGAAACTGCATCCGGACCGACGACGACGCAACATTCATGCGACAATCGGTCGGGATCGAGCATGACGCGGTGATCCACCATTGGCCGACTTTGCCACACATGGCGTTGCTGCCACAATGCGCCCGGAGGTAGGCAGTCATCGTGCAAGAGACACCATCACTGCAACCGATCCAGGTGCTGATCGTCGACGATCATCGTGTTCTTGCCGAGCTTCTGACCTCTGCGTTGTCGATGAGCGCCAACGTGAGAGTCGTCGGAACCGTGGGAACGGCCGCCGACGGCGTGCGTTCCGCTGCCACGTTGCGGCCCGATGTGGTGATCCTCGACTACGACCTCCCGGACGCAAACGGTGTGTCGGTGATCGCGTCGATCAAAGAGGTCTGCCCCACCGCCCGAGTGTTGATGCTGACCTCCTACACCGATCCGATCATCCTCGATGAGGCCATCAGTGCCGGCTGTTCAGGCTTCATCACCAAGCGGAATGGGGCCTCGGAGATTCTGGCGGCCGTGCTCGCAGTGGCCTCCGACGAGACGCCGGTGTCACCAGACATGGTGCGATCGCTCGTCGATCGGAACCCGGTCGGCTTGGGTTCCGACCTGACCGAGCGCGAGCTCGAGGTGCTTCGGATCGCGTCCAAGGGGCTGAGCAACAAGGAGATCGCCGCCGAGCTCTTCCTCAGTGTGAACACGGTGCGTAATCACATGCAGCACGTGTTGAACAAGCTCGGTGCTCACTCCAAGCTCGAGGCCACGGCCATCGCCGCACGGGTCGGTCTGCTGCGACGCTGACCCGGCGACGAGCGTGAATGGTGCGTTCGCGTCATGTCGAATGATGCGGCCGGGTCTGTTGCGCCTGTCACACCTCGGCGACGCTGTGGACTCGGACCTGCGGTGAACGTAGGTCGTAGCCCACGATCTGGAGGTCGTTTCCATGAAGCTCGCTCTCTACCTGCCGAACTTTCGCGAAAAGGTGACGGTGAAGGAGCTCGAAGACCTCACCGCACTGGCGGAGGATCTCGACTTCGACTCGGTCTGGACACTCGACCGCATCGTCGTGCCCGAGGCGTCCGACCGCGAAGAGCTGCAATATGCCTTCGGCATGATGGAAGGCTTCCCCAAGCAGCTGCCGGTGTCGTCCAAGGGCGAGTTCCTGCAGGGCTGGCCGCTCATCCCGTGGCTCGCGGCAAAGACGTCCAAGGTGCGCATCGGTATGAGCATCACCGACACCCCGTATCGCTCACCTGGCGTGCTCGCGGCCGAGATCGCCACGGTCGATCAGCTGTCGAACGGTCGTGTCAACGTCGGCGTCGGCGCCGGTTGGATGCCCGAGGAGTTCGCCGCTGCGAGTGCATCGCACATCTTCCCCAAGCGCAACAAGCACGTGCGTGAGACGGTCGAGATCATGCAGGGCATCTGGACGAACGAGACGTTCGAATACCACGGTGAGTTCGCCGACTTCGACGCCTGCGGTTTTGGCGCGAAGCCCGTGCAGAGCCCGCATCCCCCCATCTTCTTCAGCGGGCTCAAGGATCCGAAGCGTGCCGCCAACCGTGTCGCCAAGTACAACCTGGCCGGTTGGATCGGTATCCAGGACACCCCGGAAGAACTCACCCAGTGGCGTGGAGCCATCCAGCAGGAACTCGACCAGGTCGACGGCGGTCACTCGATCGACGACCTCGAGATCTCGAGCATGTGCTGGTTCACCATCACCGACGAGAAGAGCGACCAGTCGCCGATGGGCAAGGGCAGCAACATCCTCATCGGAACTGCCGATCAGATCACGGAGAACCTCAAGAAGCTCAAGGAAGCCGGCCTCACCATGCCGCTCCTGTGGCCGCCGTTCCAGGATGTGCCGGTCTCGAAGACCCTCGATGATCTCAAGCAGCTGAAGGAAGAGATCATGCCGAAGGTCGACTCCATGTAGGTCTGTGCCATGGAGGTCTGTGGCCGCAGCGGTCGGCTTGCTGGATCCATGATTCAGCAAGCCGGACCCTGGGTATCTGCCGTATGTCCACGCGATACACGACAGAGACGAGACCGCATGACCAGGAAACCTGCGAACCCTTCGACCTCGAAGACCGAGTCGTCCTCTCGAGAGCCGACGACGCCGGTGAGTTACGGCGACGTGCCCGTCCAGCGAGGTTCTGGCGGCGAGACCCATCAGACCGCCGAGCACGCACCGGCCGTCCTCACCACTCAACAGGGCGTCCCCGTCGCCGACGACCAGAACACGCTCACGTCCGGAGCTCGGGGCCCGCAGCTGCTCGAAGACTTCGTGATGCGAGAGAAGATCTTCCACTTCGACCACGAACGCATCCCCGAGCGCGTCGTCCATGCCCGGGGCTATGGCGCCAAGGGAACCTTCGAGACCTATGAGGCGATCAGCGATCTCACGAGCGCCGATCTCTTCCAGCGTGCAGGCGAGAAGACAGAGGTCTTCGTTCGTTTCTCGACGGTGGCCGGCAGCGCCGGTAGCCCCGACCTGGCCCGAGATGTCCGGGGCTTCGCCGTGAAGTTCTACACCCAGGAGGGCAACTGGGACCTTGTCGGCAACAACATTCCCGTCTTCTTCATCCAAGACGCGATGAAGTTCCCCGACCTCGTCCACTCGGTCAAGCCCGAACCCGATCGTGGCTTCCCCCAGGCTCAGTCGGCGCACGACAACTTCTGGGACTTCGTTTCCCTCATGCCCGAGTCGACCCACATGCTGATGTGGATCATGTCCGACCGGGCGATACCCCGATCGCTTCGGTTCATGGAGGGGTTCGGTGTCCACACCTTCCGTTTCGTGAACGACGCCGGCGAGTCGAAGTTCGTCAAGTTCCATTGGAAGCCGCTGCAGGGTGTGCAGTCGGTGGTCTGGGACGAGGCGGTCAAGATCAACGGTGCCGATCCGGACTTCCATCGACGCGACATGTGGAACTCGATCGCGGCCGGAGACTTCCCCGAGTGGGAGCTCGGTGTCCAGGTCTTCGATGACGATTTCGCCGATGCCTTCCCCTTCGATGTCCTCGACGCCACCAAACTGATTCCCGAGGAAGATGTGCCGATCCAGGTGATCGGCAAGATGACGCTCGACCGGAACGTCGACAACTTCTTCGCCGAGACCGAGCAGGTGGCGTTCTGCACGAGCAACATCGTGCCTGGCATCGATTTCACGAACGATCCGCTGCTGCAAGGTCGGAACTTCTCGTATCTCGACACCCAGCTGAAGCGCCTCGGCTCGCCGAACTTCACTCACATCCCGGTGAACGCTCCGAAGTGCCCGATGCGGAACTTCCAGCAGGACGGCCACATGGCGATGATCAACCCGATGGGTCGAGCCAACTACGAGCCGAACTCGTGGGGAGCCGATGGCGGACCACGCGAAGACCCGGCCAACGGCTTCGTGTCTCACCCCGACACCGACTCGGGAGGCAAACGCCGGGTTCGCGCCGAGCTGTTCGCCGACCACTACAGCCAAGCCCGCCAGTTCTACCGCTCGCAGAGCGCCACCGAGCAGGCACACATCACCGATGCGTTCGTCTTCGAACTGTCCAAGGTCGACAAGGCTGCCATCGCCGAACGTATGGTCGCCGGGCTCCGTAACGTCGACGAGGATCTCGCCCGCTCGGTTGGTGACGGTCTGGGCTTCGGCGAACTCCCCGACGCACTGCCGGTGGCCCGAGAGATCGTCGACGACCTCGCAACCTCCGAGGCGCTTGCCCTTCTGTCGCTCGGTCCCGACAGTTTCGCCGGCCGCAAACTCGGCCTGCTCGTTGCCAATGGTTCCGACGCCAAGACCATCAGGGCGATCAAGCGAGCAGCGACATCGGCAGGAGCCACCGTCGCCCTCGTCGCTCCGACCCGTCACGGAATCACCGACTCGGAAGGAACGAGCCTCGAGGTCGACGAAAAGATCGAGGGCGGACCGTCGGTCCTCTTCGACGCCATCGCCGTCGTCATCGACGAGGATGTGGCCGAATCGCTCGGGGGTCTGGCCCCCGCCAAGGACTTCGTCACCGATGCGCACGCTCACGGGAAGTTCATCGCCTATACGGCGAGCTCGACCGCATTGTTCGATGCTGCGGGGATCGACGGCGACGATCGCACCGACGGCTACCACGCGCTCGATGGGAAGAAGGCCACGGCCGAGTCCTTCATCGAGACGTGTGCTGCGCTCCGATGTTGGGATCGTCACGCCGAAGCCACCAGCGTCGACAGCCAGGGAGGTCAGTGAGATGGGATCACCAGATCATGCTCCTTCAGGGCTCACGATCAATGATGCGCTGTCGGCAGCCGGCCAACTCGGCTTCGAACGGCAGTTCATCGTTGCAGACGGCGGACAGGTCCGTGATGCCGACGACACCGGCACGTTCGCCGCAGCCGACGCCGAGGTCCACGTGTTGTGGCGGATCGAAGGCGCCAGCGACTCTGCCGACGAACTCATGGTCGTTGCCGTCACTGCGCCGTCGGGAACCCGCGGGACCCTGATGCTCTGCTACGGGCCAGGATGCTCGGAGGCCGACAACGACGTGATGGAAGCCCTGGACATCGAGGGCGCCGAGCCCGGGTTGCCGCCGGACGCCGATCATCGCTGATCGCCACCGGAGACCGCTCGCCACCGGAGACCGCAACGACCGATGGAGCCCCCGGCTTCATCGGTCGTGCCGTCGAGGACTTCCTAGACGAGACCCATGGCGTTCATCGCTTCGGCGACGCGAAGGAAACCGGCGATGTTGGCGCCGGTCACGTAGCTGCCGGGTGCGCCGTATTCGTCGGCCGTCTCGAGGCAGGTCGTGTGGATCTTGCTCATGATCGTGGCCAGTCGCTCCTCGGTGTGAGCGAAGGTCCAGGAATCACGGCTGGCGTTCTGCTGCATCTCGAGTGCGGAGGTGGCGACACCACCGGCGTTCGCGGCCTTGCCGGGGCCGAAGGCGACGCCGGCTTCGGTGAAGACCCGCACACCGTTGGCCGTGGTGGGCATGTTGGCGCCCTCGGCGACGGCGATGCACCCGTTGGCGACGAGCTTGGCCGCGTCGCTGCCGTTGAGTTCGTTCTGGGTGGCGCATGGAAGAGCGACGTCGCATGCGATGTCCCAGATCGCGCCGCCGGCCATGTAGGTGCTGCTCGGACGCTGGGCGGCGTAGTCGCTGCATCGTCCGCGTCGAACGTCTTTGATCTCCTCGAGCAGTGCGACGTCGATGCCTGCTGGATCATGCACCACACCGTCGGAATCCGAACACGCCACGACCGTGCCGCCGAGTTGGGTGACTTTCGCCATGGCATGGATCGCGACGTTGCCCGAGCCGGACACGATGCACTTCTTGCCATCGAGGCTGTCGCCTCGTTCGGCGAGCATCTCCCGGACGAACATCACCACGCCGTAGCCGGTGGCTTCGGTGCGAACGAGTGCGCCACCCCACTTGGTGCCCTTGCCGGTCAGCACACCCGATTCGTACCGATTCGTGATGCGCTTGTATTGCCCGAACAGGTACCCGATTTCTCGAGTGCCGACGCCGATGTCGCCGGCGGGCACGTCGGTGTATTCGCCGATGTGCCGGTACAGCTCGGTCATGAAGCTCTGACAGAAACGCATGATCTCGTCGTCTGAGCGACCGTGCGGGTCGAAGTCGGCGCCACCCTTCCCGCCGCCGAGCGGCATGCCGGTGAGCGCGTTCTTGAAGATCTGCTCGAAGCCGAGAAACTTGACGATCCCGAGGTTGACCGACGGATGGAAGCGGAGGCCGCCCTTGTAGGGGCCGAGTGCGCTGTTGAACTCCACTCGGAGACCCCGGTTGATGTGGACCTGGCTCTCGTCGTCCTGCCAAGGCACGCGGAAGATGATCTGACGCTCCGGCTCGCAGATGCGCTCGATGATCTTGTGGTCGAGGTATTCGGGGTGCTTGGCGGCGACGGGTCCGAGTGAACTCAGTACTTCGTACACACTCTGATGGAATTCGAGCTCTGCCGGATTTCGCTGGAGGACGTCGGCGTAGATGGGCTCGAGCTTCTCATCGATCATTCGGGTCTCCGTGGGTCGGGCGACCGGGAGGACGATCGCTGTTTCCCCTGTTCTAGCAATGTCTGGTCGAGAACTCCGATACGGAAGCTGTGACATTTCTCGCTCCGATCTTTCCGGTATCTTTCGTTCTCTGGCGGCGACCATGTGTCGGCCGGAGACCGACCGGCGACTTGCGGTCGGCCAGCGGAGGAGTAGTCTCATAGTGTGAGACTGGAAGTCACCCGAAAGAGCGACCTGGCCGTCCGGGCGCTGCAGGCGCTGGCGTCGATGCCGGACCGGGTGAAGGGGCCGGCGTTGGCCGAGATGGTGGCCAGCAGTTCAGGGTTCGTGTCGCAGGTGATGACGCCCCTGGTGCGGGCAGGCTGGGTCAGATCCGACCCCGGGCCCAGCGGCGGCTACTCGTTGGTGGCGAACCTCGATGAGGTGACGGTGCTGGCGGTGATCGAGACGATCGAGGGCCCGACGGATTCCGGCCGGTGTGTCTTGGCCGACCGTCCCTGTGACGCGGTCGATTCCTGCGCTCTGCATGTCCCGTGGTTGCGAGCCCGGTCGCAGCTTCGGGCGGAGCTGGATGCGATGTCGGTCAGCGAAGCCGTGGCGGTGTCGCTGTGACCTCGGGAATGACGGCCGGGTCGAGCCAGGCCACGCCGTCACCGCGATCGGCGGGCTCGGCAGGGTCGGTGCGGTGGCAGGCTGTTGCCCTTCCGTCTGAGCACGGGGGCTGGAGCCTCACTGCCGAGCCCGCTTTGCTCGGCCTGTTCGTCGCCTGGTCGTTGCCCGGCCTTGCGCTCGGTGTCGCGGCGATGCTGGCCTTCGTGGCTCGAACGCCATTGAAGCTCGTGCTGGTGGATCGGTTCCGGCGACGCTGGCTGCCGCGCACCACGTTGGCGGCGGAGGTCGCCGCCGTCGAGATACTGGCCATCGCCGGACTGGTCAGCTACGCCGTGATCGCCGGATCTGTCTTCTGGTCGCCTTTGCTGGTCGCAGCTCCGCTCGTGGCTCTCGAACTCTGGTTCGACATGCGCAGCCGGAGTCGGCGACTGATTCCCGAGTTGGCCGGCTCGATCGGTATCGGTTCCATTGCCACGGCAATCGCGCTCGCCGCCGATGTCTCGACCGATGTCGCCTGGGGGCTTTGGCTCGTGGTTGCCGCTCGCTCGGTCGCGGCAGTGCCCTATGTGCGAACCCAGGTGTCACGTGCTCGGTCGAACCCCGGGTCCAACTGGCACAGCGATCTCGCCCAACTGTCCGCCGTGGCGATCGCCGTGCTCGGCTGGTCGACCGGTTTGGTTCCTGCCGCCGCAGCCATCGTGATCGTGCTCCTTGCCGGGGCGAACATCGGCGCTCTTCGCCTCGCTCCTCGTCCTGCCGTGGTCATCGGCATCCAGCAGACGGTGGTCGGAGTCGCCGTGATCGCGGCAACGGCACTCGCGGTGTCCCAGTGACCCGGGGACGTCCGAAGAGCCGGGGAACAGCGTGAGGACACGACCGTCGGAGCACCGGCATCGTGACCTCGACTCACGTGAAGAGATTGCCGAGTTCGTCACCCGCTTCTATCGAGAGATCGCCCAGGACGAGCGCTTCCACCTCTGGTTCGAGACCATTGCCCGAGTCGACTGGCAGGCGCACACCGCCGAGCTGACCGACTTCTGGGCAGGCATGCTCCTCGGTGAGTCGCACGAACCGGCCGACGACGTGATCAAGGCCCACCGGTGGCTTCACGAGGCAGCTCCTTTCGACACGGCCCTGTTCGATCGATGGCTCGAGATTCTCGACACGACCCTCGACGAAGGGTGGATCGGCCCGATGAGCGACGCCGCCCGGCGACGGGGACATGGCCTGGCGTGGGCGATGGCCAAGCGGCTCACCGGCAGCGCGATGCGTCGCAGCTCGTGACCGCGAACCGTGGAGCAGTTTTCGTCGCCCTCCAGATGGCCGTCTCGGCTGGTCCAGACCATAAGCCTCGGCGCCGGGGCCGGCCGACGAAGGGTGTGGAAGGGTGAGCCGCATGGCAGAGAAATCTGACGCCAGTCAGGGCCGGCCCGCTCGAGTTTCGTCTCGATTCTCCTTCCTCGACGACGAGGTCGATGCCGCGTCGGTGGTGTGGGGCCTGGCCGCAGTCTCGGTGCTCCTCGTCGGGGTGTACTTCGGATCAGGTGGGCTCCGTTGGTTCGATGCTGCGTTGTCGGGCTACTTGCTGGGCGTGTTGCTGGCGACGTTTGCGGTCGTCTATCGGTATCGAATCTGGCTGCAGCGGCCACCGACGAAGCTGTTGAATCAGCGAGGTTGGCAGTCACTCACACGTCGAGGGAAACGGGCGCGAAACACTGCTCAGCTCGGTGGTCTGTTGGCGACCAACATCGCCGGGCAAGGGTTCATACGGCGGCGTTCGACGAGCCGCTGGATGGCTCATCAGCTGGTGTTCTGGGGATGCATCCTCGCCGGGTTGGTGACGTTTCCACTGACGTTCGGTTGGCTGCACTTCGAGTCGGTCGGGCAGGATTCCGAGCAGTACCGGGCCTACGTGTTCGATATCGGGACGATGGACTTCGGTTCGCGCAGCCTGATCGGTTTCGTCGTCTTCCACACACTGAACATCTCGGCCGTCATGGTGATCGGCGGCGTCGTGGTGTTTCTCTATCGCAGGCTCAACGACCCGGGCGCGATCGCCGTCGAGCGAGCCGGCGACTTCGCTGCCCTGGCCGGACTGTTCGCCGTGTCGATCACCGGGTTGTTCCTCACGGCGTCGAGCATCTGGCTCGAAGGTCGAGGCTATGTCTTCTTGAACACCGTGCATGCGCTCACGGTGATCTTGGGGCTGATGTACATCCCCTTCGGCAAGCTCTTTCACATCTTCCAGCGACCGGCCAACCTCGGGGTGCACTTCTACCGCCAGGAGGCAGCCGCCGGCGAACAGCAACGGTGTCGCTCGTGTGACGAACCGTTTGCCTCGCTGATGCAGATCGACGATCTCAAAGCAGTGCTGCCGCAGGTCGGGTTCGACTATTCGATTCCCTCGGCCGACGGCGGAGGGAACTGGCAGGACACCTGTCCCCGGTGTCGCCGCAAGCTGGTGGCACTGGCACAGACCGCACGCGTCGGAGGATTCGGCTGATGGCACAACCACCGCTCAGTGAGCACGATCTGATCGAGCGTTATGGACCTCACCTGAATCAGGCGCCCCCCGGCGGTTGGGATGCAGGCTTGCGTGTCGACAAGGTCGTCGACACGCACTGTTGCTTCTGTGGTCAGCAGTGCGGGATCAAGCTGAAGGTGGCCGACAATCAGGTCGTCGGTTTCGAGCCTCGTTATGACTTCCCGTTCAACGAGGGCAAGCTCTGCCCCAAGGGGGTCAAACGGTATCTCCAGGGAAGCCATCCCGACCGTCTGCTCGAACCGCTCGAGCGAGACCCTTCGGCTGCCGCCGGATTCCGTCCGGTCACCTGGGATCATGCCCTCGATCGAACGGTCTCGGAGATCCGCCGAATCGGGGAGCAGTACGGGCCCGACGCCTTTGCGATGTTGTCCGGAGTCTCGCTCACGAACGAGAAGTCGTACCTCATCGGCAAGTTCGCTCGATTGGGGTTGGGGACCGCGAACCTCGACTACAACGGCAGACTCTGCATGGTGTCGGCCGGTGCCGCGTCGAAGCGGGCGCTCGGTGTCGACCGTGCCCCGAACCCGTGGAGCGACATTCCTCTCGCCGATGTGATCATCGTCGCCGGAGCCAACGTGGCCGAATGCGCCCCGATCACCACCAGCTACATCTGGCGTGCTCGTGACCGTGGAGCAAAGCTCATCGTCGCCGACCCCCGAGTCACCCCGCTGGCTCGGACCGCCGACGTGTTCCTGGGGCTGAAGCCAGGGACCGACTCGGCGTTGTACGGAGCGATTCTCCACGTGTTGATCGAGAACGATTGGATCGACCACGCCTACATCGATGCGCATACCAACGGCTTCGAAGAGGCGGCGGCAGCGGTCGCCGATCACACCCCGGAGTGGGCAGCCGAAGTCACCGGCGTCCCGGCCGATCGGATCATCGAGGCGGCACGTCTGTGGGGTACCGCAGCGACCGGAATGCTGCTGCACGCTCGTGGCATCGAGCATCAGTCGAAGGGGGTCGAGAACGTCAACGCCTGCATCAACCTCGGCTTGGCGACCGGCAAGTATGGCCGCCCGGGCTGTGGGGTGTGCACCATCACCGGCCAGGGCAACGGCCAGGGTGGCCGGGAGCACGGTCACAAGTGCGACCAACTCCCCGGCAACCGCGACATCACCAACCCCGAACATCGAGCTGCGGTTGCCGAGGTGTGGGGCTGCGATGTCGACGAGATCCCGGGGAAGGGCATCACCGCCCAGGAGATCGTCGAGGCGATTCACGACGGCGAGATCAAGGGCCTGCTGTCGATCTGCTTCAACCCGCTGGTCTCGCTTCCCGACACCGCGTTCACCCGTGCCGCGCTCGACAAGCTCGAGTACTACGCCGTCATCGACTTCTTCCTCTCCGAGACCGCCCACCACGCCGACATCGTCCTTCCCGGCAGCCTGCAGGAAGAAGACGAAGGAACGACCACCACGGTCGAAGGCCGCTGCGTGAAGATCAACGCGGCGGTCGACCCGCCCGGCCAAGCCCGACGTGATTGGGAGATCATCCAAGACATCGCCCAGCGCCTGGGGAAGGGCCACTACTTCGACTACTCCGGAACCGAAGAACTGTTCGACGAGATGTGCCGTGCCTCTGCCGGCGGGAGCGCCGACTACGCCGGGATGACCTGGGATCGGGTCGTCGCCGAGCAGGGGATCTTCTGGCCGTGCCCCGAACCCGGACACCCCGGAACGCCGCGACTGTTCGAAGGTGGCACGTTCTTCCATCCCGACGGCAAGGCCAAGTTCTTCCCGATCCGCTATCGCGATCCGGCAGAAGTGGTCGATGCCGACTACCCGGTGTGGCTCACGACCGGTCGTGTCGTGTCGCAGTACCTGTCGGGAACGCAGACTCGTCGCATCGCTCAATTGGTCGATCAGTACCCCGAACCGCTCTGTGAGATGCACCCTCGGCTCGCCGCCGGACTCGGGGTCGAATCAGGAGACCGAGTCACGGTGACCTCGCGTCGTGGATCGATCACGGTTCCGGCGAAGGTGGTCGAGACGATCCGGCCCGACACCGTCTTCATCCCGTACCACTGGCCAGGCGACAAAGCGGCCAACACGCTCACGAACCGTGCGCTCGATCCGATCTCGAAGATCCCCGAATACAAGGTGTCGGCGGTCCGAGTCGAGAAGGCGACGGGCAGTGTCACCGTCGCCGACACACGCGACACGAGACTCCACGACGGCGACGTGCCGGAGGAGTCGCGGTGATCGGGGGCCAGATGTTCGTCATCGACCAGAGCCGTTGCATCGGCTGCGAAGCATGCGTTCACGCATGCGAAGAGTGCGGCACGCATCGTGGTACCTCACTCATCCATCTCGAACAGATCGACCCCGGTATCTCGACCCAGACCGCGCCGATGGTGTGCATGCACTGTGAAGACCCCACGTGCGCCAAGGTCTGCCCGGCCGATGCGATCAAGCAGAACGAAGCCGGTGTCGTGCAGTCGGCGCTCAAGCCGAGATGCATCGGTTGCTCCAACTGTGTGCTCGCCTGCCCGTTCGGTGTCCCTCGTTACTTCCCGGACCCGGATCAGATGATGAAATGCGACATGTGCTTCGATCGGACATCGCAGGGGCTCGCGCCGATGTGTGCCTCGGTCTGTCCGAGCGAAGCGCTGTGGTACGGGACTCCCGAGGCGTTTGCCGAACGCCGACCTGGTCAGCTCATCAACGACTTCGACTTCGGCAACCAGCGAATCCGTACCCATGTGGCCACGGTCGTCGACGACCGCAACGGTGGACCCCTCGACCTCACCACCATGAGCGTGCGGGAGCGTTGGCAAGACGACCCATTCGGTATCGGCATCGACCACACCCAGGTGACCCAATGACCTCCACCGACCGACCCGAGAGCAACCGAGATCCTGGAGTGACGAGGCCAGACGAGGGCACACCCGTCTGGCTCCAGGACTTCCCTCACACGTCGGCAGGAGAAGATGCGATCTCCCGGCGAGCGTTCACGCGTTACCTGATCGCGGGTTCGGGTGTCTTCGCCGCCACCACCTTCGGCGCTGCGGCCTGGACCGCACTGCGCGAACTCGACACGGGCACGCCGACCGCGATTCTTCCGCTCGGTGACCTCGCGGTCGGAGCGGCCCATCTGTTCCGGTTCCCCGGTCCCGATGATCCCGCCATCCTTCTGCACCTCGAGAGTGGCGAGTTGGTGGCCTACAGCCAGAAGTGCACCCACCTTGGGTGTGTCGTGTTCTACGAACCCGAATCGACCGAGCTCGTCTGTCCGTGTCATGAAGGCATCTTCGATCCGACCACCGGTGATCCGATCGCCGGACCACCTGAGCGAGCGTTGCCTGTCATCACTCTGGAGATTCGAGAGGGAACGGTCTGGGCGCTGGGGATCGAACGATGACGCCGACCAGAACATCCGACACCAAACGCAGCAACGCGGTGTTCGTGTATGTCGTGTTGATTCTCGCCCTGCAAGTCTTCCTCTTGGTGGTGGCCCTCGAAGCCTTCCAAGCAGATGAGGAGACACTGGCCTGGCCCGCTGCCGCACTGTCGATCGGGTTGTTCGCCACGGCGCTGGGCTTTTCTCGGCTGCTCCGCCGTGGCTGACCCCGAACACATGCCCGGGCAACGAACCGGACCGGTGCAACCCGGGCCGATCGGTGGCGACATGGCTGCCATCGTGTGGGGTCTCGCCCGGCGCTTTCGGATACCGGCGCTGACCCGGCGTCACGATGACACCGCGGTGATGGGCCTGTTTGCCGGAGTGAACGGGTTGATCGCCATCGCCGTCATGGCGGCGGTCGCCTGGGCAACCAGGGAACCGTTCATCTTCCCGTCGCTCGGTCCCACGGCCTTCCTGTTGTTCTACACCCCGACCAATCCGGCGGCCTCGCCGAGAAACACCATCGTCGGTCACGCCGTCGGTGTCGGCGCCGGCTATCTCGGTCTCGTGATCTTCGGGCTCACCAACGATCCGCCTGCTCTCGCGTCCGAGGTCTCGACGGGCCGGATCGGTGCCGCTGCGCTGTCGCTCGCCTTGACCAGTGCCGTCATGGTGTGGCTCCGGGCCCCACACCCGCCAGCTGGAGCGACGACCCTCATCGTCTCGCTGGGAATCCTCCGCGAACCCGAACAGCTCGCGATTCTCATGCTCGCCGTGGTGATCCTCACCGCTCAGGGGTTCGTGATCAACCGCTTGGCCGGGATCGATTACCCAGTGTGGAAGGCCAACCCACCCTCGCCCTCACCGTCGGCCAGCTCAGGCTGATTCGGTTCAGCTGTGGCAACTCGAATTCACACGGCTGACGCCGTCCTCGCCGAGGCTGGCGTGTTGATCCCCGACGGGGCGATCGCCGTGCGCAACGGGTCCGTCGTGGCAGTCGGTCTGGCCAGCGAGCTGATCAGCGCTGCCGTCGATGCCGACGTCGTCGGTTGGAGCGGAATCATCGCTCCCGGACTCGTGAATGCCCACACCCACCTGCAGTACTCGACCTTTGCCGAGATCGGCCGCGGCACCTACAGCAGCTTCGAGGAATGGTCGATCGCGTTCGACATCGAATACGAGTCGAGGGTCGACGAAGACTGGAGCGCCGCCGCCACCATCGGGGCGGAACTCAGCCTGGCCGCCGGAACGACCAGTCTCGGCGAGATCGTCAGCGACGTCCCGGCCATGGCGGTGCTGGATGATCTCGAGATTCCTGGTGTCGCCTATCTCGAGATCATGGGTGTCTACCCCGAGGAGTGGACGGACGGGGCAGCCGCTGCGGCCGCGGAAATCCTCGACCAGTCGACCGGTGCCGGATCGACTCGGCGCGGCGTGTCTCCGCACGCCCCGTATTCGCTCGACTTCGACGTCGCTCGAGCATCGGCGGACCTGGCTCGGTCTCGAGGGCGGCGAATCCACACGCACCTCGCAGAGTCGTCGGCCGAAGACGAGTACTACCGCACGGCGACCGGTCCACTGGTGCATCTGGTTCGAGAGGTCATCGGATGGCACTGGGCCCATCTCGACACCGGGGGCAGTGGTGTCGGTGCAGCGGAAACGGCCGACCGACTGGGCCTTCTCGGCCATGATTGCCACATCGCTCACGGGATCTATCTCGATCATGCTGGTCGACAGCTGTTGCGTGATCGTGGCACCGCAGTCGCACTGTGTCCGCGTTCCAACCTGGTGATCGGGCTCGACCCGCCACCGATCGCCGACTACCTCCGCGAACGCTCGCCGATCGCGATCGGGACCGACTCGCTCGCTTCGTGTCCGTCGCTCGACGTGTTGGCCGATGCCAGTGTGCTGAGGGAACTTGCTCTCGATCAGGGCTACACCGCCGCCGATCTCGACGCCCGGCTCTTCCAAGCGGCAACGGCCGGCGGCGCAGCGGCGCTGGGTATGGCCGACGCTGCCGGTCGTCTACGCCCGGGGTTCCGAGCCGACTTCTCGGTCTTCGATCTCGACCCGGGGTCCTCGGCGGAGCATGCGATGGTCACCCAGGGCTCGGGGTCGTGTCGTGCGACCGTCGTCGGCGGCGAGGTTCGTTGGACCAATGTCGGCGGCATCGCCGAGCGACAGCAGCCCGGCTGATCCTCGGCCTCACGCAGATGACGGCCCCGCAGTGTGAGGCGGTCAGTCGTCGCGGTGGATGGGACGAAGCACGATGACCGCCTGGTCATCTTCTGCCCCGGCGCCGAAGTCATCGACGATCGACGTGGCGATCTCGTTGCACGAGGCGTCAGCGTGCTCCTGGATGAACGCCGTCAAGCGACGGAGACCACTGTCGAGGGACTCTCCACGCCGTTCGAAGACACCGTCGGTGAACAACACGAGGAGGTCGCCGACCGTCAAGTCGAACTCGGCGCTGATGGTTTTTCCGCCGAACGTGAGCGGTGGGCGACGCCCTGTCTCGATGAGCCTCGAGCTGCCCGACTTGGAGATCAGAATGGGTGGTGGGTGGCCGGCCAGTGCGATCCGGGCTCGAGACGATCCGTCGGTCACGACGATGGCCACGGTGGCCATGGCCGCACCGGGCACGGTTCGAGCGAAGCGATCGAGCTCGTGAAGAATCTCATGTGGTTCGGCGCACGGGCCACACAGCGCGTTGCTCGCCGAGCGCAGCTGACCCATGACGCTGATCTGCTCGACGCCGTGGCCGACGACATCGCCGACGATCGCGACCACCGAGTTGCTCTCCGGCCGGTCGATGATGTCGTACCAATCGCCGCCGAGGTCGAGTTCATGATTGTGGGCTCGGTAGGCGGCGGCTGCCTCGTTGCAGCCGATGTCGGGGAGTTTCGACGGCAACAGCAGCCGCTGGAGCTCGGCCAGTCGGGCGCGGTTTGGCTGAGGGTCCGGTCGTTCCACCAGCCCAGCATCGCATCCGATGGCCACGCCTGCGACTTCACCTCGACGTGTCGGTGGGCACCGACGGCTTCGAGGTCGAGCGGATAGGCCGAGGAACGAGGCCGGCCCGCTCGCCGACCCAGAAGCCCAGCGTGAACATTTCGCCGACGAAGGAGGCGAAGCGCAGTGCGCACTTGACCTATCGGCGCGCGTTCTTACGCGACTTTGGTCCCCTTCAGTGCTTCGAGCATCCCTCCGGCCGCCTTGTCGCCGATTCGGCCGAAGAAGAGTCCGAGCACCGGGTCGGCGATGCTCAGCAGGCCGTTCAGTTCGAGCGTGGCGTCGTACGTCACGTCGCAGCCGGTCGGGGTCTCGTTGACCTCGATGACGTCATAGCTGCGGAGGATGGCGGTCTTCGCCTCGAGCACGGTGCGGAGCGGGTAGGTGTACTCGAGCGTCTTGTACCGAAGCGTCGTCGCCGCCAGCTTGAGGTCGTACTCGGCGTCGGGTCCCGGGGCGGTTCCGACCGCCAGGACCGACTTGGAGACACCCGGATCCCACTCCTCGATGTTGCGGAAATCCGCCATGTAGTCGAACGCCTCGGTGGCGCTCCAGGGGGAGTGGATGGTGGTGCGGTAGTGAGCCATGCGGGATCCTCGGGTGGACGATCGGGCGGTCGAGCGACCGTCCGATCCAAGTTGTTGCCCAGACACGAGTCGATCGAAACCTCGCCTCTCGAGGTTCCTAGGTCAGACTCGAGGTTCCTAGGTCAGATCGGCACATGCACCGTTCACTGTCCAATCACGCTGTCCGTCACTGTCCAATCACGCTGTCCGCTCTCGCTCTTCCTCGGGTTTGGGAGGCCGACGATTGGGTATGGATCAATCGGAGTCGCACCGGGCGACTTCGATGAATGGACTCTCACCATGGACACACTCACCATCTTGCTCATCGTGGTCGGGGTGATCGTCGTCGCTGGGCTGGCGTTCGCCGCCATCCGCAAACGGCAACGATCAGGCTCTGTACTCGCTGCGCCTCCTGCTCGGTCGGGCAAGGACGTCACCCGATGACCGATCGCCTCAAGCTGATTCGTGCCGGAGCAATCGCCGGACTCCCTGTCGTGACGATCGACGGTGGCGAGGATGCAGCAGAGATCAAAGACGTCGTCTACCACGCCGCCGAACATCATCTCGTCGGTTTCACCCTGAACAAGCGGGGGTGGTTCAGGGGGAGTCTCAACGCCGTGCTCCTGGCAGACGACGTGGCCGGTATCGGTCCCGATGCCCTGATGGTGACGTCGGAAGCATGCCTCAGTGGAGCCGACACAGCAGTCGGCGCACTCGAGAGTCCGGAGCAGGACTTCGACGTGATCGGGAACGAAGTGGTCAGCGCATCGGGCGCTGCGCTCGGCACGATCGTCGATGTGATCATCGAGACCGGCGCACATCCGAAAGCCGTCGGTTACGAGATCGAGACGGCTGAGGGCACCCTGTTCGTCCCCTCGTCGGCGCAGATGTCGTTGTCCGGTGAGAACATGGTCGTCCAAGCCGAGGCCGAACAATTCATGAACGACGACCTTGCCGGCTTCGGCGCTTCCGTCCTGTCGTTCCGCCAACGACTCGGAGGAGCCAAGTGAGCGCTCGAGCGATGAAGTCCATGACCGGCCAGCCCGTGATCGCCGTCGACACAGCCGAAGAAGTCGGCAAGGTGAAGCACTTCGTGGTCTCACGAGATGTGTCACACATCGAGCGACTCCACATCGATGGCCGCAAGAAGCACGCTGTGTTCGTCGAGTGGGAGAGCCTGGAATCGTTCGGTGTCGATCGAGTGATGATCACGACCGCGAGCGCCCCCGCCGAGTCCGACGTCGACCGAGACATCGAGACGGCCAGAGGTGCAATCGAGTTGTTGGGCGCTCGGGTCCTCGACACTGCCGGCTCCGAACACGGGTCGGTGGCCGATGCCACGTTCGACTCCGACTCCGGTCTCGTCAGCTCGATCACCACGGACGAGGGCATCGAAATCGTGGCGACCAACATCCACAGTCTCGGGTCCTATGCCCTCATCGTGGACCCACTCACCGAAGAGAGCATCTCATGAACAGTTCACTCCTCACGACCGTCGCCGATCGACTGCTCGAAGCGACCATCGTTCCCAGCTTCACGAGCATCGGATACGAGGCGCGTTCTCGCCTCCATCACTGGTCCGACGTCGACGTCGACCTCACCGGTCAGCGAGCCGTCGTCACCGGTGGCACGAGTGGCATCGGCAAAGCGACCGCCGCTCGGTTGGTGGAGCTGGGGGCCGAGGTCCACCTCACGTCACGCAGCCAAGAGCGAGCTGACGAGGCAGCTGCGGAACTGAACGACGACGAGTCGGCCAAGGGGGTCGCCATCGGCCGACATCTCGACACCGGAGACTTCGATTCGATCAATCGCTTTGCAGCCGAGATCGCCGAGCTCGACGGCGGGATCGACATGTTGATCAACAATGCCGGTGCCCTCACCTCGAAGTACGACACCGACGAGCGGGGCACCGAACTCACGCTGTCGACACATCTGATCGGCCCCTACCTTCTCCTCACCGATCTACGGCCGCACCTCGTGCCAGGCGCACGGGTGCTCTTCATGTCGTCGGGCGGCATGTACACCCAGAAGCTCGATGTCGAGCAGATCGAGATGTCCGAGAAGAGCTACAAGGGAGCCGTGGCCTACGCCAAGGCAAAGCGGGGACAGGTCGAGATGGTCTCCTACCTCGCACCCAAGTGGGCGCCCGACGTCATCATGCACTCGGTGCATCCCGGGTGGGTCGACACCGCCGGTGTCGATGCAGGACTCCCCGGTTTCGGCAAGGTGATGGGTCCCCTCCTTCGTTCGGCCGAGCAGGGAGCCGACACGATGGTCTGGCTGGCAGCCACCGGCGGCGGCGACGTCGAACCGGGTGCCTTCTGGCTCGACCGAGAGCCCAGAGGTACCTCGTACGTCCCAGGAACGGGCACCGACGATGCGGAGCGGCAGCGGCTCATCGAATGGCTCGACCTCATGACCCTGCCCGGGCACGTCGAGACCTGAACCGGCCGCTACGGCTTGGGCTGGCAGTGCGGGCACCAATAGGTGCTCCGCTCGGTGACCTTCCCGGCCGGCGAGAATTCGACCGAACTCGGACAACGCTTGCAGGCGCTGCGGAATCTTCCGTACACGTAGGTCGTGTCGATCATCGAGCGAGACGTGGTCTTTCGGGACGAACGGTCCCGGTTGGCCACGAGCTGTTCGTGGGCGATCTGCCACAGCCGTTCGAGTTCGGCGTCGGACAACGAAGCGATCGTGGTGAATGGGTGCACGCCGGCGAGGAACGCCACCTCGCTCTTGAAGACGTTTCCGACCCCGGCCGCGATCCGTTGATCGAGCAGTGCCGTCGCGACCGAACCGTCGTCGGCGAAGGTCCGGGTGCGTTCGACGATCTGGCCGATGTCGATGCCGTCATCGCTCAGGTCGGGTCCGAGGTGAGCGACGGGGGAGTGGCCAGTCCCCCGGATGAAGGTGTCGATCGTGGGCGCTGCGAAACAGATCGCACTTCCGAGCTCGGTGGAGATGACGACCCGCAACTTCGGCGACTTCGGAACAGAGACACCGGCCTCGGTGACACGCCACGATCCGCTCATGCCGAGGTGGGTGCGAAGGGTGAGCTTGCGATCGAATTCGATCAACAGATGCTTGCCGACCGCATCGACCCGTTCGATCTGTTGGCCGATGCGCGGGCGATAGCCACGGATCTTCTTGAACCAGATGTCGGTGACGACCTGGCCCTCGAGAATGGGCGACAGGCGGGCTTCCGCCCGGCGAAGCGAATCTCCCTCAGGCATTGGACCCGGCCCAACGCAATGATGATCTGGAACCAGTCGATTCTGGAATGGCCGTTGCAGCTCGCATGATCATCCGAAAAGGTACTGGAAGATGAGACCCGAGGGCTGGTCGGGCGATGGCCAGACTCGGGACCACCAGCGGCATCGGAAACCAGTGGCGTCAGCCCCGGTCAGCCTTCGTCACAAGGGTTCGAGTTATGGTCTGGTATGAGCTCCGACCGGCACTGGCGAGACGGCGGTCGGATCGGTCTGATCGTGCGATCGATCTTCGACCGCTATCGGTCGAGCATGTTCGGACTCCCCGTGTTGTGGTTGATCGGTGCGATGGCGTTGTCGCAGGCAGCGACGGCAGCTGACCGTCAGCTCGATCCCAGCCACCTGCCTGCCTTCCTCGACACCACGGTCGACAGCGCTCGTGCGATCCTCGGCGCGGTCAGCTCCGGAACGATCAGTGCGGCATCGGTCGTCTTCTCGTTGACGCTGGTCGCCGTGCAACTCTCGACGAGCGTGTACTCGTCACGGGTGCTTCGCACATTCCTTCGTGACCGCTTCCAGCAACACATGATCGGGCTGGTACTCGCGACATTCCTCTACAGCCTGCTGGTTCTGCGTGAGGTACGCGGCCCGCTCGAAGACAGTGGCTCGGCCTACATTCCGCGAATCTCGGTGTTCGTCGCCGTCGTCCTCGCGCTGGCTGCGGTGCTGGCGCTCTTGGCATCCATCAGCCACACGGCCCAAAGTCTCCGTGTGTCGGCGGTGACGCGGAGTCTGGTGTCGGAGCTGCGATCCTTGATCGACGAGCGGTTCGAGAAACCCGAGGAGTGGAGTGGGTCCGAGAGTGCCGACGGCGGGAGTGATTCGCCGACGGGCAGCGGTGGCGAAGCGCCGAGCATGTCTGCCCAAGGTCCGGGGATCGCTCCGGCTCGCATCGCGTCGGGCGATCGACCGCGACCATGGGCCGATGTCGTCGACGGACTCGGAATGGGAGTGGTTCTGACGTCGCCCGAAAGTGGATGGTTGCAGCAGATCAGCGTCGAGGCCCTCCGGGAATCGGTACCAGATGGCTCGACGCTTCGCCTCGACGCGGTGGTCGGTAGCTATGTTGCCGCCGGCTCCCCGATTCTCACGCTCTGGCCGCCTCCGCCGGCCGACGAGGTCGAGCGCATCAGCGACGACCTGAGAGGTGCGTTCGGGATCGGCGCCGAGCGAACCATGCACCAAGATGTGGCGTTCGGCATCACGATGATCGAAGACGTCGCCGTCAAGGCGCTGTCCCCGGGCGTCAACGATCCCAACACCGCCAAGGCGGTGATCGTGCAACTGGGTGAGGTGGTTCTGGAGATACTGTCTCGAGACCTCCCTCCAGCGGTGGTCGACATCGACGGCTGCACGCTGTACCGAGCGAACGAGCCGACAGGTGTCGACTACGTCGACGTGGCGTTCAACCAGATTCGCCACTATTCGATCGGGCAGCCATCGGTCCAACTCGTCATGGTTCGGACGCTGCTCGATGTGGCTGATGAGCTTCGACGACGTCATCGTTCTGGATCGCCGGTCGCCGCAATCGAACACATGCTCGCATTCGTCGCCAAGGATCTGGTCGCTCCTGACCGCGATCCCGACGCTCGCCGCGCTCATGAGGCCCTCGGACGAGGGTGACCTCGTGCGTATCGACGTGGCACTCGGTTTGTCGGCGTTGACTCGGGGGTAAGGCGATCCAGGACCCACATGGGCCCAATCGGACGCGGCAACTTGGTGCAGCTTCCGGATCTATGAGAGGGACCAGATGTTCGCTCAAGTTGATACCACCGACCCGATCGCCACCGAACAGGTCGAAGACTCGGCCCGATCGATGGTGGAATCCTTCCTGGAGGCGATTCCACGGCTCGGGGTCGCTCTGGTGATCATCCTGATCGGGTACGGGCTTTCGCGCCTGCTGCGAGCGGGGCTCCATCAGTACCTCAAGCGCCGGCGCACCCCTAGTTTCGCGAGAGTGATGAGCAAGCTCGCCGGCTGGGTCTTCTTCGGGATCGCCGTCCTGAGCGCCACGTCGGCTGCCTTCCCGTCGGTGAAACCGGTCGATCTCCTTGCTGGTCTTGGCTTCTTCTCGGTCGCCGTCGGTTTCGCCTTTCAGGACATTTTGGAAAACACCCTGTCCGGCGTGCTGCTGCTCTTCCGTCAGCCGTTCGAATCCGGTGACCAGATCCAGGTACTCGAACAGCGTGGCACGGTCGAGGCGATCTCGATCAGGGAGACCCGGATCAAGACCTTCGACGGCCAGCTCGTGCTCATTCCCAACCGAGACGTCTACAAGAATGTCATCCGGGTCCAAACCCACTACGAGCTTCGTCGGCTCTCCTTCGTCGTCGGCGTTGCGTACGAGAACGACGCACGTGAAGCTTGCGGCGTGATCGGGGACTCGCTCGGTCGGGTCGACGGCATCTCGACCGATCCGGTGCCCGAGGCATTGGTTCGCGAGCTCGGCGTGTCGACGGTGGACATCGAGGCCCGCTTCTGGACCGAGCCTGCCCAGCACGACAGCCTGCTGGTGATGGACGAAGCCATCAAGTCGGTGAAGGAAGCACTCGAGGCCGCCGAGATCGAGATGCCCGCCGACATCATCGCGCTCCAGGCGACCCCGAGCTTCAAGGCCGCGATGCAAGGCGAAGGCGACGTCACACCAGCCGGTGGCGTTCGCTAGGTTTGGGACCGCGACGATCGAGGGTAGAGCGTCGCCATGAGAACTCTCGACGCCGTGCTGATCGGCGGGCTTGTCACCGGCATCTCGCTGGTCGCACTCGCTTCACTTCTCCCGAACCGTCGCGAGCCCGTTCCCGTCGAGGTCGAACACTGGCTCGTCGAGCGGTCGGGTGCTCGGCCGGCGCTGCGTCGAGTCGCCGCCGGTCTCGATCGTCGGGTCTTCGGAGGGCTTTCGCTCGCTCTGGCACTCACCATCGTCACGGCGGCAGGCGCCGCCGTCGGAGCGCTTTTCGACTCACTCGACAGCCAGCGAGGATTCGCCGCGTGGGATGAATCGGTGGCTCAGTGGGGTGCCGACCATGCAACCGCTCAAACGACCGCCGCGCTCGAGATCGTGACCATGGGCGGCGCTACGGCATTGCTGCTGCCGCTGATGGCCCTGATCGGGCTCGCCGGCTTCGTCTCCAGGCGCAGCTGGGTCGCCCTGGGGTACTTGGCCACCACCGGATGCGGGATCGTGATCGTGAACAACACCCTGAAGTTGATCGTGGACCGCGAGCGCCCGCTCGTGGATCACCTCGTCGGATCATCCGGGTCGTCGTTCCCATCTGGTCACTCCGCCGCCGCTGCGGCGTGCTGGGCGGCTATCGCCCTGGTCGCGGCCCCCCGTGCATCACGAAACGTGCGGGCCCTGCTCGTACTTTCGGCGGCCATCGTCGCACTCTTCGTCGCCGCGAGTCGCGCGCTGCTGGGTGTCCATTGGCTGACCGATGTCATCGCCGGGGTGATCGTCGGGTGGTCGTGGTTCCTCCTGGTGTCGATCGCCTTCGGCGGTCGGATCGTCCGACTCGGCGAACCAGCGGTCGAGCTTCAAGCGTCCCCGAATACACATCAGAAGGAGTCGATCCGATGAACACGATCGGTGTCGTCGTCAACGAAGGCAAGGAACTCGGTGGCGGACTGGAGGAGTTCCGTGCCTGTCTTGCCGACCTGGGGCATCCAGATCCCCCGTGGTACGAGGTGCCGAAGAGCAAAAAGGCGCCGAAGAAGATTCGCACGTTGGTCGAGAAGCATGGCGTCGATCGTGTGATCATGTGGGGAGGCGACGGGACCGTCCGTCGCTGCATCCACACATTGGTCGCCGACGGCATCGATGGAGTATCGGTCGGAATCATGCCGGCGGGAACAGCGAATCTCCTGGCTGCGAATCTCGGGATTCCGACCGACCTCGCGGAAGCAGCGGCGATTGCCGTCAACGGCGACGCTCGGCCGATCGACGTCGGTGTCATCAACGGTCAGCACTTCGCCGTGATGGCCGGTACCGGCTTCGATGCCATGATGATTCGCGACGCGGAGGAAGCCGACCTCAAGGAGCGTTACGGGCGGCTTGGCTACGTGATCGCCGGCATCTCGAATGCCGACATCAGCCCGGCTCAGGTCGACATCGAGATCGATGGGGCGACGTGGTTCCACGGTGAAGCGAGTGGGGTGATCGTCGCGAACGTCGGCACGATCCTCGGTGGTCTCGAGGCCTTCCCCGATGCCACACCGACCGACGGGCGCCTCGATGTCGGTGTCATCCAGGCACGGGGCAAGTTGGAATGGGCTCGGCTCGCCGCCAGCGCGGCGATCGGCCGTACCGCACAGTCACCGTTGGCCGATCTCGTGTCGGCCGAGACGATCACGATCCACCTCGATCGGTCTCTTCCTTGGGAGGTCGACGGCGGTGACAGGCCCCGTACCGACCACTACGAGATCCGCTGCCGTCCAGCGGCCATCAAGATCGCTCAGCCGTGGCCGACCGGCTCGGCTGCGGCCGAGCAGGGCCCGCTCGATCACTAGACAGAAAGCAGGGACACACCATGGCCACGGCCGAACATCATCCAGACGCCGAATACGATTCAGGCAGAGCCCAGGGTGACTCCGACGAGGTCGGGAGCGACACGGCCCAGGACTTCGTTCGTCACCATCCTGCGCTCGTGAAACTCGGGCGCGTCGGCTGGCTCGCGAAGGGGATCGTCTACGCGCTGACCGGCGTGTTGGCCTTGACCATCGCCGCCCAGTCGGCCGGTACCGGCTCGGGTGCGGGTGGCTCGGGCTCGAACAACGAGGCGAGCCAGTCGGGAGCGATCGCAACGATCGCCGAACAACCGGCGGGCGCAGCGCTGCTCGTGGCGATCGCCGCCGGCCTGGCGCTCTACGTGCTCTGGCGACTCGTCACGGTGATCCTCCCGGCCGAGAACAGCGTCACCACGTGGGTCACCCGTGGCGGGTACCTGGTGAGTGCGTTCAGCTACATCGCTCTCGGCTGGTCTGCTTTGTCCTTCGCCCGCAATCCCGGATCGTCCGACGGCAGCGAGGACGCGAAGGTCGATCGATACACGAGAACGCTGATGGAGATGACTGCCGGTCGGTACCTCGTCTTCGTCCTCGGCGCCGGGGTGATCGGCGTGGGGGCGTACTTCGTGTCGAAGTCCGTGACGTCAGCATTCGAAGAGGACCTCGACGGTCGACCGGTCGGTCCGCTGAGTCACGACGGCCTGCTCGCGCTGGGACGAGTCGGTTGGGCCGGTCGTGGAGTCATGATGGGACTGATCGGATTCTTCCTGGTGCGTTCCGCGATCGTCTTCGATCCCGAGCGCGCCGAGGGGCTCGACGGATCGCTTCGTACCGTGGCCGGTGGTCCCGCCGGCACCGCGCTCATCGCCGTCGTGGCGCTGAGTCTGATCGTCTACGGAACGTTCTGCGCCCTCAGCGCACCGCGCCGTCGTCTGACCGGGGCCGACTGAGATGGGCAAGAGTGTCGGAGTTGCTTCTCGTGAACCTGCTCCCGTACGGGAGACCCGCAGGGCCGGTCCGTCGGAGTCGTGGTGGCGGTCCACCTGGCCGCTCGGAAGGACCGAGTGGATGAGCATCGGGCTCGCCTACGCGGCCGTCGTGCTCATCTTCTCGATCATCGGACTCGCTCTCACGAAGTGGATCGCTCCGAACCCGTTGCTCGAGCTCGACGACCGACTTGCCCGTGATCTCGCCGACAGCCGAACGCAGCCGCGAACCGAGCTGGCTCACTGGGGAGCATTCCTGTCCGACACCTCGACCAAGCTCGTCGTGACACCCCTCCTCGTTGCTGCGGCGCTCGCTCGCTGGCGTCGTTGGCACGAAGGACTCCTGATCGCCGGGAGCCTGGTGTTCGAAGCGGGGGCCTACATCGTGATCAGCCACATCGTCGGGAGGCAGCGACCTGACGTGCCACGTCTCATCGACTCCCCGGTGGCAGCCAGCTTCCCGTCTGGCCATGCTGCGGCCGCGACGGTCTATCTCGCCCTTGCCGTGGTGGTCGGGTGGCACGCTCGGAGGGCGATCGCCTGGGTCATCTCGGCGACGATCGTCGGTGCGGTCGCCATCACGGTGGCGCTTGCACGGATGTACCAGGGCATGCACTACCTCTCCGATGTCGTCGCAGGGGTGGCGCTCGGCCTGGTCACGGTCGCCATCACGGCTCACATCATCGCCAAGTCCATCCGTTCGCCGATCCGGACCGATCATCCTCCAGCGTCTCTGCGTCCGTCCGCCGTCGGGATCGAGCCGGCAGTCGAGCGAGGGGATCAGCAATGACCGAGCAGGCTCGGGTCGACGATGATGCCTCTCGACGAGACGACCTGAAGTGGGCCTCCCTGGGTGGGATCGCGTCGGCGCTCCTCGCCTTCGGGAGCATGGTGGTCGTCGGGCATGCCAGCGCCGTCGAGGTCCGTCGTCTGCTCGACGCCGTGATGCCCACCGTTCGCTTCGCTGCCTCGTCATACATCGCCGGTGGGGCGACCATCCTGGCGCTGATGCTCACCCTGCTCACCTTCTCGATCACGAACGAGATGGAGTTTCGAGAGGGGCATTACCACCGGATCCGTCAGATCTCTCTCCTGACCACGGTCGTGATCGCCAGCTCGGTCATCCTCTTGATGTTCCTGAGCTTCCCCCTCGCTGAGGCCGACCTGGACCGGGATTGGTACGTGTGGGTGTACTACGTCGTGCTCCTGGGCGGAGCGATCACCGGAGGGATCTTCATCTCGATCATCCTGATGCTGTTCTATGCGGTGCGTGGGTTGATCGGCGTGGGGCAAGACCCCGAGCAGAGCAGCTTGGTGCTGACCGAGCACGAGAGGGAGGCGCGCCGGTGACCGAACCGAGCAAGGTCGACGAACAGTTTCGAGCGCTCCTCGAGGGGCTTCGCACGTCACTCCCCGGCGTGCAGGTCCTCTTTGCCTTCCTGTTGACCGCACCACTTCAGAGCAGTTTCTCCGATTTCACCGGGCTGGAGACGGGGGCGTTCTCGGTGGCGTTCTACGCATCGGGGACGGCCTCGCTTCTCCTGATCGCACCGAGCGTGCATCAACGTCTACGAGCGCCGATGACGGGTCTGGAACGACATTCGAAGCGCCACCTCGTGATCGCCACCTGGCTGACGATCGTCGGCACGGTCGCCATGGGGATCGCCATCGTGGCGACGGTCTTGCTGATCTCGAGTCTCGTGTTCACCACGATGCTGGCGGTCGTCGCGGCGGGAGCGCTCGCCGGTCTCTTGGCCTGGGCGTGGTTCTACCTTCCATTGGTCTCGTTCACTCGTGACCGAGACCGCGCCGATTGATCACGTCGAAGCTCGGAGGTTTGGTCGAAGCTTCGAGGTTTGACGGTGAGAAGGCCGGGTACTCCATCTGCGTCGACATCCCGTCGTCAGCACTCGACGAAAGGTCCTCCTGTGGTCTACGGAAGCATTCTCATCACCATCCTGGTCATCTTGGCCATCATCTATCTCGCCAAGCGCGTCTAGCCGCCACCGATCGTCGCCGACGTTCGAAGCAACAGCGTCGTTGAAGCAACGGAGTCACTGATGCCCGAATTGGTTCTCGGACCACTGCTTCGCTACGTCGACGAAACGTCGGCGACGATTTGGGTCGAGGTCGACAAGCCCGCATCGGTGAGCGTGCTCGACCACCGGGCGAAGACCTTCACGATTGCCGGGCGGCACTTCGCCCTGGTGATCGTGGACGGCCTTCGGCCCGGCACGAGCACCACCTACACCGTCGAACTCGACGGTCGAGAGGTGTGGCCCGAAGCGGGCTCGAGGCTCCCCCCGAGTCTCATACGTACCTCGAATGCAGACGCTCCGACCTCGGTGCTGCTCGGATCCTGTCGAGCGGCGGCGCCTCACGAGCCGCCGTACACGCTCGAACTCATGACCGATCCCGACGGCCGGGGCATCGACACACTGTGGGCGCACGGCCGACGGATGCTCCACGAGCAGCCCGGCGAGTGGCCCGATCTCCTCCTGTTGCTCGGCGACCAGATCTACGCCGACGATTCGTCGCCGGGAGCCAAGGAGCGAATCGAGCGACGGCGGGAAGACAGTGACCTTCCCCCAGAGATCGTCGCCGATTTCGAGGAGTATTGCTGGCTCTATCACGAGGCGTGGTCGGCCTCGGTCGAACGCTGGCTCTTGTCGACGGTGCCGTCGGCCATGATCTTCGATGATCACGACAACATCGACGACTGGAACATCTCGGCATCGTGGGTGAGCGACATCCGTGAGGAACCGTGGTGGTCTGAGCACTCGATCGGCAGTCTGATGTCCTACTGGATCTATCAGCACCTCGGAAACCTCTCGCCAGCGCAGATCTGTCGCGAGGGGATGCTCGCCGAGCTCGTGGCCGCTGAGGATGGCACCGACCTTCTTCGCCGATGGGCACTGGACGTCGAGGCGGCGACGCCTCGCCCCGGTGGCTACCGCTTCAGTTTCGCCCGAACGGTGGGCGACGTGACGGTCGTGGTGATCGACAGCCGAAACGGCCGTGTGCTCACCGCCGGGCAACGCCTCATGGTAGGTCCCGACGAGTGGGAGTGGATCGGTGAAAAGGCCCGGTCCGTGAATGGGCACCTGATCCTTGCGTCCTCGTTGCCGGTGTTCCTCGACGACGGTCTCCACGATCTGCAGGTGTGGAACGAGCACGTCGCCGGCGGGGCGTGGGGCGCTCGCGCTGCCGGCGTGGCGGAGAAGATCCGACGGAGCCTCGATCTCGAGGACTGGCCGGCGTTCGGTACCTCGTACCGGCTCTTCGTGGATCTCGTCACCGAGTTGCGTTCGGCTGAGTCCCCGCCACGGTCGATCGTCGTCGCCTCCGGTGACATCCACTTCAGCTACGCAGCGCGAGTTCCGATCGCCGAGGCGGGCGCCGGCCCGGAGGTCTGGCAGGTGGTGTCGTCGCCGATTCGCAATGCCTTGATCCCGCCCGAACAAGGGGTGATGCGTTCGACGCTGACGGCGGCGGGCCGCCGGG
>RCMY010000596.1_pt1 | contig 34131 bp, 36 predicted proteins | sample 2041341 | NCBI WGS metagenome assembly RCMY01 (sample SAMN09708234, study PRJNA481090) | Marine sediment metagenome, whole genome shotgun sequencing project. | reverse complement strand
CCTGTTAGAGGTACATTATGGGAAAATATGGATAATTTTTTACAAGAATCTAAATTATCTTCTAATTTTACTTTAGATGTAGATTATAACGTGTTCATGAATGCAATGGCAACAGTAAAAATTATTGACAGAACTACTTTAACATTTATAGACTCAAATTAAAAATAACAATAAAATGATATACTTAAAGAACACTATACTACTCCTTGTTTTCGCTTCTTTAACGATGACAGCTTGTAAAAACGGTCAAAACAGTAAAAAAACGACAGCCGAAAATTCAGAAGTTTATGAAGGCACAGCATCTGTATCTCAAGGACCCGCAACAGTGCTAACTCAAAATATATTTGAATGCGATAGGGGTAGAGAAGCACCAATTGGTGCGTCTACTGCAACAGATGGCAGTAAATGGACGGTTCCTTCAGAAGTGAATTTTACTGATGATAGTTTTCCTTTTGCATCAGATTTGTTTAATCCGTGTACAAAAGTAGAATATAGAACGGCAGATGAAGCTTTAGCAGCTTTAGACGGAACAGATATTATAGAAGTTGATGCCGATGGTGAGATTGTTACGGCATATGTATTTGCCGATAACTATTTTGAAATGTATATTAATGGCGTTCCTGTAGGTAAAGATAATGTCCCGTTTACACAGTTTAATTCTAATATAGTTCGTTTTAAGGTGAATTCTCCCTTTACAATAGCAATGAAATTGGTAGATTGGGAAGAAAATAGTGGATTAGGTTCAGAGGCTAATAGAGGGCAAGAGTTTCATCCAGGAGATGGTGGTATGGTGGCTGTTTTCAAAGATTCCAAGAATAACATAATTGCCACAACAAATTCGGATTGGAAAGCCCAAACATTTTACACAGCACCATTAAGGGATTTATCGTGTGCTTCAGAAAAAGGGGCTTTAAGATTAAGTGAAACGTGCAGTACTGAAGATTCTAATGATGGTACATCATATTACGCCTTACATTGGAAAACACCAACAAATTGGCAATCCACAGATTTTGATGACAGTGAATGGCCAAACGCAACTGAGTTTACAAACAATACTATAGGTGTAGATAATAAACCTTCTTACACCAATTTCACCAATATTTTTGATGATAGTACCTCAGATGCTCAATTTATATGGTCAACAAATGTTATTTTAGATAACGAAGTATTAGTTAGATATACGGTAAAATAATTATAGAAAAGTTCCTTTAGATTATTAAAATTAGAAACCTGATATGGAAAGCGTACAAATTACCTGCATGATTGTTGACGATGAGCCTATGGCTGTTAATCTAGTAGAGAGTTATGTAGAAAAGACACCGTATTTAAAATTGATTAAAAAATGTAATAGCGCTATTGAAGCTATACAGTTTTTAAATTCAGAACAGGTAGACCTTTTATTTCTAGATATTCAAATGCCAGATTTAAACGGACTGGAATTTTCTAAAATGCTTCCAAAACATTCAAGAGTTATTTTTACTACCGCTTTTGACCAATATGCATTAGAAGGTTTTAAAGTGGAGGCTTTAGATTATCTACTTAAACCTTTCGATTATGCCGAATTCTTAACGGCTTCAAACAAAGCTTTAGAGTGGTTTTCATTAGTTAGAGGTAGTAATACTGTTCAAGCCCCAGAAATACCTCAAGAAAAGGAGTTTCTTTTCGTAAAGTCAGAATACAAACAATTGCGAATTAAACTTGCTGATGTCCTTTATTTTGAGGGATTAAAAGACTACATAAAAATTTGGTTAAAAGACAACCCTAAACCAATTTTGACATTGATGAGCCTTAAGAGTCTAGAGGAAGAATTACCATATACACATTTTATGCGCGTTCATCGATCGTTTATTGTTTCCCTAAAATATGTTGAAGTAGTTGAACGTAGTCAAATCATTATCAACAATCAACGTATAACGGTCTCTGAACAATATAAGCCTAGGTTTTTAGAATATATTAATGACAACTCATTAAATTCTTAGCGTTTAATAAAAGATTGATTACCAAAAGTAGATTTTAATAATCATACTTATTTTTCAGTACATTTAAAACTGATTTTTAAACCTATCTGAAAATGAATTCACTTTCCACATTTACCAGAGTATTTTTAGTCATTTCATTAGTAATAATAATTTCTTGTGGGAGTAAAAAAGTTAGTAAAGCAAAAGAATCTGTAACCAATTTAGTTTCTACTAAAACCGAAACAAAATGGATATCTATTTTTAATGGTAAGGATTTAAATGGATGGACCATTAAAATTCCTGGGTATGAATTAGGTGAAAATTTTGGTAATACCTTAAGGGTAGAAAATGGTATTCTAAAGGTTAGGTATGATGAATACGGACCGGAATTTAAAGACCGTTTTGGTACCGTATATTTTGACAAATACCTTAGCAATTATAGATTAAAAGTTGTGTACAGATTTGTGGGGGAAACGGCAACAGGCGCACCAACTTGGGGATATCGTGATAGCGGAATTCAATTTCACGGGCAACCTCCGACAACACAGAAATTAAATCAGGCTTTTCCTGTTTGTTTGGAATATAATTTTCATGGTGGAAACGGCACTGATGAACGCCCATTAGGAGCCGCTTGCACTAACGGAATGTTCATAGAACATAATGGACAGAAGAATACTACTACCTGTATTGCGGCAGATGTTCCAAAAACATTTCATGGTAATCAATGGGTTACTGCTGAGATAGATGTGAGAGATAGTAAAATCACACATTATGTTAATGGTGAAGAAATATTAAGCTATGCGAACCCCACTTATAACATAGAAAATGAAACGGCTAAAATGCTAATGGATGGTGAGGATAGCAAAGTAAAGGGTGGTTATGTTTCTTTACAGTCCAACAGCCACCCCATAGATTTTAGAAAAATAGAACTGTTAGAATACAAATAGCTTAGTTATCATAAAGCGCAGAACTTTTAATATTATAATGTTACCTTTTTTCCGGTTTTTGCCGCTAAAAAGATAGCATCTATGATTTTCATATCCTTAACACCTTCTTCTCCATCTACCGGAACGATAGGTTGTACACCTTCAAATATCAATGCAGCCATACCATCCATCTGTAACGTTTGATGGGTAACGTGAGGTTGGGTCAAGGGCCCTTTATGCGTTCTTCCTTCTATAGGACCATAACCTGTAGAAGGTTGCATTTCTACAAACCCTTTAGATCCCGTCATATAAAAGCGGTCTAAATTATTCATACTGTACGTAGAAAGGCAATTGGCCACTGCACCGCTAGGGAAACCCATTTGAAATTGTATAGTTTCGTCGATACCTTCTTTAAATTTTTCTGGATCTGTCTTGGTTTCTTGTGCTGTTACCCAAGTAGGTTCTTCGCCCAACATATAGCGTGCCCCGTTTATAGAATAGATGCCAATATCCATCATTGCACCCCCTCCCGACAGTTCTTTATTTAAACGCCATTGTGTTGGGTCACCTATTGTAAACCCAGATTGACCTTGAAAAAATTTGGTATCACCGAAAACGCCATCTTTTCGCATTTTAATAACTGCAACGGTTTTAGGTTCAAAATGCATTCTATAACCAATCAACAATTTTACATTGGCGGCTTTACATGCATCTACCATCTGTTGACCTTCTTGAGCATTCACACCCATAGGCTTCTCAGAAATTATATGTTTACCAGCTTTAGCAACCCTAACTGTTTGCTCTTTATGTAATCCGTTTGGGGTAATAATATAAATGGCATCAATATCTGGATTGTTTTTTATTGCATCAAAATTTTCATAGTTATAGCAGTTCTTTTCTTGAATGCTATATTTCGATTGCCATTTTTTAATCTTGGAAGGTGTTCCACTAATGACACCAACTAATTTTGCTCGTTTGCAAGATTGCATTGCTTCTGCTACACGTGTGCCATAACTTCCCAATCCCATGATTGCAACCTTTAAAATTGGTCCATCGTACGATTCTATGTCATTCGCAAATAATTGCACCGGACTATACAATAGGGGTAAACCTACCGCGGTAACAGATAATTTCTCTATAAAACTTCTTCTTGAACTCATATTTTTATTGTTGTTTGGTTGCTTAATAAGTATCTAAATATAATGAAACTGCAAGTGTTATAATCAAATTGCATTTTAATTTCTTGATGGTCTTTTGGTATAGAAAAAATTTTATGATTAAATATTATTGATTGAGGTAATTAAATAGCCAATCTCATATGCATAGAGCATAACTTTATTTTAAATTGAAATGCAATGAGCAGAGGATTTGTAAAAGAGGAAGATCAGGAAGACATACCAATGGTATCACCAAGGGCTGATTTACCCATGGGAGTTGTCAATTATGTGACTAAAAAAGGGCTCAATAAATTACTAGAAGAAAGAAAGGCACTTCAAAACGAAAAAGAGGCGTTACAAGAAGAAAATGAAAAAGAACGAAGAATATCAAGTAATTTAATCAATGCAAAATTACATTTATTGAATGACCGAATTGTTAGTGCAAAAGTGGTAAATATAGAAAATCAACCGCAAAACGAAGTTCGTTTTGGCGCTACCGTTAACATATTGATCGGTGAGGCAAAATCTCCCCAAAAATTTAAAATAGTTGGTGTGGATGAAGCTAACATTGCAGATAATAAAATATCTTTTCTTTCACCGATAGCAAGAATTTTAATTTCCAAAAAAGTTGGCGACACTGCTATTCTAAAACTAGGAAAAGAAGACCGTTTATTTATAATCACAGCTATTTCTTATGCTATCTAAGATTAATTGATATCCATGGCAAAACCTATTTAAGTTACTAGGAATCAGAATATAAAATTGAAATCTTTCTGCATTCTTAATTTTGATTAGAGCCTATTTAAAATTTTTCACAGTTAATCAATACTGTAGGTTACTTATAATTTTATTATTTATAATAAAAAATCCTACACTATGAAAAACAATATAACCGAAACTACAAAAATTAAGGATTTAGAGAAATTTAAAAAGGATATGTCCAGTAAACCATTGACAACCAATCAAGGTTTAAAGGTCAATGACACCAATAACAGTTTAAAATCTGGAGAGCGAGGGTCAACATTATTAGAAGACTTTCTATTACGTGAAAAAATTACCAATTTTGACCATGAAAGAATACCAGAACGTATTGTACATGCTCGTGGAAGTGCTGCTCATGGATATTTTGAGCTTTATAATAGTTTAGAAGAATTTAGTAAAGCTGGTATTTTTACTGATACTGAAAGAAGAACTCCAGTATTTGCTCGTTTTTCAACCGTTGCAGGTTCTAAGGGCTCTCCTGATTTAGCAAGGGATGTTAGAGGTTTTGCTGTAAAATTCTACACACAAGAAGGTACTTGGGATTTGGTGGGAAATAATATGCCCATATTTTTTATTCAAGATGCGATGAAATTTCCTGATTTAATACATTCGGTAAAACCAGAACCCAATAAAGAAATTCCACAAGCTGCTTCTGCACATGATACTTTTTATGATTTCGTTTCCTTAACGACAGAAACTCTTCATAATCATATTTGGGTAATGAGCGATCGTGCCATTCCTAGAAGTTTACGTATGATGGAGGGATTTGGAATTCATACCTTCAGATTAATCAATGATAAAGGGGAAGCTCATTTCGTTAAATTCCATTGGAAACCAACATTGGGTGTACATTCCGTTACATGGGAAGAAGCTGTAAAGATAAATGGTGCAGATCCAGATTTTCATCGTAGAGATTTATGGGATGCTATCGAGTCTGGTCAATATCCAGAATGGGAATTAGGTGTACAAATTGTACCTGAGGAAGATGAACATAAATATGATTTCGATTTATTAGATCCAACAAAATTGATACCTGAAGAAATGGTGCCTGTGAAAATTATAGGCAAAATGACATTAAATAGAAATCCTGAAAACTTTTTTGCGGAAACAGAACAGGTTGCATTTTTACCTGGACATATAGTTCCTGGTATAGATTTTACAAATGATCCTTTATTACAAGGTCGTCTTTTTTCTTATCGCGATACTCAGTTATCCCGATTAGGAAGTCCTAACTTTCATCAAATCCCAATTAATCGTCCTATTGTAGAAACGCATAATAATCAACGTGATGCCCAAATGCAAATGGATATTCCTAAAGGACAGACAGCATATTTTCCTAATAGCTTAAGTGGTGGTTGTCCGCATCTTTCGAAAATGTCAGAGGGAGGTTTTCATTCATATGAAGAACGTATTGATGCCAAGAAAATTAGAACTAGGAGTGAAAGCTTTAATGACCATTTTTCACAACCGGCATTGTTCTATAGAAGTTTGGCCGATTGGGAAAAAGAGCATGTAGCGGCCGCATATACCTTTGAATTAGGAAAATGCAACCATGATCATATTAAACAACGTATGCTATGGTTGATTTCACAAATTGATACTGACCTCGCTAAAGAAGTGGCAGAAGGGCTGGGCATAGAAATTCCATCTAATATAGAAAAACCTATAAATCAAGCAATAGGAGCAGATGCGGATATTGAAAAGCATCAACCTGGTAAGAAGAAAATTTATCTAGAGAAGTCAGAAGCATTGAGTATGGCAAATACCAAATTTGACAGTATTGCAACTAGACAAATAGCTGTATTAGCTGCCGATGGTTTTAACATGGAAAATTACAAGCCTATTAAACAAGCATTGGAAAAGGAAGGTGCTTCAGTCAAGATAGTGGCTCCTCATGGTGGTTCGATAAAATCTAACCAAGGTGTAGTATATAAAGTTGATGCTGCGATTGCAACCACTGAAAGTGTACTCTTTGATGCTATTTACATTCCAGGAGGTGAAAAATCTGTAAATGCATTACTTAATAATGGAAAATACCTAAAGTTCATAAATGAGACCTTTAAGTATTGTAAAGCTATTGCCGTTAATGATGAAGGTGAGGAACTACTGAATGCTTCCTTCGCCTCTGATTTTAAAGATGACAAAGCTATACACATTAATGATACTACTTCTAATTTTATAAAAAGTATTGCCAAGCACCGAAATTGGGAAAGAAGAGAACACACCAATAAAGTTCCGGTATAAATACAATATTGATAATGTTTAAGAATCTATTGAAGACAACATACTTCAATGGATTCTTCTGATACATTACAACTATTGAAACCTAGGTTAAAATATTGCGTAAATAAACACAATTAATTATGAAACCAAGAAACATTAAAAATTTAGTATGCATTGCATTAGTAGCTTTTTCTTTGAGTTCATGTAAAGATCAAGCAAAAATGGATGCCGATAAGAAAGTTATGGAAGAAAAGGTTGCCATGGAAGATGCTAATGTTAAGGCTGAAGAAGCAAAAATACAAGAAGAGGCAAAGAAGAAAGAAATGATGGCAACAAGTATTGCTGCGGTGGCAAGTGAAAATGCTGAACTATCAACATTGGTTTCTGCAATAAAAGCAGCTGATTTAGATAAAATATTATCAGAGCCTGGCAGCTATACCGTATTTGCCCCATCAAATAATGCGTTTGAAAAACTACCTATGAAAATGTCTATTGCAGAATTAGGCAAACCGGAAAATAAAGAACTATTGACTCAAGTATTACAATATCATGTAGTTTCTGGCATAATTACGAGCAATAAACTTGTAGAAGCAATTAACGGAGCTAATGGCAAATATACTTTTACAACGATTGGTGGCAAGGATTTAACCGCAAGTCTTAAAGGTGACAAAATTGTTTTAAAAGATGAAAAAGGAAATAATACTGACGTTGTTTTAGGAAATGTAAAAGCTTCTAATGGCGTAGTACACATTATCAACGATGTACTTTTAATGAAGTAAAAATGAAATTATCAAGAAAGAATAGAGGACTTCATTGGTCCTCTATTTTTATGTTCAAACATATTTTTAAATAAGGGTGATTTCACTTTTTAAATAGTCTTTCATTTCAATATTTAACTCCTGCTGGTTAGCTAGTGGTTCTTTTTTAAACTGGGTTCGTGGCATATATGGATGTGGTCCAAATTCGGGAGTAATTGTAAACTCTTCCATAGTTTGTTGTTCATCTATAATGCCTTGCCACCATACGATAAATTGTTTCAAATTATCTTCCCATTCGGGCGCAAATGGATTGTTTATTTGAGGACTTTGTTCAAAACCTACACGAGCATGTAAATGCTTGATATGTGGAAAAACCTTCTTGAGAATATGCTCTTGGTCTTGAAGCATACTTTCTGAAACTACACACCAATGAGACAAATCTCCTACCAATTGCAGTTTTGGATATTTTTCCAAATAAGCAAGGGTAGTGGCTGAATGAAACGTAAAGCGACCCCCGGTGAATTTCATGATAAACAGGAATATTGTTTTGCTTAGAAAAGCGTTCTATTGCTTCAATTACCAAGCAATTATCGTTAAATGAAAAATAGTCTTTTCCAGTATGGGAATTAATAAAATTTGGCTGATAAGGCAACATACGATCTAGCTGAGTCAAAACATTTAAAATATATGCTTCCACCGTTTCCAATTTTACAGGTAATACTTGCTGCAAAACGCAAATAAAATTTGGATTTTGCAGTCGTGATTTTTCCAAACCTCTCAAAAATTCTTTTTCAAAGGTTTTATCTTCAGGAAGATTAATTTCAATCCCTTGAAAGTCTTTAATCTTTACAAGTTCAAAAAATTCTGAAGCAGATAAATTATCACTTCCCCAATGCGGATATAGATAGTTAATATTCTTCATTTAATCTAGAACAGGGTTCAAGGGTGAATTAATGGTTTCTCCTATTTGCACACCAGGACACCAGGTATCCCAATCATTCTGTTGACCATCATTACTTGGCTTTTTTAACTTCATATCCTTATCAATATAAATAACGGTCATTACCTTACGCATTTCTTGAGTTGTATTCGCTCCTGCACGGTGAAATACCCAACCAGAATGGAAACTGACCTCCCCAACATCAAAAGGCTCTATAACATGTTTAAAATCGGTTATTTTCAACCTATTTTGTATGATTTTTTCACTTTCATCACTAATGGAAAGTTCTCTACCATCCATAATTTCATGACTACCAGCACTAAATTCCAAAGGCCCCATTGTTAAAGGGGTTTCTTGTAAGGGAATCCATGCTGTTACAGTTTTATCCGTTTGTAAGGGCCAATAATACTGATCGGCATGCCAAGGAGTAATACCACCGCCTGCTTCCTTAAATAAGGCTTGATCATGGTATAATCGCACACCTTCTACTTGCATGAGTTCTGTGGCAATCTGTGCCAATCTTTTTGAAAATATTAATTTTTTTATCGTTTCGTTTTCTTTCCACAAATTGAATAACTGTACAAATGCCTTACCATAGGTATCTCTTTTTTCTAAAGGTTTTGGCTCTGCATTTATTTCTGTCACTTTTTTTGAAATAACATCATTAAAGTATGACAACGTTTCTGCATCAAAAACATCTTTCAATTTAATGTAACGGTATGTTTTATAAAAATCAACTTGATCTTTGGTAAGGGTATATCGGCTATCTAATAAATCCTGGTTTTCCATAGCATATAATATTTAGAATTGTAAAATTAGTACGCTAACCTCTTTAAAAGTTTTTCGATTTTAACCAATACTATGTGTATCTAAACACTATTTACTTATATTATCTATTATAATTGTTAAAATAAGTTATATGAAACCTGTTGTAGAGAAAATTGGATTACAAAAATCAAAAAGCTCTTTCAACTTTTTTAAACTTGAAGTAAACCATTTTAAGCCGTTTTGGCATTATCATCCTGAATTAGAACTGACCTTTATAACAAAAGGTAGAGGCACCCGTTTTGTAGGCAATAGTATTCTACCGTTTGCAGAAAATGATTTGGTGCTCTTGGGGGCTAACCTCCCTCATAATTATACATCATTTCATCAAGGAGAAGAAAATAGTCAAGAAGCGATTGTAATTCAATTTCCGGCCGATATTTTTAGCGCCTTTAAAGAATGCGCACTATTACATGTACTTTATAAGGAAGCAGAAAGAGGTATACATTTTATTAATCCAGATAAAAATACACTACAGTTATTACATGATTTTGAAACATTGTTTAAGGCTGAACAATTAGCGGTATTACTGCAGTTATTATATCGGTTGCATATAGATGTTAATCGAAAATACCTCTCGTCGGCATCTTTTCATCATCAAATTGCAAATGCAAATACACAGAACAAGGTGAAATCAATTACCTGTTATATTCTTGAAAATTTAGATAAAAAGCTTACCGTAAAAGAAATGGCTGAGAGAACCAATATGGTAGAACAGTCTTTTTGTAGATGGTTTAAAAAGGCTGTAGGACATTCATTTGTCACATTTTTAAATTCATCTAGAATTGAACAAGCCTGTATGTATTTATCAACTACAGATAAATACATACAGGCCATTGCTTTTGACTGTGGTTTTGAAAGTGTGTCTCATTTTAATCGCACTTTCAAAAAACTGAAAGGGGAAAGTCCGAGAGAATTTAGAGCTTAAGCTTCGATTTCTGCCTCAGTTTCAGCATCAATAGGTTCTTCTTCAATAACTTCTGCCACTGCAGGTACTGAATCTTTCAAAATATTAAATTTTTCTACACGTGCCATATCATCTTCTTCACCTGAGAAATATGGAAATACGTCCATAATAGGCGATTCTGAAATGGCGGGTACGGTATACTCACCCATAGTGTCTTTCATTACACTAATAGTATTGTCATAAGCTTCTTTAACATCATTCGCTTGTATTAACAAATACATATTTGTCTTACGTTCTTTACCGCTTTCTTCATCAAAAGCAATTAAAGATACCCTTGATTTAAACCAACGGTCCGAATTTTCAAAAGGATGAATTTCAGCATAGTTAGCTACTTTAATATTCGTGATTTTAATTTCATCGCTATCGCTCAAATAAGCCGACATTTCTTCGGTAATTCTACATTCTGCCTCGGTATACGAAATTGCATCGACCAAAAAAGGTTCGGTCTTTACCTTTTGCGTACCAGAAGCTTCATCTAGTTTTCTATATTTTACTTTACACTCGTACCAAGTTGCACTCATATCTTGTCATTTTTAGGGGTGGCAAATATAGGTTTTAGCCATAGTTTTTAAGGTCTAGAAAAGAGATAGATATTCACAAATTTTCAATTAAGTTTATATTACTTTTAGCGTGAGGTAGTTAAGAATTCTATAGGTAGATTTCAGACATGAGATTAATTGGTATTATTCCAAATTGACCTAAAATAACTATTTAGATTACATTGTCAATGTAAATCCAAAACTCACGTTAGATGAGCGATCATTTTCCGCTGTGGGAGAAAAGCTACTATAGAAATAATTGTAAAGTGCAGATAGACTAATAACTTTTGTAATAGGTAATTCAGTCTTTAACTGACACAATATGCGATGATTGGCAATGTACCTATATAGCGGTTGAAAATATACTGTGCCCGTTAAATCTAATCGTGTTTTTTTAAATGATTGATTTATGGAAAAATAACTACTGTTTCTGTGATTATAAAAAAGCTCGTTGGTTATATCAATTTTTTCAATTTCGTACATATATGCATTTCCAAAATACGCCTTTGTAGTTTCTGTTGAAATTATTTTTAAACGAATACCGGCACCAATTAAATTTCTACTGGTGATTGTCAATAATTTATTATCCTGATTTTGGATGAACGCCTCTAATCGAAAAAGTTCTGAAATTTTTTGATTGTAGCGTAAATGAAAGAACCATGAATTCTGAAAATCTTGGTCCTGACTTCTAATAAGATTATAGTTACCAATGAAAAAGTATATTTTTTTTAAATCTTTAGACTTCAATTGCGTGGTAATATTAGAACCTATTTGAAATATATAGTCTCCGTTATTATCCGTATAATTTGCCAAGACATCGCTTTTTAAAGCAAACCGTGTGGAATCTTTCTGCATTCTCTTCGATTCTATATTCACCAATTGTCCATATGAATTTTGATAAATCGTTTGAAATAAGAAAAATAAAAATAGGGTTCTGAAAATGCACATTATAGGTTGTTTTGCTAATAATTGGCAAAGTTATCCAAAATAAGGCGCATCTACCCTGTGAGTTAGACTGAATTATATTTATGAAATTATCAACCGTGAATATATAGAGTTTAGAATAATTCTTCTTTGACATAGTCAAAATAAGAATCACTTACGGGAATAATTACTTTAGAAAGTAGTAAGTCTCTACCTTTTAACCCCGTTACGCTGTTCTTGTTTACAATATAAGATCTATGAACTCTCATAAATAAAGAACTAGGCAACTCTTGTTCTAACGTTTTTAAACGTTGGTTGCTTATTATTTTCTTATCGTTCATATGAAAAGTTACATACTCACTATCACTAACCACATACAGAATATCTTCATACTTAACCTTATGTAAATCATACCCCGATTTAATAGTTATTGAATCTGACTTTTCTACAATTTCATTAGTCTTAACCTTGTTTACCGCAGTAACAAAACGTTCAAAAGTAATTGGTTTTAACAGGTAATCTACAGCATTTAATTCATACCCTTCTATGGCGTATTGAGAATAGGCCGTAGTAAAAATAATCTTGGTATTTGAATCTACCATTTTCGCAAATTCAGTTCCTTTTATCTCTGGCATTTGAATGTCCAAGAACAGAAGGTCTACCGAATGTTCTTTCATTAATTTTAATGCCTCTAACGGATTTTCAGCCTCACCTACTAAGTTTAAAAAATCTAACTTTTCTATATAAGTTTTTAGTAAGGCACGTGCCAATTCTTCATCATCTACTACTATACAATTTATACTAGTCATGTAATTGTAGTTTTAAATTCACTTTAAAAGCCTTTGAGGTCTCATTTATTTCCAATTCATGGCGATTAGGATATAATATAGCCAAGCGTTTCTTTACATTTTCTATACCAATACCACCAACATCATCTTTTACTATCTTAATTTCAGGCTTACTATTTTCTATTTCAAAATCAATACTATTTGCGGTAGAAATAATTTTCATTTTAATAAAGGTGCCGTTTATTTTTTCAATATTACTATGCTTTAAAGCATTTTCCAAAAAAGGAATCAATAACATGGGTACTATTTGTACATCCTGATTTTCTATAGATAATGAAGTGGTTATAGGATATGTTTTACTACTCTTCAGTGAAAATAATTTTATATAATTTTCAATATAATCTATCTCTTTATAGAGAGGTACAATTTCTTGTTCACATTCGTAAAGAACATAACGAAGCATGTCAGACAAATAACTAATACTTTTTTGAGTTCTTCCAGAATCTATGGCAGATAGGGCATAAATATTATTTAAGGCATTGAACAAAAAATGCGGATTTATCTGCGATTTCAATAGTTTCAATTCTGTTTGTAAAGCTTCATTTTTATTAATGATTATTTCCTCTTCTTTACGCTGAGCTAACATAAATATTTCTACCAATGTAGCAATAATATAGGCTATGGCTATTAATAACAAATTAATGAAGAATTTTGACGGTGGTCTATGAATACTATCTAAAGGCGGTCCATCTTCAAATTTCGGTCTTGGACCAGGTCCAAGTCCTTCGGGTCCCGGTCCTAATCTAGGTCCAGGTGTTTGACCTATGGTATTTTCTGGTCTTAGTATCTGATTTGGAACAACATTGGTCAAAATTAAGGTGACAACTATGATCGTTGCTATAGAAACTAGTACAAACGGTATATACTTTTTCTCAAAAAGTAGTTGGGGAACTGTATAGTAAATTAAGATGGCGATTACTAAAATTTGAAATAATAGTGCCATTCCGTTCTCACCAACAAATTGAATATCACTAGCACTAAAAATCCATGCCGTTGACCAAATCAGCAGCCATAAGGCTACATGAAATAAAAAACTCTTATGTCTGTTCATGATGCAAATAAAAGAAATAATAATTCAAACATACCTTATAAACATGGCTTTAAACAGGTGATATTAAAGTGTTCACCGTGCATATAGTGACTTTCACTTAAAAGTAAACGGCAAACACTTAATGCGCTCATAGTGCATATAAGTTTCTTACATCTTTGTTCTCGAATATTACTTATTAAAATTAAACATATGAAACGTATTACATTAAAAACTGGATTATTATTTGCCATGTTGGTTGCTTTTGGAACCGTAGCCGTAAATGCACAGTCTAAAGGAGATAGAAAAGAACCACCAACATTCAATGAACTATTAAAGCAAATGGATAAAGATGAAGATGGACAGCTTTCTAAAGACGAAGTAAAGGGGCCTTTGAAAAATGATTTTGCGAAAATTGATACTGATGAAGATGGCTTTATTACAAAAGAAGAATTAGAAAAAGCACCGAAGCCAAAAGGGCCTAAAAGAAATTAATCTATAAATAAGTTCATTCATAAATCAATAATTGATGAAAATGAGAAATATATATACCACTGCTTTCAGTTTACAAACAATAATACTCTTCTTGTTTATATCCATTTTTATGGCTTGTAATGAGGATGATACAATAACAGAAACTACAGAAGAAATTACAGTAGAAAATGATACTACTACTGTTGACGATTCTGACTTTGAGGCAATCGACTGGACAACGGAAACGCATAGTAAAGATGCCGACCCTAATTTTGATGAAGTGTTTGATAATACCACTGTAAAAAGATTTGATTTTGTAATCTCAGAAGAAAACTGGCAACTCATGCTAGACGATATGACTGAATTATATGGCACTTTTGGCAGCTCGTCTGGCGGTCCTGGAGGTCCCGGAGGCGGAACAACCTTTTCAGATGAAGACCCAATTTTTGTTCCGGGGTCGGTTTTTTACAACGGTAAAGAATGGTATAAGGTGGGCCTACGCTTTAAAGGAAACTCTAGTCTGGCAAGTTCTTGGGGAGCTGGAATTCTAAAATTAGCCTTTAAAATGGATTTTGATGAGTACGAAGATGATTATTCACAAATAGATAATCAGCGTTTTTATGGCTTTAAAAAATTCAGTTTAAAGAATAATTATAATGATAAATCCTTCTTAAGAGAAAAAGTGTCCGCAGATGTATTTGCAGAGGCAGGCTTGGCAGTTTCCAATACAGCATTTTACACACTCTATGTCGATCATGGCGATGGACCGGAATATTTCGGATTGTACACCTTGGTGGAGGAAGTGGATAACACGGTAATCGACACCCAATTCTCGAGTGATGATGGCAATCTTTATAAGCCCGAAGATGATGGGGCAAATTTTGCGCTAGGTACATTCAATGAGGGTGGATTTGAGAAAAAGACCAATGAAGATGATGCCGATTGGAGTGACATTGAAACATTGTTCTCAGCCTTACATGACGATACACGTACCACTGATCCAGCTACATGGCGTGCAAATCTCGATGCAATTTTTGATACTGACGTTTTTTTAAACTACCTCGCGGTTAATACAGTCATTCAAAATTGGGATACCTATGGTAGAATGCCTCATAATTATTATCTATACAATAATCCGGATAATAGTAAACTCACTTGGATTCCTTGGGATAACAATGAAGCTTTACAAGTAGGAAATATGGGAGGTTCATTACCATTAGATTTTTCAGGCTTAAATGCTTCAGAATGGCCATTAATAGGTTATTTATATAGCGATGAAGTATATAAAGCTAAATACGATTCCTATGTTCAAGCAACAATAGAGGGACCATTTGAAACAGCCCATATTCAATCGGTCTATGCAACTTACTCAGCGTTAGTTGAACAGTATGCAACCTCAGAAGTTGCAGGGTATACGTTCTTGAATAGTAACGCTGATTTTCAGGCTGCAATTAGTGCATTGAATTCACATGCTTCGCAACGTACATCAGCAGTAAATAGTTATTTGGATTAATAATTTGAGTTGTGGTTGAAGTTAAAGCTTCATGAGAAATTGTGAGGCTTTAATTTTATTAATCATTATTCATACCGGTAATACCATGATGTTATTCAGAAAAGTAAGAAGAAAATTATTGCATCTAGATAAATTCAAAAGTTATTTTATTTATGCCCTTGGTGAAGTGTTGTTGATTGTTGTTGGTCTATTGATCGCATGGAAAATAAACACCCTTAATGAGATTAAGAAAAATAGAATTGTAGAATTAAAAATCTATAAAAGCTTAAGTCAAGAACTGGATACCAATTTAATTGTTTTGGATAGTGCTATTGTCAAGTATACAAATAGCATACAAAAACTTCAGAATACTATTAACTATTTGGGTATGCCTACAAATGAATTAACACAAGATGCTAAATCTTTGATCGTGAATTTAAATTATGAGAGAACTATTGTACGTAACGAAGCAATCAACTCAATAAATGCTACGAACAAATTTGAATTTATTGATAGTGATTCACTTAAACAGCTCATAGCTGCTTACCCTAATGAATTAGATAGTTTTGACAACCAACAAGATAAAATCGAAAGAATAATAGCTGATCGTTTAAAACCTATTATAGAAAAGCATATTTCATTAATTGAAATTCTGCCTCAGAATAGTTATAACTACAATAGAATGAAAGCATATGGTAATCAATCTAATTATACCGAATTATTGGTAAATAGAGAATATCAGAATAGTATCATAGATAGGCTCTTGCAAACTAAAGGTCAGTTGGCTATTGCAAAAAATTTAAGAAAAAAAACAGAAACTATTGCCACAAAGTTGAATCAAGAATTAAACATACTATAAAAGCACTAAACGATTAATACTTTATTTAAATGCGTAAAATAACTTTCTATTAAAAAATAATAACATGACACAAAAATTTAATTATTCAACCTTAATTTTCACATTCTTTATACTTATTGCTGCTAGTTGTGGTAGTTGTAGTAGTGATGAAACAGCAACAACAGATGATGCCATAATTGATGAAGATGAAACAACAGACGTTTCAACCGCTGTAAATGTTGATTCCTCATACTTTTATACCGCTGACGGATCAGTCACAATTACGACTGTACCTTGTACGCTATCAGATGGCACATCAACAAATTGTTATCAAATAGTAACGACCAGTTTGCCCGGAGATCACGAAATGGGTCCTTGGTGTCCAGGTAATATTTCAGATAGCGCAGAGGCCGGAGGAATATGGCTAGAAGGGGGAGAGGTGTATGATGTGGATGGTGCCTTTGTTGAAAATATGGCAACATTTTATAATGATTCCAAATGGTTGATGTATGATGCCAACGGTGATATTTATGTTACAGAAACTGAAGACGATTGTATCAACGCTGCTAATCCTAATGTTGGGGAGGAATACGAAAATTTCTGTGTAGAATGCCTTCCATCCTATATCACAGATTTAACTCAAACTTGGATAATTCCTATTACCCCGGTAATTCAAGATAATTCTACATTATTTGCCACAGGACCTGGAGGACCAGGTAATTCAGCTCCCTCAACTCGTGGGGTAGCTCTAAATGGTATTGAATTTTCAGCCCCGGCGCCTGTCGATAATATTCTTGGCGCATATACTTTAGCACCTTTTGATGATGCTGGCGGACATATAAATGTTCATCAAGGTTATCATTACCATGCAGCTACAGGATTTAGTACAAAAGTTGCACAGGATGATGGTCATGCTTCCTTAATCGGGTATGCCTTAGACGGATTTGGTATTTATGAATTATTAGATACAAGTGGTAATGAAGCTACAGACTTAGATGAATTACGAGGTCATATAGATGATACTAGAGGATATCATTACCATGTAGACGAAGCTGGAAACAATAACTTTATTAATGGTTTGAAAGGCGCTTACTCTATTTAAAAAAACATAATGAAAAAATATATCTTAATTTATATAACTGGGCTGTTTTCATTACTAGGTTATGCCCACAATCCAGATGTTTCGACCACAATGTTGGTCGAGAAAGAAAACAACATCTGGGTATTACAAATCAGTTCTTCATTGACAGCTTTTCAGCAAGAAGTACGTACCCATTTTGCCGAAACTCCTTATAAAACCCCCGAGGAGTTTCAACAAATGGTATTGGAGCACATAAAAAATAATTTGGATATTAGTTTTAATGATGGTTAAAAAATTACACTAGGTCAAGGAATTGTAAAACTAGGCCATGAGACAAAAGTAGTGTTTGAAGTATTTGGTATTCCTTCAGATTTACAATCTATACGCGTAAGAAATGCAGCTTTTAAAGATATTGGTAGAAGTCAAAGTGCATTGTTCATTTTTAAAGATGGCTTCAGTAAAGATCAATTCATTTTAAATAATGATAATGACCATACCTTAGAATTAAATGTTGATGGCAATACCTTTGTGGAAGTAAGCCAAAGTAGGGCAGGTTTTTCTGCCAAGTGGCACACAATTGTTTTGATATTGGCAATTAGTGCCTTTGGTACATTGTTGGCTTTAAAACTGAAAAAAAGTACCCCAATACCCTTAATAAAGGATTGATACGTAGTAGTAAAACTAAAATATAATTACACAGGAATAAGATGAAACTTACGGTCTTGTTCATGTAAAATAGAAGTAAAGGATATTTTAGTTGGTTGTTTAGTTAATGATTAACGCTTCGTGGGTTATGACGAAGCGTTTTAATTATAATAAATGGAGCAACTTTTTAAAAATAAGCGATTGCCTATAGAATAGTATAATTCGATTTTCAAACAACAACTGGTAATCGTTATGCTTCGTAACACATCAAAAGATGTATTGAAACATGGAGAATTTTGAAATGACCGAAAGACAATCATTTCAATGTCATAAATTATATGAAATTATTCATCAGAAATATAATAGATAAGCGGTCAAGAACCGAAGTTCGCTCTTTATTGGGCAAACTCGGCCTACACCCTATTTCTGTGGAATTTGGCGAGGTAGAACTAGCCGAAAGACGCTTTTCCGTAGTAAAATACGGTGAGGTGCAAGCCATTTTAACAAAACATGGTTATGAATTGGTAATCGATAGAAAACAGATTTTGGTTGAAAAGGTAAAACTTTTGATTATTGAAATGATCTATCATTCGAATGAACTTCCTACAGTAAACTATTCTCAATATATCAGTGCGACCTTGGGGGTAAATTATACATACCTCTCTAAACTATTTTCAAAAGTCGCGCGTACAACCATCCAACAGTTTATCATTACGCACAAGATAGAACGTGTTATAGAATTACTTTTGGTTGATGAACTTACCCTTTCCGAGATAGCATGGAAAATGCACTACAGCAGTACAGCGCACTTGTCCGCACAATTCAAAAAGGTAGTCGGGCTTACCCCAACGACCTTTAAAAAAAGAAAATCCATACATCGATTGGCGATATAAAATGCAGATATCAGGTCGACTAACATCCCAATCTCAAAACTTTTAAGATAGTTTTAAAGTCGTAACACGCCCAGAAATTTGTGCTCGTTTGTACTATTTATGCTACAAATGGTCATATTTATATAACATTTCATCCGAAATATATAACAGTTACCCGTATGAAATGGCCAAATTTGTATCTAGAAAGCGGTACCAATTTTTCCTTATTGCAAATCTCGGCCCCTAACAAGTTCATTTCTAAATTCGGGGTTACTTTAGGATTTTGGATTTGCTGTTTTCTTTGACCTCCAACCTACTTCAAATCAACACCTATACTTCAAGTTTTTTTAGTCGAACCTCTGGTCATTGGCTACGACTGAATACCCAACCACCAACACCAACAAAACCAATATAATTAGTCCAGATTTGCCTATGCGATAACATTACTTTTTTTAATTCAAGGGATTAGCTTAAACTTTTTGTCTTCGGACGGATTGCTTTAAGCTAGCATATAATAACAAGAAGAAAAACTGTGTAATGGATTTAAAATCGAAGAATGCGAAAGCATTGGCAATTAGGAGTATAATGTTGACTATAACAGGAGTAGGTGTTTTGCTATCCTGTAGTAAAGTTCTTCCGGAAGGGCCAGAGGAAAATGAAGTATTGGACGGAACTGTTCAAGGGCTCAGCGTTGAAGATGAACTCTTTTTCGGAGAGGGTGACGAAGCATTTGCCAAGGTTTTCACCGCCAAAGATGGTCTGGGACCGATTTTTGTGGAGACCTCTTGTATTTCATGCCATATTGGCGATGGTCGCGGACATCCCTTTTCCGAATTGGTACGATTTTCCTATATCGCTCCCGACGGTATCATTGACCCACTAGAAGCTTTGGGCGGCCCTCAACAACAAAAAAGATCATTGCCAGGGTTTGAGCCAGATGGTATTCCTTCCGAAGCGAATGGCGTTACCCGATTTTTGGCTCCACCCAACACAGGCTTGGGCTTTTTAGAATTTGTACATGATAGCGACATCTTAGCACTCGCTGACCCTAACGATGCGGACGGAGATGGTATTTCCGGAGTCCCAAGTTATATTGACCCTCCCAGTTTTTATGTTCCTAATGCCTTTAATAGTCCCAATGCAGAGGGAAAGTATATTGGCCGTTTTGGGAGAAAATCAGGAGCCATTGATCTGTTGATCCAAACGGTAAGTGCATACCAACAAGATATGGGCATCACTTCCGAATTTTTGCCCGATGAACCACAAGGGGCAACTATCGCATCACATGAGGCGGAAGTCTCTACCGAGGAAGTCAATAGTGTCGTATTCTATTTGCAGACCTTGAAAGCACCTGAACGTCGCAACGAAGATGATCCAGATGTTATGGCCGGGGAAGCGTTGTTCGAGACTATTAATTGTGCAGGATGCCACACCCCAAAGATGGAAACCACCGATTCGCCTATAGCCGTCCTAAGCAATGTGGTCTTCTACCCTTTTACCGATCTCTTATTGCATGATATGGGCGCTGAATTGGATGACAATTTTTCCGAGGGGTCGGCTACTACCGTCGAATGGCGAACATCGCCACTCTGGGGTTTAGGTCTTGGTAAAGACGCACAGGGCGGGGCTACCTTTTTGATGCATGATGGTAGGGCGAAAACCCTTGAAGAAGCCATTCAGCTCCACGGTGGAGAGGCGGCGAATAGTCGCAATGCATTTAACCAATTGTCCCAAAACGAGAAAGATCAACTAATTGCTTTCTTAAATAGTCTGTAACTGGCAACCAAGAAGAAGAAGACCCCAATTTTACTATTTAAAAAGGAACAGCATGAAATGAACCATAACAAGTATTGATAACCACGGAGGCGATAATTGGCGAAATCGAAGATTCATGAAAACCTTTAAAAAGCAAATAGTCACGATGTAAATAATTACATCTGACCTATTCAAAAACTATTAAAATAAACAGATGAAATTATCCTATTTATGTATTATATGTGGTAGCCTCTTTTCGCTCCAAACATTCAGTCAGAACCAGATGGATATCGATAATAAATCCCCCGCAAGCAAGGATGCTCGTTTTTATCGCCCTACGGTTTTTCAATTGGAGACGGAAGGAGGCTTTTTTTCATTGGGCGGATATGCCGAGGCAAATAGCCAGTATTTCGTTACCGAAGGCGAAACGGATGGACTTCATTTTCAGGTAAGGCAGTTCCATGTCATCGCCCAATCCACTATGCTCGATGATAGGCTGCATTTTATAGCCGATATCGGCTATGATGCAGAATCACAAGAGTTCAATCTCGTAGAGGCGGCGATTAACTTACGGTTTCATAAAGCATTCAATCTTCGTGGCGGTGTAATTCTTCCCCCATTGGGATATTTCAATCAAAATGGCGATGGTCCAATTTCCGATTTTATAGATTGGCCGTTGTCTTCTTCTACCATCCTACCTTCCAGACTATCAGAGATGGGTATGGGGCTCAATGGAAATATCGATGCGGCAGATACTTTTGAAATAACCTATGAAATGTATGCCGTAAATGGTTTGCAAAACGGCGTAATCGATAATGATCTTCCCCGAACTGCCATCCCTTTGGGAAAAGAAGGAAACCTCTTCGGAAACGACAATAATGATAAATTATCCTACACCGGAAGATTGGGGCTCCATTGGAAAAATTTTGGCGAGATCGGTTTTTCCTATTATGGCGGAGCATACAACTCGACCGAGGTCAATGAGGTGGAAGTCGATAGGTCAAGAGATTTGACCATACTAACGGCCGATTTTCAGACCAACCTTCAGAAACTGGCGGTAAGAGGCGAGATAACCTATGCCAACATCGATGTTTTCGAAGGTTTGGGCCAGTTGTTCGGGTCGGAACAATTGGGATATCACATAGAAGCCAGTTATCCTATTCTCAATCGGATACGGTTGCTCGGGCAAGATAACAATCGTCTTAACCTTGCCTTTCGTATAGAAGGCGTTGACTATAATCGTGGCACGTTCGAAGAAACGGGAACCAATATATATGATGAAATTCTCGGTTTTCGTACGGGAATGTCACTCCGCTTGGGTAAGACCAGTGTGTTAAAATTAAACTACTCCTATTTTGACCAAAAGGATATCCTTGGAAATTCAACAAAAACAGGAGGATTTCAGTTTGGTTTTGCTACCAATTTCTAAATACATATTTAAAAAAAATCTCTTAATCATTTAAAAGTATAAATCATGAAAATTAATTTTACAATGAAGGTTTTATTCGTTTTAATGACACTGCTGTTCATCCTATCCTGTAGTAGGGATGACGATTTGGAAAGTTTGCAGGTGAACGACATTGAAATCCCGGGGGACGAAGATCTCACTACTTCTCGAAGAAATAGACAAGAGACCATGTCAGATGATTCTACCCAACTCATAATCGATTGGAATAAACTTTGGGTAGAAATTGACCGGCATACATTTGGTATGCGGCCAAATTCGACGGCAAGGGCACTGGCATATATTCACTTGGCGGGCTATGAAATCGCAGTGGCAGAAATGCAAGGATACAGTTCTAACCGCAATAGGCTAGGGGGTTTTAATATCAACCCAAACCAAAGACAGGAGAACGTTGATTTAAATATAGCCTTAAACACCTGCTACGCTTTGGTCTTTGACCACTTTATGTTCAGCGTAAAATCTAATATAAAGGATAATATTGCAGTCTTACAAGAGGAGAAAGCAGTTGAACTAGCACAAGATTTAACCACTTCAGAAATAGAAAATTCCATTGATTGGGGAACCTATGTCGCCCAGCGAATAATAGCCTACAGCCAAACAGACAGCGAGGCCGAAAGCCAAATACTGGATCCCAATCCCGAATCTAATGTGGCAACTGTTGGTGATGGTTTATGGATGGCAGCTGAAGGGGAGAGTGCCTGGTTTCCTTATTGGGCCGACGTAAGGACATTTGTGATCACCCCAGATGAAACTTCCAGTACACCGCCGCCTTTCAATTATAGCGAGGACACATCAAGTGATTATTATGCACAAATGGATGAGGTAAATATTATCGTCACGAAGGCAAGAGAAGAGGACAACGAAGACCTGCGAATCGCCGAATTTTGGTCAGATGATGTAGAAGGGCTTATGATGAGTCCGCCAGGAAGACAATTTTCGATTGCCGTTCAACTTATAGAACAGGCGGATTTAGATTATGCGCGTACTTTAGAACTCCTATTAAGATTAGGCTTTGCGATGAATGATGCAGCCGTCTCTGCCTGGGCAGATAAATACACGTATGATACACAGCGCCCAAGTTCGTACATTTTGAAACATATAAATCCTGATTTTACGACTAATTTAGCAAGGTTCATTTCAAGCCCAAATCCGGCATTCCCTGCCTATCCTTCTGGACACGGAACGTTTGCTTCCGCAGCCGCTGGTGTTTTTATAGATCAGTTTGGAATCAACACAATAGATTTCACCGACAGAAGTCATGTAGGCAGAACAGAATTTAGGGGAACTCCAAGAAATTATAGCTCGTTTTCTGAAATGGCCGAAGAAAACGGGTATTCAAGAGTACCGTTAGGAGTTCATATTCAATCAGATAGCGATGAAGGATTGCGTTTAGGATATGAAATTGCTGATGCAATCAATGCTTTTAACATATCTAAAAATTTGAATAACTAATCGTTAATTACTTATGTCTTAAGAGAATACATAAAACTAAAAATTCCAGATATTATTTTCGAAAATCTTTAGTAAGGAATACTTTGTACTGAATAATGATAATGACCATACTCTTAATTTAGTGGTTAGTGGAAATGAGTTTATTGAAGAAGTAAAAAAATGAAGCTAGTTTAACGTCGTATCAATTAGTTTTTGTTTTGATAGGCATTATGGGTATTGGTTTTTTAATCCACAATATTTATCTCTTAAAATTAAGTCGAGTTCCCATTCAACATAATAGTATATAGTAGTTTAAATGCATTCTAAATCATATTTCTTTTACTGAAAAGCTGTTATAAAAAGTGCCTTTTTTAAAGCTAAATCTAATATAAACAACCTGAATAAAACAGACTCAAAAAGTTTTACCAAATAGTTAAGCTCATCCACTTAATACTATTCATGTTTCACTGAACTTTCATTTTTGACAATGAATTTATACCCAATATTGTAGTCAAATAGCAATTAATATAAATGCTTAAATATCATATTATGAGAAAAAACCTAGTAAAAAGAGTTTCCCCATTTACCTTCATATTATTTATGTCTTTCATCACTTTTGTTGCATGTAGCAGCGATAGTGCTGATGATGATATTACAGAGGAAATTGCAAATAATGAAGATTTTGAAGATGAATCAGAAGAAATTGCTACAGAATTACATGCTGCATATGCTGCCTTTAATACAGATGCTGTAACTGTATATTTAGATGGTTCTGAAGTTGTTATTGAAACAACAGGTTTACCAAATCATGAAACAGTATATTGGGGTGAAGGAAATTCATTATATAGAGAAGAGCCTGATGTCGATGTTACACCAAGCATAATGTCGAGCAATAACAATGCTACTACAATACGCGTAGATGCCACACCTAACCTTACGGGTAATACGGTAACAACAGATTTTAATACGATAGGTATTGCTGTAAGTGGTTCTTCTATTTTTAATGATCAAGAGGGTGGTGGTGCTTTAGATGCTGCAGCTGCAAGTTTAGATTGGACAGGTGCTCATATTGGTCCTGGTGTTTATCATTATCATTTAGAACCAAAAGCTTTTAGTGATGATGATGAAAATTTAGTAGGTGTTTTGTTGGATGGTGTTTTTCTTTATGGTAGAAAATGTAATTCTACTGGCGATTACCCTACAGATTTAGATGCTTCTGGCGGACATACGACGACTACTCAATATTCTGATGGCGTAGAAGAATATCATTATCACATTATTAACGAGATTTATTCAACAACAGGGTCTTACCTTGCATTTGCAGGACCTTACCAAGGATATTAATATATGAAAGCTCCTCTGCTATTTTCTTTAACCTACTTTACCCTCTTTATACTGGGTAGTTGTAATTATACATCAGATTCCAAATCTATTGTTGCTACTAAAATAGTTATCAAAGTGGAAACAAAATTTAAAGAGGAGCTTACATTAAATCAACTTGAAGGCACTTGGTACTATAAAAAATCACCCTTTAATGGTTATAGTATTGCCTTACATGATAATGGAACATTGGCAGAAAAGGTGGGCTTTTTTAAAGGTAAACGAGAAGGTGTAGCTAAAAAATGGTCCGAAGCTGGTGTTTTACGTGTTGAATATCATTACAATAATAACCGTCTTGAAGGTTCTTATAAAAGCTGGTGGGAAAATGGTCAATTGGCACAAGAAGCTACCTATGTTAAAGGCAATATGGATGGAATAGAAAAGAAATGGTATCCAGATGGTCAATTGGCAAAAGAGAGACAATTAGTAAACGGTAAAGAAAACGGACTTCAAAAAGCGTGGTTGCAGAATGGAACTTTGTATGTGAATTATGAAGCTAAAAATGGACGAATTTTTGGCCTTCGTAGAGCTAATTCCTGCTACCAATTAGAAGATGAAGTTGTTGTAAGAGATGAAATTGAAAATAGAGATGAATAAGTCAATACTAATAGTGCTGGTTTTTATAGTTTTTGCTAGTTGTAAAGAAACAGTTAAAAAAGAAAATATTCAGGTTACTGAAACCAGTAGAGTAGAGCACTTGCCATATTATAACGATGAGTCATTTACACCACATTGGATAACTCCAAATTCAGAGGAAGAAAAGCAATTTCATAAAATTCCAGATTTTAAGCTTGTAGATCAGTTGGGAGATACGTTGACCCAAAAGTCCTTTGAAAATAAAATATATATTACCGATTTCTTCTTTACCAGTTGCCCTGGTATCTGCCTAAAGATGACCAATAATATGACAAAAGTACAAGAAGCCTTTATCGATAATCCTGAAGTTTCTATACTTTCACATTCAGTAACTCCGTCAATTGATTCTGTTTCGGTGCTTAAAACATATGCCGATAAAAACGGAGTTATAGATACTAAATGGCACTTGGTTACAGGTGATAAAACAGAGATTTACAATCTAGGTAGAAACCAATATTTTGTAGAGAATGATTTAGGTATTCCAAAGGATATTAATGACTTTTTACATACCGAAAACTTCCTTTTAATTGATAAAAATAAACACATACGTGGTATTTATAATGGTCTAAACAGAGCTTCAATTGCTCAATTAATTACTGATGCGGAGGCTTTGTTAAATGAAATCTAAACGCGCTGTTTTTAAGATAATAACATAATTTTATCCTTAATAAAAATTCCCTACTTTTATAAGGCTTACGAACATACTTCCCCCGGGTTTATACGAGTATTAACCTTGTAAAATATACCAAATGCCTATTTATATGGATCGCCACGATGTGGCAGAAGAGGTAACTGCTGAAATTGTTGCCACTATACATAAGGAAGATCTTCGAATTCAACACCAATTTTGCTGCAAGGGTCTTACTTATTGGTATGATGATGTTAGAAAAACAGCTTTTTGCTTGGTAGAGGCACCTAATAAAGAAGCTATTACAGAAATGCATGCCCAAGCACATGGTGAGGTACCAAATACAATCATTGAAGTAGATGCCAGTATTGTTGAATCATTTTTAGGTCGAATAGAGGATCCTGCAAAATCTCAAAAAACAGAATTGAATATCGTTAATGATCCGGCTTTTCGAATTCTAATAGTACTTCAACTTTTAGAAAACAAACTTGCGACTGTTCCTGATAACAAACTGTTCACATTGATTAAAACGATTACAGAAAAAAGTGAAGGTCGTTTGATTAATAATAACAGTAATTACCTATTAATTTCTTTTAGCTCTACTACCAAGGCCATTAATGCTTCGTTGGCCATAAAAAAGGTGTTTTCTGAATCTAAAACTAAAACCAAACAATTGTGTATTGGGGTAAGTGCTGGTGTACCAGTCACCAAAGAACATGGCTTTTTTGAAGAAACAATTAAAACTTCGAAGCGATTAACCGCTATTTCAAAACAACAAATTGTCATCACTACAGAAGTTAAGGAATTATATGAAAGTGAAAACCTCAACCATCGATTAGAATCAGAAGAAATTATAACCTTATCCTTTCAAGATGAAAAATTTTTAAAAGGGTTGATGAATTATCTGGACGCCGAATGGCAAAATCCTGATTTAGGCGTAGATGATTTTTGCAGTCATTTAGGTTTGAGTACCTCCCAACTGTATCGTAAAATTAAAAGTGTTCTACAAAATTCAACTAATAATTTGATACTTGAGTATCGAATGGATGAGGCATTAAAATTATTGCACAAAAAAGATAGAAATATATCTGAAATTGCCTTTGAAACAGGCTTTAATAGTGCTGCCTATTTTACAAAGTGTTTTCATAAAATGTATGGAATTTCGCCATCTTCCTTTATTGGAATACATAAGTAATTGATTTGAAAAGAATTACACTCTGAACGAATAGTTATAGTGTTTGGTTGAAATGTAGAATTTATAATGAAAAAGCATGACTAATTTTGGTAGAGACAACCAAAACAATTCAAGTCATGAAAAAAATCATAATACTCATTTACGGAATTTTAGCCTATATTATTTTTCTGATTTCATTTCTATATTCTATTGGCTTTGTCAATAACCTTTGGGTACCAAAAGGTATAGATTCGGGTGTTGAAACAAATGTGATAACTGCCTTACTTATTAATGTTGGGTTATTGAGTTTATTTGCAATTCAACATAGCGTGATGGCCAGACCTTCCTTTAAAAAATGGTGGATTCAGATAATAGGTAAGCCTGCAGAAAGAAGCACCTATATTCTTCTTACGAGTTTAGCACTGTTGCTCATTTTTTGGAAATGGCAACCAATGACTGCTACGGTTTGGACTATTGAAAATAATACCATCGCGGTGGGTATTCAAGTACTTTATTTTATAGGATGGCTAATTGTTTTGTTATCCACTTTTATGATAAGTCATTTCGAACTCTTTGGCCTTACTCAAATTATAGACAATCTTAAAAATAGGGTATCGAAATCTCCATCCTTCCAAGTCAACTATTTCTACGGATTGACTCGGCATCCAATTATGTTAGGTTTTTTAATAGCATTTTGGGCAACCCCAACCATGACTACTGGGCATTTACTATTTGCTGCAGTAACTACTGTTTACATACTGGTAGCAGTAAAGTACTTAGAAGAAAGAGACCTCAAAAAAGCATTGGGTGTTACCTATGTTTCCTATCAAAATGAGGTGCCGATGATTATTCCATTTACTAAACTTTTTAAACAATAATCACTTTAAAATCAATATATTATGAACAAATCACTTTTTGAACGTCTAGGAGGTAGAGCAGGAATCTCCACAATAGTTGATAACACCGTTACCAACCATATGGAAAACCCTGCCGTTAGCGCTAGGTTTCTGCCTTTTAAAGATCAACCGCAACGTTTGGCTATAATTAAAAGTCATACTATAGACTTTTTTAGTGCCGGTAGTGGCGGACCAGTAACCTATACAGGAAAGGATATGGTCACTGCCCATACAGGGATGAATATTAGCCCTGGAGAATATATGCATGTGATGGATGATATTTTCAAAGCCTTAGATCAAAACGGTATTGATGAGGAATCTAAAAAGGATGTCCTTTCGATATTGTGGTCATTAAAAGGAATGATGATAGAAAAATAAACATAGCACCACTATTTAAAACAACTTAAAACCATGAAAAACCAACAACAACCCGTTACGACAGAATTAATTTCAGAATTAAAAAGCAAAATAACAGGTATTGTAATCTCGCCTTCTGATGCTTCTTATGATGAAACACATAAAATATATAACGCCATGATTGATAAACATCCTGGTGCTATTGCTATGTGCACGAATGTACATGATGTTAAAGCAGCAGTTGATTTCGGCAGAGATAACCATCTACTCGTTGCAATTAGAGGTGGCGGTCATAATGGCGGTGGACTAGGATTATGTGATGGGGGATTGGTCATTGACTTATCTGGACTAAAGTCTATTTCTGTGAACACTGATAATAATACTGTACAAGTTGGTGGTGGTTGTATTTGGAACGAAGTGGATATTGCTACACATGAGAATGGACTTGCAATACCTTCTGGGATGGTTTCTTCCACTGGAGTTGGTGGACTTACCCTTGGTGGAGGTGTTGGGTATTTGGCGCGTAAGTATGGCCTTACCATAGATAATTTATTGGAAGCAGAAATGGTTTTAGCTGATGGTTCAATTGTTACGACGAATAAAAATAATCATTCAGATTTGTTTTGGGCGGTTCGTGGTGGTGGTGGTAATTTCGGTGTAGTTACCGAGTTTACATTTCAAGCACATAAACTTAAAACAGTGTATGGTGGACCAACCCTTTGGCCAATTGAACAGGTGGAAGAAATTATGGAATGGTTTGATGGTTTTATACGAACAGCTTCAGAGGATATCAACGGATTTATTGCTACAATGGTAATTCCTGAATCCCCATTTCCAGCGCATTTACATAATAAGAAATTCTGTGGTATTGTTTGGTGTTATGTTGGTGATATGGAAAAGGCAGACGAGGCTTTTGCTCCTATTTTAGCTAAAAATCCAATATTTGCTCATGTGGGGGAAATGCCTTATCCTGCTATACAAACCATGTTTGATGGATTATTACCTACGGGAATGCAATGGTACTGGCGTGCCGATTTCTTCAATTCACTAAATGCAGACATTCGTGCACAGCATTTAAAATTTGGCTCAGCGATACCGACCCCTTTATCTCAAATGCATTTATACCCAATTACAGGTGCCGCAAGTAGAGTAGGAGCCACCGATACACCATGGGCATACCGTGATGCAGAATATTGTGGTGTATACATTGGTGTTGATCCCGACCCAAAGAATGCTAATAAAATTACAGAATGGTGTAAAGGGTATTATGAAGCACTTCATCCTTATTCTGCAGGTGGAGCTTATTCTAATTTTATGATGGATGAAGGTCAAGAACGGATAAAATCCAGTTATAAACAAAATTATGACCGATTGACTAGAATTAAATATCAATATGATCCTAACAACTTTTTTAGAGTGAACCAGAATATTATTCCAAAATCGTAACTTAAAGATATCTAAAAAGGATATGATGAAGAAAGTAGTGTATTATGTAGCTATATCAATTGATGGATTTATATGCGGACTCGATGCTGATATAAGCGGCTTTGTGGGAGAAGGTAACGGAGTCACACAATACCTTGCTGATTTAAACAAATTTGAAACCGTAATCATGGGCAGAAACACCTATGAGTTTGGCTATGCTTACGGATTAAAACCAGGGCAACCCGCATATGCGCATATGGACCATTATATATTCTCTAAGTCCTTGAGCTTTGATAATCAACATGAAAAAGTACACCTCATAACAGATTTTAAGATTGATAAAATTAACGAGTTGAAAAAGATTTCAAAAACTGACATCTATTTATGCGGCGGAGGCCTTTTTGCTGGTTGGCTTTTAGAGCATAAGCTCATAGATGTACTAAAGGTAAAATTGAATCCTTTACTACTGGGTGATGGTATTCGTTTATTCGGAGATTCAAAACAAGGGTATCTATTGAATCTTACCGATACTCAATCATATGACGGTGGTTTAGTATTCAATACCTACGATATTTCATATAAATAGTATTGAGATTTAACAACCATATCAAACCAAAAAAGCCTGCAAACATAAGTTTGCAGGCTTTTTTAATTCGGAAATCTTACTATTATTTCAAAGCAGCCAATAGTTTTTCAGCAACCAATTCTGATGAAGCAGGGTTTTGTCCGGTAATTAAATTACCATCTTGAATCGCATAAGCAGCCCAGTCTTCTTTCTTAGAATAGATCCCACCATTCTCTTTCAACATATCTTCTACTAAGAAAGGAACTACATTCGTTAATTGAACCGCAGCTTCTTCAGTGTTGGTGAATCCAGTTACTTTTTTTCCTTTTACTAAAGCATTACCATCTTTTCCTTTAACACCTTTTAAAGCCGCTGGTGCATGGCATACAAAAGCAACTGGCTTTTCTTGTTCGTTAAATGTTTCAATCAATTTAATGGATGTAGCATCGTTCGCTAAATCCCATAATGGTCCATGTCCACCTGGGTAGAAAACTGCATCAAAATCAGATGCATCTACTTCAGCTAAAACTTTTGTATGGTTTATAGCATCTTGAGCAACCTTATCATCTTTAAATCGTTTCGTGTCTTTAGTCTGAGCGTCTTCAGTATCACTACTTGGATCAATTGGTGCTTGACCACCTTTTGGGGTAGCTACTGTAATTTCAGCGCCTTTATCCAAAAGAGCATAATACGGTGCCGCGAATTCTTCAATCCAAAATCCTGTTTTCTTTCCTGTGTCTCCCAATTGATCATGAGAGGTTAATACAAATAATATTTTCATTTTTTTTATTCTAAATTATTAATTTATAAGAAGTCTAATAATTAGACTTTCACTATCATTTTTCCTTTATTCTTACCGTTCATCATATCCAAGAAAGCTTGCGGAGTATTGTCAAAACCTTCTACGATTGTTTCTTTGTACGTTAATTTACCTTCACCTAACCATGCTGATAATTGTTTCATAGCTACCGGGAATTTATCCGAGTAATTAGATACAATAAATCCTTGCATTAAGGCACTGTTTTTAACCAAGAAAGGTTGTACGGCAACAGCCATAGGCAATTCAGTTTTGTTGTAAACTGAAATGGCACCACAGTTAATAATACGTGCAAACTGATTTAAACTAAATAAAACAGCATCAGAAATTGGTCCGCCTACGTTGTCAAAATATATATCAACTCCGTTTGGTGCTGCATCTTTAATAGCGGCTTTCATATCCTTGGTGGTTTTATAATTGATACCATGGTCAAAACCAAATTCAGATTTCAACATGTCTATCTTTTCATCGGTACCAGCAATACCAATTACATTAAGTCCAAGTATTTTACCAATCTGACCTACAACACTACCAACTGCTCCTGCAGCTCCTGAAACAACTAAAGTTTCTCCTTTTTTGGGTTTTCCAATTTCGTGAAGTCCTAAAAATGCAGTTAGGCCTGTCATACCAACAATTCCTAAATAAGCACTCAACGGAGCTTTACTTTTATCTATTTTCTGTAAACCTTCGCCTGTAGAAATTTGTTTTTCTTTCCACTGTAATAACCCAGAAACAAAGTCTCCTTTTTTAAACTTATCGTTCTTAGATTCTATTACTTCTGCAACGATACCAGAACTAATTGGCTCACCTACATTAAATGGCGGTACATACGATTTTGCATCGCTCATACGACCACGTAAATAGGGGTCTACAGATATATATTTGGATTGTAAAAGTATTTCACCATCAGTAACACTTAAATTATTTTCTAACTCTAAAAATTCGAAATTTGCCAAGGTAGGAGTACCTACCGGACGTTGTTTTAAATTAATTGACTTATTCATAAGCTATTTATTTAAATTATTTAGTACTTATTTATATTGATGAGCTCGTTAATTGTAGATGCATTTTAAAACTTTCCCACACTTAAAACACCACCAAATCTAGTATGCTATTTTAATTACACATCAAAGGTATTACAAAAAAGAATGAACATTCATTTTTTAACAAAGGTTTATAAAATTTCGTAAAAGTGCGCTACAAATGTGAGTAGGAGATTATGCAGTATGAAAATTAAACTTATGTTTATTTAATAATACAATTATCTAAATTAACCTGTACAAGAATTACGCTTTAACAACATATACTCACCTTTGTTCTTAAAATCACGAATAGATGTACCGGTATAGCGTTTAAATGTTTTTGAAAGATGACTAACATCTGTAAAGCCCAAGTCGTCTGCTATTTGAGTTAATGTGAAGGCAGAGTTTAAGAGTCTTATTTCTACAAGCTTCAATTTAGCTTTAATAATATATTCCCGCAACGGCATTTGAACCTGCTTTTTGAAATACTCACTTACATATGTAGGTGACATTATAAAAACATCTGCTAAATTCTCAACTTTCAATAGCTCCGTATGATCAATGTTCTCATTGATGTAGTTCAACATTTTACTAATTCGTTCCTCAGAAACTTTAGTACCTATGTCAAAATAATTGCTCTTTTTAATATTCCGAATTAATATTTCCAAAATACTGGTCATAAGACTTGTAATTAGATTTATAGATTCCTCGCCATAATTTCTTGTCTCTAGAAGAATCATATCAGTCAAATTAGCTAGATATAACCTGTCCGTTTCAGATTTAATAATATCACCAGGTAGCTGATTGTAGTTGGAAAGAATATAAGATGCCTCTTTAAACCATTCATTTCTGTCAATATGCATTCTATTGACACTTTTAAAAAAGGTATCGGTAAATTTTAAGAACACAAACTTAGAAGTATCGTTAATGGTGAACGAATGACATTTTAAAGGAGGTAACAAAAAGATGCTTCCCGCTTTATACGGTGATTCATTATAGTTTATACACTGGGTTCCTGATCCTGATTTTACCAAGGCCAATTCAAAAAAATTGTTTTTAACAGGGCGTTGTTTCCACTCCGATAGCTCAATTTCTTGTATTTCAAAAGGTCTATATGTTTCTAAAACTTCCATATTCATCTAATTTGATAAAACTGTAACGTGGCTTTTTAAATATTTTCTGCGCGATCGTATTATAAAATCCAGTATTTTCTACTGTAATTTCTACAATTCCATCTTCTGACACATCCCATTTCATATCATTGATCTTCGGGATGTTGTCAATATAATTCTTCTTTTCTTTCATAATACACCTTTTTATTTAG
>RCMY010000709.1_pt1 | contig 34134 bp, 32 predicted proteins | sample 2041341 | NCBI WGS metagenome assembly RCMY01 (sample SAMN09708234, study PRJNA481090) | Marine sediment metagenome, whole genome shotgun sequencing project. | reverse complement strand
TTGAACTACAACAAGGTAAAAAAGGATTGAACGCGGTAAATGTGAAAGTAGTAGACTAGAACGCATAAACTTTTTTTGTACCAAGCCCCAGCAAATTGTCGGGGCTTTTTTTTTGACCGTTTGTTAATCTTAGTCATATTTTTCATACATTAGCCACAATTTTAAAGCAGTTTTTATCCTACGTTTTGGATAAATATTTTCCTCCCCAGATTCTGCTTAGTTTATCAATACCCCACGCCCTTAAATTGTGAACGCTATGCTTACTTTTTTTGGTATCCTTTTAATTTTGATTGTGGTAAATATCCTGCTTTTGGTATTGAGCGTCGATAGTGCCAAAAATTCTTAATGACCTTAAATTTTGCGGTATTTGATCGATAAAAGGTAGGGTTTGATCGAGGTGAGGTGTTTCTTGGTCATAGGAGATATGCCCTAATATCCAATATTGAGTCTAATGTTCACATTTTTTTCCATCCTAATTATACTTATTGCCATCAATGTAGTGCTTTTAATTCTCAGCATTTATCAAAAAGATTGAACGGCACAAGCTATCAAAGTCCATAAAAAAAGCCCCGAATTTCTCCGAGGCTTCCATTATATCTAAAATACTTCCGATTTTACTTTGCGTCTATCAACTCGACATCGAACATCAAGGTGGCATTCGGTGGAATGACGCCTCCTGCACCAGCACTTCCGTACCCTAAATTAGGTGGAATTACAAAACGTGCCTTATCACCTATCTTTAACAGTTCTATACCCTCGTCCCAACCAGAGATTACTTGTCCCGCGCCCAATTGAAAATCTATGGGCTGTTTTCTTTTGTAGGAAGAATCGAAAACCTGTCCGTTTAACAGCGAACCTTCGTAGTGTACGGAAACGGTCTGTCCTTTTTGAGCCTTAGCGCCATTACCTTCCTGGATCATTTTGTATCGCAAACCACTCTCGGTGCTATCAAAGCCCTCTGAAATTTTGTCGAGTTCCGCTTCCTGAATCTTTTTTTGTTCCGCAAACCTCTTTTCCTTTGAGCTTTTAAAAGTTTCGAAAGCCTCGACAGCGTCCCAATTTTTAGCATCCTCCCCTACTCTTACGATTTCAAGGCTCTCAATGATATCGCCCTGTGCGATGTCATCGACAACATCTTGACCCGATTCCACATGACCGAAAACGGTGTGCTTTTTGTCCAACCAAGGAGTAGGTACGTGGGTGATAAAAAATTGGCTGCCATTGGTGCCCGGTCCAGAATTTGCCATGGAAAGAACCCCTGGCTCAGAATGGTTCAAGTCGGGATGAAACTCATCATCGAATTTATAACCCGCGTCTCCGGTACCGGAACCTTGGGGACAACCGCCCTGTATCATAAAATCGGGAATCACCCGGTGGAACTTCAATCCATCATAATACGGTTCACCTTCGGATTTTACCTTATTTTCTTGTTTTCCCTCGGCAAGGGCCACAAAATTACCGACCGTACCGGGCGTTTTGTCATGGGTAAGCTTTACTACTATTTCTCCTTTGGAGGTGTTGAATTTTGCGTAGATTCCGTCTTGCATTTTACTCGTTTTTTGTGAGCGGCAAAGATAGGGATTTTTGTGTGATGCGGAATGCTGGGTGTTCAAGAATTAGTCTTTCAATTTCCCCGAAGGACCAACTCCATATGTATCAAAAAGATAAACTAAAGCGGCCATACTTGCGGCCCCGAGTTCGAGTTCGCGCTTGTTTACATGTTCGAAGGTATCGTTGGCGGCATGATGGTGGACGAAATACCGCTGTGAATCGGGCAATAGGCCGGCCAAGACAATACCATCTTTTTTTAGGGGAGCGATGTCAGCACCGCTGAATCCTTTTGTAAATAAGTGGACCATATAGGGTTCGAAAAGTGGCGCCCAGCTTTGTGCCTTTTTTAGATCTGCGTCGGAGCTGTCGAAGGAAAATCCCCGTGGGGTAAAGCCACCGGAATCGCTTTCCAGTGCGAACACATGGTTTTCATTGTTCAATTCAGCCTTTGCGGCATACTCGTTTCCGCCACGAAGACCATTTTCCTCGTTCATAAATAATACGGCCCTAATCGTACGTTTTGGGGTATATCCGGAAATTTTCAGCAAGCGGAGCACTTCCATGCTCTGTACGCATCCGGCACCATCGTCGTGCGCCCCGTCGCCGAGATCCCAAGAATCAAGATGCCCGCCCACCACAATTATCTCATCGGGATGGGTACTTCCCTTGATTTCCCCGATGACATTGAACGATTCTACATCGTCGAACTGTTTGCAGTTCTGTTTAAAATAAAATTTGGTCTTTGGATTTAATTTTAAGGTGGTAGCGAGCATATCCGCCCCATTGGTGCTTATCGCCGCAGCGGGAATTCTATCGGAAACGGCGGTTTCGCCATAGCTCATCGCCCCGGTATGCGGAAAATCGTCTAACCTCAGGTTCATAGATCTTACGATTACACCTACCGCACCATATTTGGCGGCCTCTTCCGCGCCCGAATACCGCTGGTCGACACATCCCGAATACGCATCAAAAGTACTGATCAAGGTCGGATCCATCGGCCGATTGTAGAACACGATTTTGCCTTCGATCTTTGTTTTTCCCAAGACTTTTAATTCCTCGATGCCCTTTACCTCGATGACGTCGGCCTTAAGACCACCCAAGGGTGTCGCCACCGATCCGCCCAAAGCACAAATGGGGACCGTCGTAGTCATGCCGGGCGAAGTTTCCATATAGGCAAACTCCGGAGTGCCCCGTACCCATTTAGGCACCATCACGGGTTGTAACCAGACTTTATCCAAGCCCAGCGAATCGAGCTGTGTCTTGGTATATTCCACCGCACGCTGCGCTTCAAGCGATCCCGACAATCGACCCCCTATTTGATTAGAAAGGTAATTGAGCCAATCATAAGCCTTGCCCTCGGTGAGTGCGGAATCGTATATTTTTTTGAGCTGTTTTTCATCGTCGTTCTGCGCGTAGGACTGGAAGCCTAGCAAAAGAATTGTTATCAATAGCTTTTTCATCCTTTTTCCTTTTGCAACTTCTCTTTATAGCTATCCAAATCAGCCATTATTTTGGCGTCCAATTGCGGTTCCTTGATATCTTTATATTTTTTTAGTTCCTCCCATAAAATGGAGGCGACCGATACCCTGGCCGCTTTTTTATTGTCCGCTGGAACGATATACCAAGGAGCGTGCGGTTTGGAAGTCCTATTAATGGCATCTTCGTAACACTTTAGATATTTGTCCCACAACTCCCGTTCCTTAAGGTCGCCGGGGGAGAATTTCCAGTTCTTTCTTTCGAGGTTCAACCTGCGTAATAAACGCTGTCGTTGTTCTTCTTTGGATAGGTGCAGAAAAAACTTAAAAACAATCGTACCAGTGTCAGATATGTGTTTCTCGAAATCATTGATTTGATCGAAGCGCCTTTCCCAAAACTTTTGATCGATGTCGGCCACGGAATGGATACCGGGAATTTTTTCTCCCATAATATATTCAGGATGCACTCGTGTTACCAATACATTTTCGTAGTGGGTGCGATTGAACACGCCGAACTTTCCCTTGGCCGGTAAGGCAATATAATGTCGCCAAAGGTAGCTGTGCTTCAGTTCGAGCTCGGTGGGCACTTTAAAGCTGTGCACCACGACCCCACGCACATTGAAATCCTTGAAGACCTCACGGATCAAACTATCTTTTCCTGCGGTATCCATCCCCTGCAAACAGACCAAGACGCTATATTTTCCGTGTGCGTAGAGCGTATCCTGAAGATTCCCAAGTTGTTTTCTAATGTCTTTCAATTCCTTTTTCAGCTGCTTATCCGAAGAATCAAAATCCTCGTAAGTCTGGTGTTCGGAAAGTTTTATCGGGCCGTCGACCTTAAATGAAGTAATTTTTGATATATCCATGGGTTGAAGATAGAAAATCAATTCGTTGAACGGTAATCCAAACCTAAAAAAATTACCGTTCGACCTAAGAAGTTACCGGTTTATCCAAAACACGGATTATGGACTGCGGTGCATCGAATAAAGTAGGCGGTAACCCGTTGATATAGGTAACTTTGCATTGTAAAACACCCAAATTTTACGAACCAAACCTAGCTTATGAAGCTTTATTACCTGATATTCTACGCACTTATTTTCTGTCTTTTTTCATCTTTTGAACCGACACAGTCTTGCAAATACGTAAGTTCTAACATCACTTATATACAAACGGAAACGGAAAAAGCATTGGGGACGGAAGATCTGCAACTGGTGCGATTCCATATTTACAAAGCCCTTGGTGCCATCACCAAATCGAATAACCAGCTGGAGGACTGCGGTTGCGAGGATGCCACGGAGCGGATTATCGAAGTATCGGAGCTCTTAAAAAGGGCTACAAAAAACACCACGTTGGCAGGCACCCGTATTCTGCTCGAAAAAGCCCTTCAAAATATCGGGGAAAGTCTTGAGGCCCTGCTCAATCACGCGCAAGATGACAGCCCATACGGCACCGACAGCCTCACGGTAAATACCACGGATACCGAAAGCAGGTCAAACCTTTCGATTCCAACTGACGAAACAATTTTGAAACAAAAAATAGATGCCTCTTTAGAAAAATACAGCGCATCCCTAGAAAATGTGGTCAACACAGTGAACTGCAAAGAGGCCCACGCTTTTGCCACACGTATCTATGAACATTGCGAACAGCAGCTCCTACGGCCCGAACTCTCGGAAGGCAAAAAATATTACAATTTGAGAACGAAGGAGATTACCGGTAAGGCACTTGATCGACTTGGCGACTGCGGAAAGGAGTAGGCAGCAATTGAATCCTGCTTCGCGGGCCGGCAGGCTTAAACAATCATTTGCTGGCAAAAAGCTTTACATCTTCTTCCGACACCTCTTTACCTCCCAAAATCATCAGGCGTTCCACAACGTTTCTCAGTTCACGGATGTTCCCGGTCCAGTCGTAACTCTTTAGCAATTTGACTGCCTTTTCCGAGAAAGTTTTGGGAGCGATGCCTTGTTCGGAAGTGATCTTTTTGGAGAAATGTTCAATTAAAATAGGAATATCTTCTCGCCGGTGGTTCAGGGCGGGTACATGCATTAAGATGACTGCCAGGCGATGATATAAGTCCTCCCGGAAGTTACCCGCTTCGATTTCCTTTTTAAGGTCCTTGTTGGTGGCGGCCAACACGCGTACATCGACCTTGATATCCTTATCCGTACCTACCCTTGATATTTTACTTTCCTGTAAGGCTCTCAGCACCTTGGCCTGTGCCGATAGGCTCATATCTCCGATTTCGTCCAAGAAAATGGTGCCTTTGTTCGCGGCCTCGAATTTGCCGGCCCTGTCACGCACGGCTGAAGTAAAAGCGCCTTTCACGTGGCCGAAGAGTTCGCTCTCTATCAGTTCAGAAGGAATCGCGGCACAGTTGACCTCTATGAACGGTCCGCCACTACGTTCGCTTTTTTCATGTATCCAATGGGCTACTAGTTCCTTTCCGGTTCCATTGGCGCCCGTTATCAAGACTCTCGCTTCCGTCGGTGCAACTTTTTCGATCATCTCCTTGATAACGGAAATGGCCTCGCTCTCCCCTACCATCTGATAGTTCTTGCTTACCTTCTTTCGCAATTTTTTATTCTCGACCACCAATTCTTTCCGGTCCAGAGCGTTACGTACAGTAGTCAATAAGCGGTTCAAATCGGGCGGTTTTGAAATATAGTCGAAGGCGCCCAACCGCATGGTGTTCACTGCGGTATCGAGATCGCCGTGTCCCGAGATCATGATAAAAGGTATCTCGGGCTTTATCTTTCTGGCAGCTTCCAATACTTCAACACCGTCCATTTTAGGCATTTTTATATCACAGAGCACCAAATCGTAATCGTTGTTTTTGATGGCCTCCAATCCTTTCAATCCATCTTCGGCTTCCTCTACCTGGTAGGTGTCGTTCTCCTCGGAAAGTATCTTGACCAGTACTCTTCTGATGGCCGCTTCGTCTTCTATTATCAGTATTTTTGGCATAGCATTTTTTTTAAAGTCCTATCCGAAACCCGGCCCGCATATAGAAACTGGGACCATCGTTCAGGGTAAAAATATCGTCTCTGTCCGAATTCCTCAAAACGCCTTTTTGAAAAATGGTGTGACCTCCGTAAATATATAGGAAAGCTGATTTCCTAATAGCGTACTGGTATCCAAAAGTACCCATTGAGGCAGAGGATGAAATCGATGCGGCGGCCCCGCCTCCGGGGAGTATGATTGAATTCTGAAGGTTTACATAATACCCGTCCAATATGAATTCGGACTGTAACTGGTGTTTTTCGTTAAAATGATATTTGATAGCTGTTTTCGGCACGCCTACCACATAGGTCCAATTTTCATGAAAGCGTCTTTCGTAGTATACGATCGGCAATGGCACCCGAAGCGCGACCGTTGAATTGTAGGCAATGCCCAACACCAGAATATTGGGTTTATCGACGTGTTTCTTTTCTCTAAGCACCCCGCCGGTCACATTGAACGAAATATCTCCCTTTTCTATCGGGTCACCTAAGGTCGATGATAAACGGGGGGTCACCACGCCAATAATACGCCAAAATTCATTGTATTTATACACATAGGCCAAATTGAAATCGACTACGTGCAAATGCCTCAATCCCTCGACCTGTTCCGGAATCCCATCGCGGCGTAACCCATAGGACAATCGGTTGTACTCCCCCCCGATTATGATATTACTCGAATCTCTTAAGATAATGGGCACGTTCGCGACCAATTTTAAACGGGATAATTTGGCACCCTGATCGTTTCTGGGCATCATCATGTATTCGACCCTGAAGATATCAGGGGTTTGCGCGAGGCATGCGATAGTCCATACAAAGGATATCCAAAAAAACACAAAACTCAATCTTCTCCCATTCCCCATTAGGTATCTGTTTTATCAACGGCCTTTCGATGCTCGAACGGTCCGGATTGAAATAAATGCACATCTCGCTGCGGAAAGGGAATACTTATTTCCTTTTCCCTGAACTTGGCGTCGATCATATACCGCATTTCACTTTTTAACCTAGGATCGCTAAAGCTGTCATCGGTGTAAAAGTTCAGGGAAAACATCAAGGCCGAGTCGCCGAAATCATCGAACATTACAAAGGGTTTCGGATTCTTTAAAATGCCCTTCATTTCTTTTGAGATGTTTAAAAGAATTTTAGTGACCAGTTCTACATCACTTCCGTAGGCCACACCAATAATAATCTTTTCCCGGGTCATCTTATGATTCTGGGTGTAATTGTAAATGATATTGGTGATAAAATGATGATTGGGAATTACGACCACCTTATCGTCTCTGGTAATGGCCCTAGTGGTTCTCAGCTTGATTTCGAAAACCTTGCCCACCCTACCGTCGACCTCAACGATATCGCCCACGTGCAGCGATTTGTCGGTAATGATAAAGATACCGCCCAGAATATCCTTAAAAATGTCCTGAAGTGCGAGGCCCAGACCGACGAACAACACTGCGGAAGCTGTAAGCAACAAGGTAATGTCAATACCCGCCGAACTCATGGTAATCACGATAACGGCAACATAGACCAAATATTTGATGAACTTGAAAAAGCTGATGAATTTGAGCTTATCGTCGCTATCCATTTTCCGGGTCAACAGATGCCTCAACCATTTTAACAGAAAACTGGTAACCATAAACGCTATCACCACCAGCAACAATAGGCCTACGGTAATGTGGATTTTATTGTCTCCCTGTCCGAAACTGGGGCCCAACGATAGAAACTCCTTTATGGAGCCCCAGATATCCTGTTCGACAAACTCTTCTACCTTACTTATATCGTCTTGGAGCATCATCAGTATTTTAACCACCTAAACAATTCTTTATACGTGGGTTTTTTGCCGTACATCAAGATACCGACCCTATATATTTTGGCGGCAAGCCATACTATACCAATAAATGTAATAATCAATAAGAGGATGGAGGTCACCAGTTCCCATATCGGCACCCCGCCCTCACCGATACCGCCCGGCAAACGCATGAGCATTACGATGGGCGAAGTCAATGGAAACAGGGAAAACCCAACGGCTATCGGCCCATGGGGATTGCTGAACACCGAAAAGAACCCCACATAAATAGCCAACATCAACGGAAGGATGATGGGGAAAATAAATTGCTGCGTATCGGTTTCATTGTCCACTGCCGCCCCGATGGCCGCATAAATGGAGCTATAAATCAAATATCCCAAAATGAAATACACAATGAAAAACGTAATCAACATGGCCCAAGGAATCTTAAAAAGTTCTTGCGCATAAATTTGCATCGTCTGATCGGATGTCGGCACCTGAGGCCCGAAGTTGGCCCCGGCCGCAGCCCCGCTGTTCATGGCAGAGGGGTCGATATCAAATATCGTAAAGGCTATGATCAATAAGAGGCCTCCCGAAACAATCCATATAGCGAACTGGGTAATCCCAGCCAAAGAAGTGCCTATAATCTTGCCCAACATTAATTCGAAGGGCTTGACCGAAGATATAATGACCTCGATAATACGGCTCGTCTTTTCCTCGATAACGCTTCGCATTACGAAACCGCCGTAAATTATGATGAACATCATGATCAAATAGCCAAAACCACCACCGATAAAGGCCTTGATTTCATTGATGCCCTTAATATTGAGGGCTCCGTCAAATGTAGCCGTATTCACTTCGAATCGACTATCGATCGCCTCAAAATCAGCAACGGAGACGCCCATTTTCTGTAGACGTTCTTGCCGCAACCTTTGCTGAAAAATGGCATCGAGCTTATCGAGGATTGCCGTACTCGGCGCATCCTTCGTATACAGAAAAGAGCCTTTGGCCACTTTTTCAAGGTTCATTTCCGAGGGAATGTAAAGCAGACCGTAATAGTCACCTTTTGCCGTAGAATCTTTGGCCGCCTCTAGAGAAATGTCGGTAAAATTCACATAGGATATACCTTCTGCCATTAAAAATTCGTGGGTGAAATAATCACTTTCGTTCAAAAGTCCGATGACCCGTTTTTCGGTATCGTTCATTTTGGTCAAATAGGCAATCAAGACTACCATGGCGACCATCAAGATCGGACTCAAGAAGGTCATGATTACGAAGGATTTGTTCCGCACTTTGGCCAAATATTCCCTTTTAATGATAAGCGGCAGTTTATTCATGGATGCCTTTGCTTTGTACCGTTTGGATAAATATTTCGTTGGCCGAGGGAATGGTTTCTACAAAATGGTTGACGTTAGCCCTTGTAGAGAGAAAACTCAGTACCGACCCGGAGTTGCTATCGGGAAGCCGTAAGGTAAAGTCTAATTGTTTCTCATCGATATCGTATTTTGATGAGCTGATATCGAACTTCTCAGCCAGTTCTTTCAGCACGATATCGCCGTTATCGGTTTCAAGTCCAACGTTGAAAATATTGTTCTTATAGGCCTTCTTGATATCGGAGAGCTTTCCGTCTAAAATTTTTTCCGAACGATGGATCAGGGCGATATACTCGCAAAGCTCTTCTACGGATTCCATTCTATGGGTCGAAAAGATGATTGATGTGCCGTTTTCATTTAGTCTTAAAATCTCATCCTTGATAATATTGGCATTGATGGGGTCGAAACCGCTGAACGGTTCGTCAAAAATAAGCAGTTTGGGTTCGTGAAGTACCGTCACGATAAACTGTATCTTTTGAGCCATGCCTTTGGAAAGTTCTTGGATTTTTTTATTCCACCAGTCCCCTATTTCCAAACGTTCGAACCAAAATTTTAGGCGTTTTTTTGCCTCTGCTTTCGATAGGCCTTTCAATTGTGCCAAATACAGCGCCTGCTCTCCTACTTTCATCGATTTGTACAGACCCCTTTCTTCAGGCAAATATCCAATCATTGCGATATGTCGGGGTTTCAAAGGTTCGCCATCGAAATAGACCTCACCTTGGTCGGGAAACGTAATCTGGTTGATAATTCGAATTAGTGTAGTTTTTCCGGCACCATTGGGACCCAACAGGCCGTAGATGCTATTTTTGGGGATTTCTAAGGAAATCTTATTAAGGGCGGTGTGACTACCAAAGCGCTTGGTGACTTCCTTCGTGACCAAAATGTTGTTCATGCAGGCAATTTTTTCAAAGATATGGCATAAAAACAAAAACCCACCCTTAAACGAATTCAAGGATGGGAAAAAAATTGCTATGAAAAAGAAAATTAATATTGGTCTCCCAATACCAAATCCAAATATACGGTTTTTATTTAGAAATGAAAGTTTTTAGAAAAATTCCGTCAATTAGCTTGATTCAAGAGAACATATCTTTGACTTTTTCAAAAAACGACTTATCGGATTTCTCAGGTTTAGGCTCGAAATTATCGTTGCCCTGCATGCTTTGGAAAAACTCCTTTTGCTCTTTATTCAGCTCTTTGGGTGTCCATACATTGACGTGAACCAACAAATCACCGGTTCCATAACCGTTGATGCTCGAGATGCCCTTGCCGCGCAGGCGCAATATTTTACCGGATTGAATACCCGGTTCCAATTTAATGCGCACCTTGCCGTCGACGGCATCGATTTCTTTTGAAGTGCCCAATACGGCATCCGAGATGCTGACATAAAGATCATAATGTAAATTATCGCCTTCGCGTTTCAGGGTATCGTGGACTTCGGTCTCTATGGCTACCAAAAGATCACCGGGGACCCCGTTACCAGGCGCTTCGTTACCCTTTCCGGGCACTTTCAGCTGCATACCTTCTTCAACACCTGCAGGTATCTTGATGGAAACCGTCTCTTCGACAATCTTCAAGCCCTGTGCATCGGCATCGCTGGGTTTTTTATCCAACATCTGGCCACTTCCACCGCAGGCACTGCATGTAGCCGCAGTCTGCATACGGCCCAAAATGGTGTTCGTTATCTTAGTGACTTGCCCGCGACCGTCACAAGTACTACAAGTGATATAGGTAACGCCCTCGGCCTGCATCTTTCTGCGGACCTTGACCTTTTTCTCGACCCCGTTGGCCACCTCCTTCAAAGAAAGTTTTACGCGAATGCGCAGGTTACTTCCCTTGACCCTTCGCTGGCCACCGCCGCCAAATCCTCCAAAACCACTAAAGCCACCGCCGCCACCGCCAAAGGCGCTTCCGAAGATATCGCCGAACTGGCTAAAAATATCGTCCATGTTCATACCCCCGCCGCCAAAACCGCCGCCACCTTGAAATGCGGCATGTCCGAACTGATCGTAACGCGCCTTCTTGTCAGCATTGCTCAATACCTCGTAGGCTTCGGCCGATTTTTTGAACATTTCCTCGGCACTGGTGTCCCCAGGATTTTTATCGGGATGATATTTCAAAGCCTTTTTTCGATAAGCCTTTTTAATTTCCGCCGCAGAGGCGTTTTTGGTAATACCCAGTATGTCGTAATAATCTTCCTTCATTCTTATTGTTTGGTTGCTGCCCTGCTGTCAGGTATAGTTAGTAACGAACCGTGACTATGGGCGGTATGTATGTGCGGAAAAGATTCCTTATTTTCCGACCACTACTTTTGGATGGCGGATGATGCGTTCGCCCAGCTTAAAGCCACGCTCCACCACATCGACAATCTTGCCTTTCAGTTTATTGTTCGGTGCCGGTATCTGCGTGATGGCATCGTGCACCTCGGCGTCAAAAGAATCGCCCTCCTTCACTTCCACTTCTTCGAGACCTTTAGACCTAAGGGTTTCCCGAAATTTGACCCGGATCAGTTCCACACCCTTAAACATTTCCTTATCTTCTGACTTTGCCATTTCTTTAAGGGCACGGTCAAAATCGTCTAAAACCGGCAAGAGGGAAAGCATAATTTCCTGCCCTGCGGTCTTGAACATATCCATCCGTTCTTTGGAGGTTCGTCTCTTGAAATTTTCGAACTCCGCAAAAAGCCGTAAAAATTTATCCTTTTCCTTGGCCAGATCCTCACGAAGCTGCTCTTCTTCTGTCAATTCCTCCTGATCAAGCATTTCGGACGCTTCCATATCCATCTCCGTTTCTTCATCCAACAACTCCTCTTCTAGATGTCCGTCAAATTGCTCTGTTATATCTTTTTCGCTCATGTTTGCTTCCTTTTAATTTCTGATGAATTAGAGGGGCAAAAGTACTGCCAATTCGGTGAAAATGTCAAAATGTCACAAAAAGAAATAGGCAGTAGACAGTACTCACGTCCCAAAAGGCGGAAATGCGAATAATGTGGCCACCCTTGATTATCCAAAGGAGTGTTATTTTGGATGTCATTAGTTTGAAAATGTAAAAGTCAAGACCACTTTATTGTATTTCTAAGATTTAGTAGATATCTTTAAAAGAACGTTAATACAAATTAAGGATAGCCTATTACTTTAGCACCGATGTGTCGATAGCATAGTCCGTAAAGACCGGTTTCATCCTTTGTAAAATAAAAACCATGAAAAAAAAGAAGCGTACAGCATCTGGTTCCCGTAGACATTTTATCAAAAATACCGCAATAGCCACCGCCGGAATTAGTATAGTACCCCGTCACGTGTTGGGGGGACCGGGCTTTATTGCTCCTAGCGACAAACTGGTGGTTGCCGGCATAGGTGTCGGGGGCAAGGGAAGAAGTGACATCGGTAATTTTGCCGATTCCGGCAAAGCCGATATCGCGTATCTGTGCGATGTCGACGATCGCAGGGCGGCTGATTCCGTGGCGCGTTTCCCAAAGGCAAAATATTATAAGGACTGGCGCGAACTGTTAGAAAAGGAATCGAAAAACTTCGATGCGGTCTCGGTTTCCACGCCTGACCATACCCATGCCGTTGCAGCCCTAGCCGCCATGGAACTGGGGAAACACGTGTACGTGCAAAAACCTTTGACCCATGATATCGTTGAAGCGCGGAAATTGACCGAGGCCGCAAAAAAATATAAGGTAGTCACTCAAATGGGCAACCAGGGAGCATCTTCTGACGGGGTACGAACCTTGCGCGAGTGGTACAATGCCGACCTGATCGGAAAGGTACACACCGTTTATTGCTGGACCAACCGTCCCGTATGGCCCCAGGGAATTCCGTGGCCAGATACACCGGCCGAAGTACCCAAGGAACTCGATTGGGATCTTTGGTTGGGCACCGCCCCGTACAAAGAATACATCAATGGTCTAGTACCCTTCAACTGGCGAGGCTGGTGGGATTACGGTACGGGTGCGCTCGGTGACATGGGCTGCCATTTGGTGGAGGCCCCGTATAGGGTTCTGGACCTAAAATATCCCAAAGATGTACAATGTAGCGTGGGCAGCGTATATGTCGGTGAGTTTGAACGCGGTTATTTCCCCGAAAGTTGTCCGCCGTCGAGCCATGTGACCATGACCTTCCCCAAGACCGAAAAGACCGATGAAGATGTCGTTTTGCATTGGATGGATGGTGGCATACAGCCCACACGCCCCGAAGAATTGGGGCCCAACGAAATTTTCGGAGATGGTGGAAACGGGACGCTGATGATCGGTACCAAGGGGAAAATGATGTGCAGTACCTATGGTGAGAACCCGCGCTTGTTGCCTACCTCCAAGACCGATGAAGCTAATGTACCGCAGGAGTTCGAAAGGGTGCCCGGTGGAGCCTCCGGTCATTATGCCCAATGGGTAGAGGCCGCCATTGCAGGCTATGGTAAAAAAGAACTGAGCGCCCCGTTCGAAATTTCGGGACCGCTTACCGAAACCCTATTAATCGCCAATCTGGCCATTCGGAGCGTCGATATCCGAAAGGAAGCTATGAATGACAAGGGTGAGCCCTATTTTGAGTACCCCGGCAGAAACATAGAAATGCTTTGGGATGCTGAAAAAATGCGCGTCACCAATCTCGATGAAGCCAATGCCTTTGTAAAACGCGATTATAGAGAGGGCTGGTCGTAGGGATAGAAAGCATTATATTTTCCCGTTTTGGCGAATGTCTAAGTCTTTAGAAAAAAATCAGGAACTATACTCCTTGTTATAGAGCACATCCGAAGCACTTTCATTTTGTCCGTTTCGGTATATTTCCTCGAGGGCAACGCAGACATTGGGATAGCTAAAGTTAAAACCTTCTTCCTCGATTTTTTTGCAGCTGACCCTTTGGCTGGCGAAAAGAAGATAGGCCATTTCACCTAAAATCGTCTTCATGACGAATTTTGGGATATTGGGAAGAAACAAAGGTTTCTCGACCGCCTTGGCGATTTCTTTCACCAAACGGTTATTCGTAACGGGATTGGGACCTACACCGTTATAAACACCGGCGAGCCCATTGTCCACAGTAAAAAGATAAATACGTGCAAGATCTGAAATATGGATCCACGATTGCCATTGCTCCCCACTGCCGAACGCGGCACCCACATAATTTTTGACCGGTTTTGCCATTTCGGGTAATGCACCTCCTTTTGACGACATTACAAGACCGGTTCTAACTTTTGCCACACCAAAATCAAAATCATTGAAGGCATCGGCTTCTTTTTCCCAAACCTCAACGACCTCGCCCAAAAAACTATCATCTTTTTTTAATTCGTCCTCGGTGTAGTAGCTGGACAGGGAATCTGGGTAGACCCCGATAGCAGAGGCCGAAACGAACGAGGTTATCGCGTTGTAATTTTCGGGTTTTAAGGTCTTTTGTTTTTTAAGGGCCCTATGCAAAATGCGGAGTGTATTGACCCTGCTTGAGAGAATTTCTTTTTTATAACGGGTAGTCCATCTTTTTGATATGCTGGTCCCGGCCAGGTTGATAATGGCCGTAACGCCATCAAAGCATTTTTCATCGATTTCCCCCGAATCCGGGTTCCAGTAATATCCATGATATTCCGGTTTGGTAACGATTTTTTCTTTGCTAGTAGTCAAATAGTTGACCGATATATCTCGATCTTGGCATTGCCTAACAATTTCGCTGCCGACCAGTCCCGTTGCGCCTGTAATCAAAATTCTCATAGTTCAAAGATAGGCCTTCTAAGTACCACGAAATTCGGATTTAATTCGGATTTAACAGTATTGCATAAGGGTATGTTAAACGAGACTGTTCAAATAAGGCGCTTGAGGCAGGAAGTTTTATTTCTTTGCTCTTAGCATCTCGCGTTTTCCGGGTGGGCCGGGAAGACGTTCGACAGTAAATCCGACGGCCTGCATGGCGCGGCGTACACTGCCTTTTGCGGCATAAGTGGTAAGGATACCGTCTGTTTTTAAGGCTGAGTACATTTTTGAGAAGATAGCTTCCGTCCACAGTTCGGGTTGTACCCGGGCGCCGAAAGCATCGAAGTAAATCAGATCATATCGGTTTGTATCGTCGATATGGGAAAAGTCCTTTTTTTGTTTTCTTAGGATGAAATCTTTGGAAATTTCGATATCCTGCTCCCATGGGTCGCGGTGCATCCTCAGAAAATCGGCGGTATGGGCTTCCGCTTTCAATTCGGAAACATAATTGAGTTGTTGCAACTCCGTGTCGGAAACAGGATAGGCTTCTACCCCGGTATAATACAACGAAATATTGTGTTTTTTGGCTTCCAAAAACGTGATGAAAGCATTAAGGCCCGTACCAAAACCGATTTCCAGAATGGCGATTTTACGATCTGGGAACAGGGAAAGTCCGTGTTCGATAAAAACATGATAGGCCTCCTGTACCGCCCCGTGTTTGGAGTGGTATTGCTCGTCCCAATCTTCGATTTGAATGGTTTTCGAGCCGTCGCCGGTGGTGATTATCTTACGTTTCAAAAAGGAATTTATGGGTTTATGGGTTTGGTGGGTCGGAAGATAATCTTGGAGGTTGGCATATCGTAGCCAACCTCTAGAAAACACTGCAACTTTTTCGGTTATTCCTGAACCAATAGTACGCCATCAGCCTCAAAGCCGTAGGTCTTTTTGGGTGCTGTAATTTTCGCTATTTCGGCTTCCGATTGGCCGCCGTCCTTGGCGTAGTGTTTTTGATCTTCAATGCTCATCTCCTCGACAAAGGCCGCTCCGTTTACGATCACCTCCCGGCCTTCGATATCCTTTGGCATGAAGAACCCGTAGTCCTTAAAACGTACCATGGCCTCTTGGCCCTTTGGCAATTGCAATTTCATCCAGCATCCTTTTGACTTGCAGACTTCCGTTACGGTGGCCCTGAACTTGGTTTGAATGGTGTCTGCAACGGCCATTGCGACATATTCCTCCGACAATTCGATGTCGGAAATGGCACCATTGCCATCGATTTTTTCCCCAAAAGCAAGGTAGTCGATCGCCGTATTACTTTGTTCGGCACTATCCTGCTCAGATTGCTGGCCCTTACAGGCAAAGACCAATGCCAAAAAGACAATTGAAATGTTAATTTTATTCATATCCTTTAAAACTTAAACGCTTCCTGCAAAATTGGGCATTTTTGAACGAAAAAAGAAGAAGGGATTGTTAAGAATGCGTATTTTTAATCCTTTAAATCAAAACTATGCAAACGACTACTCAGAATATAAGTATCGAAAAAATCAAAAAATCAAAAATCGATCAGGTCGATTTCGATAATTTGGCGTTCGGGAGCGTGTTTACTGATCACATGCTGGTCTGCGATTATAAGAACGGTGCCTGGGAAACCCCTAAGATCATACCGTATCAGGCCATTAGTTTAGAGCCTTCAGCAAAAATCTTTCATTATGGACAGTCCATTTTCGAAGGGATGAAGGCCTACAAGGATGCCGATGAAAAAATTTGGCTCTTCCGCCCCCTTGAAAACCACAAGCGATTGAACATTTCCGCCAAGCGGATGGCCATACCCGAACTGCCCCAGGAATTTTTTATGGAAGGACTCAAAAGCCTCATAAAATTAGAGGAGAATTGGATACCCAAAAAAGAGGGTAGCGCCCTATATATCAGGCCGTTTATATTCGCCACGGGAAAAGGTTTTCATGCCTCGCCAGCCGACGAATACAAATTTTTGATCTGCCTTGCTCCGTCCGGTTCTTACTTTTCTGGAAAGGTAAAGGTGCTCATCGAGGAAAAATACTCTCGCTCGGCCAACGGAGGTGTCGGTTTTGCCAAGGCTGGCGGTAATTACGCGGGACAGTTCTACCCCACCCAGCTGGCCGTTAAAAAAGGATACCACCAAGTTATCTGGACGGACGACCACAACCATGAATTCATCGAGGAGGCTGGGGCGATGAACATTTTTGTACGCATCGACGATACCTTAATAACCGCGCCCATCAGCGACCGGATATTGGATGGCATCACCCGTAGGAGTATCCTACAAATTGCCGAAGACGAAGGTATCAAGACCGAAGTACGGAAAATAACCGTCGGCGAGGTGGTCGAAGCTGCCGAGAACGGAAGCCTTAAGGAAATGTTCGGCGCCGGTACTGCCGCCGTGATATCTCCCATCGCTACTTTTGGATATCGCGAAAAGGACTATGACCTGCCCGAACTTGAAAACTCGTATGCCTCACGTCTTAAAAAACGCATAATCGATATTCAGTACAACCGTGTCGAAGATCCTTTTGGATGGCGTTATGAGGTTTAAAAACTAACCTTAGCTTTCCAGAATCCCCAAAATATCGGGTTTAAAATAATTGGGTCCTTTTAAGACCTTGCCATCCTCACGATAGATAGGTTTGCCGTCGGTACCCAATTTGCTCATGTTGCTGTGCTGGATTTCGGAAAAGACCTCTTCGATCTTGTGTTGCATGCCGTGCTCGAGTATGGTACCGCATAAGATATAGAGCATATCGCCCAAGGCATCGGCCACTTCGACCAGATCATCATTGTTGACCGCTTCAAGATATTCCTTGTTTTCTTCGTCCATCAGGTTGAAACGAAGTGAGTTTTTTGCGGTGCCCAAATCAGCGCGCATCGTTGCGGAAACGCCCAACCCAAAAGATTTGTGAAATAGTTCTACGGCGTTTATTTTATTTTTCATTGAAGTTGTTGTGTTTTTACTTGAATTTTATTAGCCCGCAAAGAACAAAATAAAATGATCGGACACAAATTATGGAATATGGGATTACTCAATAAAATAGTTCCTTATCTAAACGCATTAGGCCCTAAACTTGTACACCTATCAAGACAAAGAAGAGACAACTTAGTTCAAAATCAAACCTGAAAACCTTAATTTCGCCTAAAACTAGCATCATGTTCAGCACCGGACAAATTACTTTTGCCGTACTTTTTGCCATTGCCTTTATAGCCATCATCGTTTTTAGCTACAAAAAGGATAAAAAACTACACCTGAAAAACTATAAAGGCGTCAAATGGGTCGCGATAGCTTTTGTAACATTCATACTTATTTTGTTCTACATTAAGTATTCGCTTAAAAGTTGATAAGCATTCTACATTTTTAAAAAAAACGTGGGCGACGACAACAATACTAAACTTTCGCTCGTATATAATACCAAATAACGTATTTTTGCGTTGTTTATAAAAGGGGCAAACACATGTTAAGTTTTTTTACCATACTTCTAATTTTGGTCGGGGCCAATGCCATCTTCATGGTATTCAGTCTTTCGGGGATATCCAACGCACGCAAAAAATCCAATGAGACCAAGGAGACCGTTTCTAAATCCGGTTCATCAAAGGTTTATCCGTTGCAAACCCTGTCTTCCAAATTCAAAAAGGCGGTTTAAACCCACTGCTTTTCCGAAATTGCTGCTGCTATGTGGCGGCGGTATCTATAATATCCTTAGGATACATGTATTATTTCCTTAATTTGCACCGATGAAACAATGGTTACTTGTTTTTGTCGGGGGCGGAATAGGAAGTGTATTGCGATATCTCATCTCCAAGACGTTCAACAACTATTTCGCACACTTTTTTCTCGGCACCTTTTTGGTCAACATGATAGGCTGTCTGTTGATAGGCCTTCTATTGGGCCTTTCGTTGAAGGGCAACTACCTTACCGAAAACCAAACTTTAATACTGGCCACCGGCTTCTGCGGGGGCTTTACCACCTTTTCTACCTTTGCTTTCGAAAAACACTCCCTATTAACTGCAGGTGAATTTTTTCATTTTTCCTTCTACCTGATTTCCAGCATCGTCATTGGCATAGCCGCCGTCGCACTCGGACTTTGGCTGGCGAAAATTCTCTAAGAATTGGTGGTTAATAATTAGGTGATGGGGTGGATGTATGGGGGTTGTGACCACAATTTAACCTGAATCAAGTACCACGTATGTAGCCACCTATTTAATGTATACTATATGCTACACTCTAGTAGCCTCATACAGTTCACACCATACATCGTATTGTTGTCGGCTAATTAGACCAAGTGCCAAACAGGCTCCCAGCCAAAAAACAAGCAGTCTCCCCACTAGTTGTATCTGTTATACCTCATTTTTCTATCAAACTATTCTTTACCCCCCAAAACTAGATATTCAATCTCTTATTTTATACTTTTTTTAATCATATACCCCTAAATTTTAGGGGTATATTTTATTATATAAATAAAAACAACATCAATACCCCTATTTTTTTAGGGGGTACATTCATTTTAATATACATTTGATCTCGTTAACATAAATTAAACAAATGAAACAAGTCGAAGCAATTATTCGAAAATCCAAGTTCGATGACGTCAAAAAAGCGCTGCATCAGATCGAGGTCAACTTCTTCAGCTACTGGGACGTAACGGGAGTAGGCAATGAAAAACAAGGGCATGTCTATCGGGGCATCTCCTACAGTACGAGCGACATCCAAAGAAGATACCTATCTATAGTAGTATCGGATAGTTTCTTGAAAAAAACGGTGGATGCCATTTTAGAGTCGGCCTATACCGGCAATGTAGGCGACGGAAAAATATTCGTTTCCGAAGTCCTTGAAGCCTATAGAATTCGCACCAAGGAAAGCGGCCACGCAGGAATCAACTAAAAAACAACCGTGGACGGACTTCTTGACTGTCCCCAACTAAACTTAAAATTTAAAAAAATGGACGCAGGATTATTTACGGCTAACAACGTTTGGATGATGATATGTACCGCACTGGTATTCTTCATGCACACCGGTTTCTCTTTTTTGGAAATCGGACTGACCCGGCAAAAAAATACGATCAATATTTTATTTAAGAACATCTTTATTATTACCTCCGGATTGCTTCTGTACTACGCTTGGGGCTTTAATCTCATGTACCCAGGTTTTGAAGAAGGTTCAGCGGGTATTTTAGACTTTGCGGGCTTCGGCATAATGCCGCCAGAAAACGGAATGACTCCCGAATATGCCGCTGGCGGGTATACTTGGTGGACGGACTTTCTATTTCAAGGCATGTTCGCCGCAACCGCTGCCACCATAGTATCCGGTGCGGTCGCCGAACGCATAAAAATCCATAGTTTCATGATTTTTGTAATCTTTTACCTCGGGCTGGTATACCCTATCGTAGGTGCCTGGAAATGGGGCGGGGGCTTCTTGGATTCTTGGGAGTTTTACGATTTCGCAGGTTCCACCCTTGTACATTCCGTGGGAGGTTGGGCGGCATTGGTGGCTATCTTTTTGACAGGTTCACGTATCGGAAAATTCGGGGACGATGGCAAGGCAAACGCTATACCCGGCCACAGTATTCCCATGGCAACCGCCGGGGTATTGATCCTATGGTTGGGCTGGTTCGGCTTTAACGGCGGATCGGTACTCTCAGCTGACCCCGAACAGACCTCCATGGTGCTGGTTACCACCAGTTTATCCGCCTCCGCTGGTGGTATTGGCGCAGTGCTGTTAAACTTCATTATGTATAAAAACCTGGACCTTACCATGTTTCTTAACGGTATTTTAGGAGGCTTGGTAGGCATAACAGCCGGAGCAGATCTTATGTCGCCCAATGAGGCCATCCTCATCGGATTTTTGTCTGGGCTTATTATCGTACTTGGCGTTGCCCTTATCGATAAGATTAAATTGGATGATCCAGTGGGCGCTGTTCCCGTTCACTTAATCTGCGGTATTTGGGGCACTTTGGCCGTTGGCATCTTTGGCGCAAAGGCGGGCGGTGGCCAGTTTCTGACCCAGCTCTTCGGGGTATTGATCATCGGTATTTTCTGCATCGCTTGCTCCTTTATTATCCTGGGTACTTTAAAGGCTATCATGGGATTAAGGGTCTCACAAGAGGAGGAAATCGACGGACTCGATATTCACGAGCACGGCATGGATGCCTATCCTGATTTTATCAATGAATAACCCGAACAAATAGCAAACGGAGCGTTTTGCAGAACGCTCCGTTCTATAACCCTTTAAAATTTCAATCAGAAACAATAATCCGATTAACGGATTACTAAAATCAAAACTTATGAAAACGATTACCCGTATAAAATACATAAAAAATCTCTTTCTACTGGTATTAATGCTTTTTTCGACCGGAACGATTTTTGCGCAGGAGGAAGAGGTAATAGCGGTAGAACCCAAGCCGAAATTTTCGTTTAGCGGTTCTGTGGATGCTTATTACCGGGCGAATTTAAATGGGGATAATTCCGCTCCCGACGGTTCTCCAAACGCTGCACCTGGCTCTTCGTTTGCAAACCTGCCGGGCTTCGCCCTTGGCATGGCGAATATTATCGCCGGCTATGAAGGTGAAAAAGTGGGTTTTGTAGCCGACCTGGTTTTTGGGCCTAGAGGTACCGATGCCGTTTTCAATTCTCCAATTAATTCGGCTACAGGAAATATTGTCAACCAACTATACGCGTATTGGAACCTTAGTGATAAAGTAAAGCTGACTATGGGGAACTTCAATACATTTTTAGGATACGAAGTGATTTCCCCAGTTGCTAACTATAACTACAGCACCTCTTATCTTTTCTCATACGGGCCGTTTAGCCAAACAGGCATCAAGGCGGATTTTGCCTTTTCGGAAGACTTCAGCCTTATGTTGGCAGTGATGAACCGAACCGATGTCACGGAACTCAATTTAGATGGTAAATACTCTTACGGCCTTCAACTCGGATATAGTGGACAGTACCTTAATATTCTAATCGATAACGGTCCGTTTGAAATAGATTACACGGGTGGTTTTGACCTTTCGGATTCCTTTTTCTTGGGGCTGAACGCCGCATACTTTGATGGTGATGGCGCCGGAAGTTTTGCCGGTGCGGCCATATACCCGCAGTTGGCCACATCCAAAAATTTCTCCATAGGATTACGGGCTGAATATTTTATGACCGCGGACTTTTTCGGAACTACTGCAATCGGCACCCCGATTAGCGAGGAAGATGCCAGTGTATTTGCGATTACCCTTACCGGAAGTGCAACAATAGGAGATTTGGTTATCAAACCTGAACTACGGCTGGATACCGCATCTGAAGACTCCAGCTATTTCGCCGATAGTGACTTAATGGCCCAAAAGAGCCTTTCATCCTTTGTATTGGCCGTCATCTACGCCTTCTAGAACTAAAGATTGGTTGAGTGTTTGATCAAATGAAAGAACCATACGCCCCACTGTACAGAGCTTTTCATGTTTCGTTCGGATTGAATGCCTTCACCCCCGCCCTAACCTCGGTATCCAAAGCGTTTACACTGGGCACTATGGGACAGGAATATTTTGGATTATAAGCACATGAGGGATTATAGGCCTTATTGAAATCGATACGGATGGTATCCCCATCGGGAATCCTTAGATCAATATACCTGCCCCCGGTATAGGTCTCTTTGTCATTGGTTTCATCGGAAAAAGGAAGGAAGAGATAATCGTGGAATTCTTCTTGCTCCATCAATTCTTGGTTCTGGTAGATTTCCAATTGCTGTTTATTGCCATTTAGGTCGAAATGGGCGATACCGTAAAGTACTTCTTTCGACTTTCGATCGGTGGTGGTAGGCATTAAAAAAGGAAGGGATTCAGGCGTACGGACAAATTTCGCGTTCACGACATAGGTGGTATCGGGAGCAAAATATTCCAAGGTTTCGAAATCTTTGCGATAGCGGTCGGGCAAGGGCGAAGTTTCGGGATTTTTGAATTCTTCGTTCAATTCCCTTTGAAATTCTAAAATATCGGCCAAGTCATCGGTCGGAGCCTTCTTCAATTCTTGCTTTGTGGTGTCGTGATATTTCTTTTTCTCTTTGCAGGCGGTAGCAAATAAAACCGCGATCAAAAGTAGATATATGGGTGACTTCATAATTGTAAATGCTTCTTTTTCGAATTCTAATCCATCCCGTAACGGGCCTCTTTTAAATATTCCTTTACAATCTCATTGAATTCCGGGGTAAGGCGGAGTAAGGCGGTATCTTCTAAGGTATAAAGTTCGGCCTTATCGGTGTATCCGTTTTTAAGTAGTTCTTCCAAGTAAAAAAAAGCAGTGCTATTGTCATTGACCTTGGCATTATAGGATATGATTTTCAGGTAGCTCGCATAATCTTTAGGATTTATCACGGTCTTCAACATCCACAGAAAATTCAGGGCTTCCCCGTCGACCGGCTCTCCGGCATTTATGATATCGATGTTATCGGCGACCAAGGCATTGATATATCCGTTCAGGCGTTTTCCCATTTGTTGCTGTAAGATATCGGCATTTTTTTCAAATTTTACCAGTTCTTCCATTTGGTACTTCCACCATCCGAGATTGTTGTAGTTATAGGTCAGTATGTCTTCTTCCAAATAATATACATAATCTTCTTTGATCAAACTCTCCTTAAACAATATAGCGGTCTGGTTGCGGTTATGTGTCTTGAAAATTTTGCTCCTTTTCAATATTTTTTGGTTGTCTTTTATCGAACCTGTTTCCCGAAAGGGACGGTAAATCTCAAGCATTTCGTCAAGCAGGTTGTTGGCCATTAACGGCTTGTTTTTGGTGAACAGGGTGTTGGCCTGCGTTAACCCCTCATTGTACTTGGCATCGATAAAGGCTTCATCTTTGGGTATACGGCCCTTGGCCATGGCCATCAGGGTAAAGATTTCGAATGCATTGCCCAACATATCCGTATCGGGCCATTCATGACCACCTTCAAACATCAGAAGCTGGTTCGGGAATTTCATACGGTTCAGTATTTTCTCCGTTTCCAGCATTTCGGGATAATTGTAATCCTCGTTGCCGACAATACCGATCAAGTGAAAGGGATTTTTTGAGGTCAGCAGCTCGGTGTTGGCCACGGAGGCACCACAGACCATAACACCTTGTACACCTTTAATAAAAGCAGGCATCAGCGTCGAAAAACGACCGCCGCCCGCAAATCCGCCCACGTAGATCCTATTTTTATGGATGGGCAAAAAAGCGGTCACTGCATTGAGCATTCTATTGGCAATCAAAAGATTGTCAGAGATGGGCAAGGTATCGCTTATGTTGTTGGAGGCCGCTAAAATATAGCCCTGTTCCTCAGCGGCCTTGGAGACGAGGTTCAGGGCCTGTCTGCCCTGTCCCTTCATATCGAAAACGAAGAGTACCGGCCAAGTGCCCGAAACTTCGAATTTTTTGGGAAGGTAGAGCGAAAAGGTCTCCGAAATTGTGTCGCTTACGGATACGCGAAGGGAGTCGATAACAATTCCCTTTTTTAAGGTCATCTGCTGGGCGGAGCCAGAAATGGCAATGCTCAAGGCGAGAACGGTCAATAGTTGCTTCATAGAATTAAATATCATCAAAAATCTAGCCAAGCGGAATTAAATACAAAGATAAAATAGAAACTCAAGCCAGCCCCCTCTGGGAAGGTTTAATTCTGTCTTCGGTAGGTTCAAGGATGGGTGAAAATTGCATCTTACCTACTAAATTGCCTACAAATTTCATCTCTTCAACGTAAAATGACTCTTAAACTCCTTCTGCACATTGTCTTTCATATACGTAATTCTAAACCAGTAGTCGCTGGCGGGCATCCTGCGGTCGTGGGCGGTACCGTCCCAACCGGAATTCTCATTGAACTGATATAACAAAGTGCCGAATTTATCGAAAACCGCAATTTCGGCATTTTCAATCTCGGGAAAACCGACGATTTGCCAGATATCGTTGGTGCCGTCGCCGTTGGGCGTAAAAAAGCGGGGGAAATCCACAACCAAAAATTCCTCGGATAGCACACTGCAACGGTTACTATCGGTCACGTAGGCTATATGTTCACCGGCACTGAGATTATCGAAGCGGTTCGAAACCCCGAACTCCTGATCATCAACGGCAAAAAGGTAGGTGCTTTCTCCTTGCGTAGTAATTTCAATGCTGTTATTATTCGAAAAAAGGTCGGATACGAAATCTACTTTGAAAACTTCCGGCAGTTGCGATGGCAACACTTCGGTGGCCATAGAAAATTCACATCCAAATTCCAGGTTTTGCAACAACACGTGATAAGTGCCTAAGGCAGATGCCGTGAACGACGGGCCGGTAGCATCGGCTATCCTATTTTCTTCCGAGATACTTTCGGTATACCATGTGAATGTGTAATTTGTGGGGGACAGGCCCGTGTTCAATACCGGTAAAGGCTCTAATTTTTCCCCTGTACTATCGAAACACAATATATGGGAAGCCTCCAAAGAAGATTTTAGATCAAGCCCTTGCACCTTCAGCTGAAACGGAGCTATATCGTAACAACTTTGGCCTGAGGAAAGCCGCGCATAAATGGTTTCGTCACCTGTCGTTTTGTAGGTGTGGGGATTTTCAATAGGATTGGTAAAAGCCCGGGCATCGGCGTCCGAAGTAAAATAGGTCACCTCGTAGACAGCTGCATCTTGGGCGCCCATCATACGGATTCCGTTGATGGAGAAATCAAATACCTCACTACCGTCGCCGTCTACATCGCAAGCAGTCAAATCTTCCGGCATCTCGTTTATTATCGGGGGAACGATAAACTCCGTCTTCAGTCCACCGTCCGAGATACAGGAAGCCGAAAAGATAAGATCGACCCGGTATTGTCCGTTTTCCGTGAGGTTTACCTTCGGATTGCCCGCCCATTGCGTGACCTCGGTTTCGTCTTTGTACCAGCGATAATCCTGAACGCCCTCTACGGTGGCATCCAATGCAATGCTCTCGCCGATACAGGCGGGATTGCCGTTGGCTACCGTTCGGTCATCCCCTAAATCATGTCCTAGGGAAAAACTGCCTGCTTCCAAAAAAACGGCGGAATCGACTTGGGAATCCTGATTGTCGGATATAACCAACTTGATGGTGTAGGATTCCCCGGGCGTTACCAGCGATTCCGCTTTCAGGCTCTCGGTCTGCCCATGAAAGGAAATGGGGTCGGTATCGCCGTTAATTTTACCGAAAAAGTCCAGATTTCTGGGTTCACATTGCCCCTCTACCCCGGGCCTGATTGTAGTCGCCCTTACTGGCTGGTTCGTACCGGGCACAATGGCCAAGTTCGTAGCAACGCCTTGGGAATCGGTCAAAATAAAGGCAAATACATCTGAATAGATGCACTGATAGTTTTCTTGATATTCTTCGGAGGCAAATAGAAAATTAAAACTGATGTTATTGGTGAGGGGTACAAAATCGAACTGTATATAGGTAGCATTGAACAGGTTGGCCGTGTTGGTAGCCGTAATCAGGTCTTTGTCTCCAGGCCAGTTTTCGGTGCCGGAATCATTGATGCCGATATTAGGCCCAATGGCGTCCTTTGCACGTCCGGTGGACAAAATGATTCCTTCTCTATATGGAAAATCGGTGTTGTCGGCATTAAAATAGCCGATGCCGTTCACGTTCTGCGCGGTGCCTGTATAGCTGGTATAGTTTGAGGTCTCGGCGCAGTTGCTATTGATCAGTACCTCGCTCACCAATTCCTCAACCGTATAGCCGGAGTCGTCGACCTCGATTTGGCCGAACAGGACGTAGTTGCCCATAGCAAATATACATACAAATAATACTCCGAATTTCATAGCGTGTTCCCGACCGGCGAGCGTTATACTCGTGCCACTTAGAAATTCGGGAATTTTGAGGAATTTATTTTTTTCTTTGCCAAGGCAAAATTTTCAAGCATAGCCGTAGCTACAGTTTAAAATTTTAACGCCGGCAAAGGGAAAAAGAAAGACACAAAAACCCGAATTTCTAAGTGGCACGAGTATAGTTCTCGATAAATTTAGGAGTTAAATATAGTAAACTCCATCTGAACACGTCACATACTTATAGGCCAAAAGTGCGTTTAATCATCAAAGTGGAAACCCCAATCCTATTATGGAGCGATATTTCCAGTGGATGATATGAAGCGCTATACGATCAAAAATAATTATAACGCCTTGCTTTCATATACCTTTTTTTGAACCTGACATTTGAGTTTGGGTTATCCTCCTAATGGGCGCGTTCGTCACCACGTTCGACAGAATGATATGTGTACGGGTCTCTCCATATTGGATGAGCTTGTCTATAAATTCTTCGAGGTGGAACTGGTCTCTTAGCACCACTTCCATCACGATATTCTCGTTTCCGGTGATGCGGTAACAATTTACCACTTCTTTTAAGGTAGGTACCATCGCTAAAAAAGGTTTTAACTTGCCCATGAACGCCCGTAAAGTGATGATTCCCTTGAGCTGATGACCCGTTTTGGCATGTGACACCTTGGCCTTGTAACCCTCGATAATACCGAGGTCTTCCATCTTCTTTACCCGCTCAGCTACAGCAGGGGGTGTCAGGCCTACTTTACGGCCAATACTGGCGAAGCTTTCGCGTCCATTGGCCTGCAAACATTCCAGTATTTTCCAGTTCAATTCATCTATAATCGAATCCAAAGTAAAAAGTCATTAAAAAGTTAGTATCCATAGCAAAAATACGAATTTGCTATTGATTCTAAAGAGGAAAAATAAAATCCCGCCGTAACTTTATAGTCCTTTATTAATGAACTCGTGTTGAGTTTAATTTTTCGACGAACAATGATGTATCAAGAATTCGGTTCTTTGCCGGTATATAGGAAAGCTCTCGAACTCCGCCATATGAGCCGGGAAATCGCCTCGTACGTGTCTTTCAACAAAAATCTGCTGAAACTCTACCAATCGAACAGCCATCGCGATAGTATCGCCGATTCGCTGTTGACCGACGCTATCTTAATTCCACAGAAAATTGCCTTGGCACAAAGTACCACCTGCCACAAGGAACGCATGAAAATCGCCACCTATATCAATATTATGATACGGAACATAAATTCGTATTGCAGGGGTCTGGAAAAAGACGGCGTGAAGGAAGTTGAATATTTGGACTTGCTGCGTCAAGAAATCAAAAGTTTCCGAAAATCCTTCAAAAAATGGCGCGGATCTCTTCTGGGGGAATGAAGTCAACTAGTTCGAATAAAAACTATCAAGGCAATAGAAACAAGACCCTGTAGCGTCGGAGGTCTTTTTTCTTTTCAGTGTATTAGCCTTGGAGAAAACATTGGGTTATTTATCCTAAATTTGGATGATAAATTCCATCCCTTGAAAACGACCATCCTCATCCATTGTCCCGATCAAACGGGCATCATCAGTAACGTCACCGGATTTATACACGCCAAAGGCGGTAATATCGTCTATCTCGACCAGCATGTCGACCAGCAGGCCAACGTATTCTTTATGCGTCTGGAAAGCAATTTTGACACGGACCAATTTTCAGCATCCGTCTTCAAGAAGGAATTTCAAAAAGAGCTGGCCCAACGCTATGCTATGCAATGGAGCATGCATCGGGAGGGTAAACAACTGAAAATGGCCCTATTTGTTTCCAAATACAATCATTGTCTGTACGATCTGCTGAGCCGTTACAGTTCGGGAGAGTTGCAAGTAGATATCCCGTTTGTTATCAGCAACCACGACGACCTTCGCTCGATTGTCGAGCAATTCGAAATTCCCTTTTACCATATTCCCGTGACCAAAGCCACCAAAAGCGCCGCCGAAAACGAACAGCTGAAGCTACTGCTTTCCCATGATGTGGACTTTATCGTTCTGGCGCGGTATATGCAAATTGTAAGCGCCAAGATTATCGATCAATATCCCAATAAGATCATCAACATCCACCACTCCTTTTTACCTGCCTTCGCCGGTGCTAAACCTTACCACGCAGCCTTCAAAAGAGGCGTAAAAATCATCGGCGCCACCAGCCATTACGTTACCGAAGCCCTCGACGAGGGGCCTATCATCGAACAGGACGTAACCACCGTAACCCACGCCCACCGCATAGCCGATTTTATCGCCAAAGGCCGCGACCTCGAAAAAATCGTCCTCGCTCGCGCCGTTAAACTGCATATACAGCGGAAGACCATGGTGTATAATAATAAGACCGTTATTTTTTATTAGAGCTTCGTCTGAATTTGACGTGAATCGACATTTATAGATTAAAATATTCATCAAAGATGAAGCGTACGAAATAGCCAGTTGCCAGCTATACTTGTTCAATTATTATTCTCAAGATACACCACACTTTTCTTCCGCATAAACTCCCAGATCGCCAACCGATTATGGGTATCTACGAGGGACTGAAAATCTTGATCGCCTTCGCAGAAATACAGAAAATCATCGATTTTTCCCTGGGGAATATTGAATTCTGTGGTATAGAGGGAATCGACATAAAACTCCCGTACGCGTTCGGTGCGAGCGTATTTTTTGTTGCGTTCGACCCGTTTTTTCAATAGCTGCTTTCGACCTGTAATCGTGTTCATCAAAGCATCTAAGCTCATTATGGGGTTCGAGGTTGCCGCATATAGTTCCCTTTCCGCTTTACTGATAGGTTTGACATAGGCATTGGGCAAGCCTAGGGCGGAGGCTGTGACCACAGGTTCGATGTTTAAATTGAACAAATCCCTCGTCATATCGCCCGACAGGCTATACGGCGTAACCACTACCTCATCGAGTTCCGTAAGGGCCTCTTCCAAGGGGATGAGCAACAATTTACTTTCAAGAACGCTCAAAGTGACTACGATTTCCTTGCGTTTATACTGCACGGCGGAAAACACCAGCGTGTCGTTCAATCGTGCAGGAATGGCAAAAAAGCCGTCGTTATCGGTAATGGTAGCCCGTTCGGTAGTGGTATTGAATACATGGGTAGCCGCCACATCGCCATCTTTGCTATAGACCCGACCTTCCAGTTTTTCGGAAAAATAATCCTGCCCCTGCGCCGAAGCCACGAACAAGAAACAGCAAGGAAGTAGTATATGTTTTATCGGCAGGGTGATGATATTGGGTTTAACTTTTTAAGACGAACCTTGAACCAAAGTACGCAGTAGGTCTGAACCTTGAATTTTGCAACCCATTTATCGCAACAAGTTTAATGATGCGGGCCTAAGGCCAAAAGCGTATTACTCTTCCTCCATTTGCGACCGATACGCCTTGCTCTCGTTCACCAAAAAATCCAAAAGTTCGAACTCATTATCCTTTAATAATAAGGAATAATCGGGGTGGGTATCGTCCACGTAGTAAAGAAAGTTGTCGATTTTGTCCTGGGGCAGTTTTAGATCGACAACAAAGAATTCGTCATCGTACACCTGCCGAAGAACCTCGCTCATTTTTAGGCGGGGCCGTTTTTCAGGATCGTCTTTTTGTCCCATTTTGGCCAAGGCCTTGAAAATGTTGACGAAATTGATACCGTCTTTCAATCCTTTTTCCTGCTGGCTAAGGGCTATATTCTCCACTTCGGTGGAGCGATCGATTTCATATTCCACCTCTGAAAAGCGTTCGTTCTGGGCTTCGAGAAACTTTTCCCGATTTTCGGGAGTCACCACTACCTCGTCGAGTTCGGTAACCTTCTCGTTCACCTCGATGACCAAACGCTCATTGGCAAGGATCGCTTCGGTAATCTCCACGACTTCCAACTGATAATTGACTGCGGAAAATGCTAGTTGATCCCCCACTTTCACACGTATTGCATATTCACCCGCATCATTCGAAATCACCGCATTTTCGGTATCGATATTAATTACATTTTGGTTGGGTACCGGCACATTGCGATACAATACCGTTCCACGAAGCACAGCGCGCCCATCGTCTTGCGCAAATAGGGTCGTGGCAGTAAAAAGAAGTAAAATAAGGGTAGGGATATATTTCATTAGATTGTTTTAAATAGGATTACAGGAATTTTTGATATCCAGGATGGTGTATTTTCTCGTTGACAGACATACTAAATGACTATTTATCGAGTTCATAAAGAAAATACAAGTTTCGATCTAAAAAAAACGGCAGCGGATAAACTTTTGTTAATTTGCGCCCCGTAGTATCACCGTACCGACCTCACCATTCGACCATATCGGCCGTTTACCTTGGCCTTACCGTATTTCATCCTAATTAATTAGATATATGGATGGATAATTTTATTTTTGTAGTCCTCCAGTTAAAACCTTATTGTATGCAAAAGCGAATTGCGATACCAGTACTGTTTATCGGTCTTTTTCTCTGTGGATATGCCTCTGCACAGGTAAAGATCGGCGATAACCCGCAGACTATCGACCCTGCCTCCGTGCTCGAGTTAGAAAGCACCGAAAGGGTGCTGGTCATTACCCGGGTCGATTCGATACAGATGTCGAATATCACGCCTAACCGCGGTGCATTGGTCTATAATACATCGGCGGATTGTGTCTTTTACTATAATGGTACGGACTGGATAAACCTCTGCGGCAGCGATGGTGCGATTGCCGGTTTTACCACAGATCCCATCGTAAACGACCAAGCGACCATTGTCATCACCCCTACCCCGACCGGTGGCAATATCGAGATCGCCGAGAGCAGCATCAACAGCAGCCAGATTATCGACGGAGGCATCAATGGTGTCGATATCCAGAACGGTTCGATCGGCCGCGGCAAGCTACAGAACAATTCGGTAGATAGGACCAAATTGGCGGAAAACTCCGTCGGCCCCTTCGCCATCGACAACGACAGTATCGATCTTGCGGATTTCAATAATATCACAGGGTTTATCCGAGATACCGATCTTGCCGCATTGGAAGCCTCTGTAGCTACAAACACAGCGGATATTGCTGCGGATGGGGATACCGATGCCGGTAATGAGATTCAGACATTAACCTTTAATCCGGCAACCAATATACTCACGCTTTCCGATAGTGGCGGTACAGTCAATTTAAGCTCTTTGGATGATTCAGCCGGTGGTAATACAGCTATCAATTCCACAACTACGATTACGGTAACTGGTGCGGGAACCACCGCATCCCCTTTCGAGCTTGAAGTTGTTGGCGGTACTGGTGGTAGCGAAAATCAGATGGCTGCCGAAGTCCCTGTCGCGGCTACCCCTGCAAATTATTCAGCCGCTACGGCTGATGTCGAGGCACATTTGGTGGGTATCGATGCTGCTTTGGCTTCGGGTGGTGGCGGTAATCAAAATCTGGCTCAAGTATTGGCGGAGGGTAATGATGGCGGCGCAACTTTGATTAAAAATATCCTCAACCCGGTCGAAAATCAAGATGCCGCGACGAAATCGTATGTTGATGGTGCCATCGCGTCAGGTGGTGTTCCCCTGACCGATGGTAATATTTTGGTCGGTGATGCCACGGATGCTGCCCAACCCGTTGCAATTAGTGGCGATGCTACTATGGACAATGCAGGCGTTCTTACCATTGAAAATGATGCCGTTGATTCGGATAAAATCGCGGATGCTACCATAACCCTTGCCGATTTAAATGATAATGGCGCAACTGTGGACGGCGAGGTTATACAATGGGATACATCAGCTAATGGTGGTAACGGCGGTTGGGTCGTAAAAAACAATACCGGTGGACACAGCGGAGAATCAAAGTCAATTTTCTTTGCTGATGCAGATGGAAATCCGGCTCAAGCATTGCGACCTGGAACAGGCGAACCTAGTTTTATATGGGACTATGAGGCTCGTGTCGTAGGCGGGGTTGCCTATGGCGCTCTCGGAATAGGTTTGGATGGCGGCCCGATAAATAATAATGTTAAGGTTCACATTGCAGAATTTGTTGCAAATAATGTAGCCTATCCCCTAGAGCTACAAAACGAATGGGACACGCCGGGAAGTTCATCAGGTTCCGGAGTCGGCATCTTATTTGCTAGCGACAGATTCTCTGACGGAAAAGGAGCATTGGTATTTGAAAGGAAGGAAGATTTTGGAGTAGGTGATTTCCATTTTCTTCAAAATGCCAATGATGCTGCAAGAGAGGCGCCAGTTCTTACGGACAAAAGCTTTACGATAACCAGTAATAAGGATATACAATTGTATGGGAATCTGATTGCTAGAAATGGGGCCGGTACTAATGGACAGGTTTTAACAACAAATGCCACCGGAGAAACGGTTTGGGGACCTGGAGGGAGTACAACTGGCGGGGAGACTAATACCGCTGTTAATCTTGGAACGGCCGGGGTCGGCACATTTATAGCCAAAGATGTGGCCGAACTGCAATTTAAAAATATTAATAGTGCAGCATCTGGAATAATAACTGTGACCGATGATGCAACTGATAACGAAATCGATCTCGATATCGCAGATGGCACTATCGACCCGACAGCTAAGCTAGAGCCGGCCGTGCCATTGACCCCGGCGGCCGACCAGATGCTAATCACCAACGCCGCAGGAACGATTACGTGGGCACCCGCATCCACCGGCGGCGGGGAAATAAATACGGCAACGAATCTCGGTACGGCGGGCGTCGGAACATTCGCCAACAAGGATAACGCCGAACTGCAATTCAAGAACATCAATAGCGCACCATCTGGCATAATTACCGTGACCGATGATGCGACCGACAATGAGATCGACCTAGATATCGCAGACGGCACTATCGATCCGACAGCTAAGCTCGAGCCAGCAGTGCCATTGAACCCGGCGGCCGACCAGATGCTGATCACCAACGCCGCAGGAACGATTACGTGGGCACCAGCATCTACTGGCGGGAGTAACCTTCAAAACACTAACTTAGTTCAAACTGATTTATTGAGGACCTATGAGCTGACCAACACTAATCAAAACCTAGTTTTTACCGGTTTAGGTAATGTTGGAATAGGAAACGGTGCCAATCCCCCTCAGCAAAAATTTCACGTTGGAGGCGAAATTAGAGCCGCTGGTTATAATTCAGCGCGAGGAACTGCCAGTGAACCTGCCTATTCATTTGGTAACGAGGATGATATTGATACAGGTATGTATAGACCAGCAGCAAATCAACTAGGTTTCTCGGTTGGCGGTTTTGAGGCATTAAGAATCGAAGAAACATCTATCGGCATCAATAAAATTGTCGTCAACCAAAGTTTAGAATTGGATGGCCAGATAATTGATTCCAACGACGCTACCGGTGTCCCGGGTAATGTTTTAAAAGTCAACACAACTGGTGATGGCGTGGAATGGTCGATTGCAGATGGCGGTACAACCGTAGACACCAATACTGATAAAATTACCGGAGATGGTAGTGCAACTGCTCCTCTTACAATAGCTAACAATGCCATAACTACAGCCGAACTGG
>RCMY010001330.1_pt1 | contig 34139 bp, 34 predicted proteins | sample 2041341 | NCBI WGS metagenome assembly RCMY01 (sample SAMN09708234, study PRJNA481090) | Marine sediment metagenome, whole genome shotgun sequencing project. | reverse complement strand
TTATTGAAGTCGTGAGCAAGCCCGCCAGCGAGCTGGGCCACGGCGCTCATGCGCTGCATCTCCAGCAGCTGCCGTTCGTTCTCTTTCTCCTCGGTGATGTCCCTGGACAGAACGAGAATTCCCTGGGGTTCGCCCGATTCTTCAAGTTCCGGAATCAGGGTAGTGGACATGAGCCGTTCAAGGCCGTTGCCCGATGTCCAGTGTTGAGTGAAATGCTGCGCCCGGCCGTCGTGCGCCTGAGTCAGATGCGCCATGAGATCCTTGTTTTGATCCCAATCAATCAAACCTGGCAAGGTGCGCCCTATCAGCTCACTCTTGACGGCCTCCAGTAGCTCGGCGTAGCTACGATTCAGGAAACGAATGCAGTCAGTCTCATCAAGCAAGGCCACACAGATGGGGATTGCATCCAGAATTACTCGCTGACGGCGTTCGGCTTGTGCAAGGTCGGCTTGTGCCTGTTCCAGCCAGTTGACAGTATGCTGCAACTCCGCGGTGCGTTCGCGCACATTACTGTCCAGATTATCGATGTTGTCCTGCAATCGCACCACCATGCCATCAAAGGCTGTGGACAGCAAGCCAATCTCGTCATCCTGTTGAATGTCGCTGCGGGCAGTCAGATCACCGCTCTGGATTCGTCGGGCGGTGGCAGCCAGTTGCTTGACAGGACTGCTGATGTGGCGGGCGAAGAGGTAGCTCAGCAAGATGGACAGCAGCAGGAAGGACAGCGAGATATAGAGGATGCGTTGGCCCAGCACCTCCGAGCTTTCACGCAGTTCGTCCACGTAGACAGAGGAGGCGATATACCAGTCAAAGCCCTTGAAATGACGGACCCAGGAGATCTTTTCGTAAACGTAGTGGCCCGGATCTTCGGGGCGGTCCCAGAGGTAGAAGCGACCATCGTCAGAGTCCGCCACTTTGACCAGTTCACTGCCGATGGGGCGGCGGCTGATAGGGTCTACCAGCTCGCCGAAATAGGTTTTCTCTATATTCGGATTGGGGTGGATGACCATCCGGTAGTTAGAGTCGAATATGTACAGGTAGCCTGTCTTGCCGATGGTGATCTCGCGCAATGCACGACGCAGATCATTGATGGCAACAGCCTCACGGCGTTGCACGTCAGCTTCCACGTCATCGAGGTAGACACCGGTTCCCAGTACGAAACCCCATTCGGGGAAATCCCTGAAATAGGACAGCTTCGGCGTCGGCTCATCGTCCTGCAGCCTGCGCCAGCTGTAGCGATAGTAGCCCCCGCCGTCACGGCGGGCTCATCATGCGCTGGATGACAGGTTCGCCGTTGTCGTCCAGCTGATCGGCCATGTTCTCTCCCTGGAAGTCAGGATCCGGATGAGAAACGATTCTCGCGTCATAGTCAGCGGCCCAGAAATAGTCATCGTTGCCGTAGCGCAAGTCTCGCAGGGTGTCAAACAGCAGCTGCCGACCGTCCTCCAGGCTGAGTTTGCCGTCCTCGACTTGCCGGTGTACCGAATCGATGTAGCTGTTGGCAAGATCGACCATGCTTTGCAGACGCAGTCGGTTAGCCTCCAGCGCCAGACTACGATGACTTTCCAGATCCAGATAAATCCGGTTCGTCAGTTCGTACACGGTGTCCAGCACGGCACGGCCGGCACGCTCTTCCAGATCGAAGGCGGTGTCCTTTATCAAGGGTACCGAGACGGCATAGATAGCCAGTGTCAAAGCGGCAAATACCGTTACTGCACTGGCGAACAGCTTGCTGCTGAGACGTGAACGAATCATGGTTGTCGGGCAGGCAACATCAATGCGGGTGTCGTTTATTGTTGGACAAGCCCTTATCGTTAGCGATCGAAACGGCGCTGTACGCCGTGGCGCCAATCATGCTGCTGGGTTCCTCAATGACCATCCTGGCTGGCTCTCCTTATGGAAGATTACTACTTTTAGCCTGCAACAAGCCAGCAGTTTGACAGGAACATCGGCAGGAGAAACACCGCTGTGATCAGTGGGATGACATCTGGCGGCGGTGACTTGCGGCGAGTCTCCTGGCGGAAGATAATGGCCGTTGCGCCTTTGGGAGATATGAGATGTTGGCAACGCGACTATTCAACGTCGGCGAAATTCGTACTGTCGAGGTACCAGAGCCGGTGCCTGGACCTGGCGACATTGTCGTGAAGGTAGAAGCTGCCGGAATCTGCGGTACAGACCGACATCTTTTCAAGGGTGAATTCCCATCGGTCGCTGGCACCACATTGGGGCACGAGTTTTGTGGCATCGTGGTGAATGCCGGAGCGTCAGAGTTATCGGTTGGGACAAGAGTGACCTGTGATCCCAACACCTGGTGTGGTGCGTGTTATCAATGCCAGAGAGGACGGGTCAATTTGTGCACTAACAACATTGCCACCGGCATTGGGCGAGATGGAGGATTCGCAGAGTATTGTGCTTTCCCTGCGCATAAAGCCCATGTTCTGCCCCTGGATCTTGATCCTCTTTTTGGTGCCTTTTGCGAGCCATTGGCCTGTACGCTACACGGCATGGATATCGGGGCTGCGAGATCCGGTGAGCGAGTGCTGGTTATTGGAGGTGGGGTGATCGGGCTGCTGGCTGTCCAGTTGGCAAAGCTTGCCGGATGCGACGTGATGTTGCTGACACGATCCGCAAGCAAGCAGCAACTTGGGCGCGCGCAGGGTGCTGATCTGGTTGCCGCATCAGAACTTGAGGCTCTGGAACACTGGCCAGAGGGTGCCGACCTTGTCGTGGAATGTGCCGGTGTCAGCGCAACGGTTGCCATGGCACCACGGCTGACACGTGCGGGCGGACGCATCGTGGTGCTGGGTGTGCTACCCGATGGAGCCAAAGTGTCTTTTGAGCCTTTCGACTTGCTGTTCCGGGAAATTCAAATGCATTTCAGTTTTTTGAACCCGTTTATGCATGCCCGTGCATCGCAGATGATTGCCGAGGGCATCATTGACGTTTCAGCCCTGATAACACGCAGAATATCGTTGACGGATGCACCGGATGTCATCGCCAACGCAGCGCCTGAAGGTGAGGTGCGGGCTATTGTTGTGCCTGGATAGTCGAACTACAAATGAACGATTGACACATCACCAGCCATCGAAGCTGCTTGTTACTGTTTTCGCAACGTCATCGTCGCTGTCTGCATGGCGGTTATCAACGCATCCCGTTGTCTGGACAGCTGGGCCGTCGTCAGACCCTCGGTTTCCTGGGCAACGCCATCTACCAGTTGCCGGGCAATGTCGTTATCCAGATGCAATTCACCCAGATCGTCCCACCAGCGATTGAAGCTATCGCTATAGCGTTCGCAGAATTCGGCCAGCCCGCCTTCGCCTGCGCCAAGGTGAAACAGCAGGGTCGGGCCCATGGCTGCCCAGCGAAGCCCGGGTCCTGCCCACATGGCCTTGTCCACATCTTCGACACTGGCAACGCCTTCCTTGATCAGGTAGATGGCTTCACGCCACACCGCTGCCTGCAGGCGATTGGCAACATGACCTGGGCGCTCCTTGTTCACGCGAATCGTCACCTTGCCAATGCACTGGTAGAAATCCTCGGCGGCGGTAACTGCGGTTTCATCCGTTCTTCCATTACCCATTACTTCCACCAGCGGTATGAGATGTGGCGGGTTGAAAGGATGCCCAAGCACAAAGCGGTTGGGATCTTTCCAGCCGAGCTGCATTTCGGACAAGGTAAGCCCGGATGCTGACGCGGCAACTATGGCATCCGTGGCAAGCTCGGATTCGATCTCGGCATACAGTGAATGCTTGACAGGCAAGCGCTCCGGCACACTTTCCTGAATAAACGAGGCACCCGATACGGCATCCGCTGCGCTGGCATGAAAAGAGACATTCCCTGGATCCGCGGCAGTTTTTACCAGATCAAGTTCCTCCAGTGTGGGCCAGGCCTGTTCGATATAGTCGCGAACCGTGGTCTCAACATGCGCGGACGGGTCAAACACCGCGACACTTCTGCCGGAAGCGAGAAACAGAGCCGTCCAGCTGGCACCAATGACGCCGGCGCCAAGCACGGCAGTATGTTCAGATTTCATATCAATACAACCCTGGTCGCAGTGGTGAAGCAGCGGTCATGCCGCCATCCACGGTAAAACATTGTCCGGAAACAAATGCCGCCTCGTCCGAGGCCAGAAAACTCACCATGTTGGCAATATCCGCAGGCGCGCCGAAGCGACCAGCAGGGTGGCGCGCCAGAGCATCACGTTTGGCAGCATCGGGATCCCTGGCCAATGCAAATGCGTCATTTGCCATTGCGGTCATGATCCAGCCCGGTTGAATGGCATTGCAACGAACCATGGGTCCATGATCGACTGCAATCGAACGGGTCAGACCATGCACAAAGGCTTTCGACGCATTGTAGAGCGCCATGTCCGGATCAGCGACACGGCCTGAAATGGAACCGATATTGACAATGACGCCACCCTGTTGAGCCATGTCTGGCAGGCAGGCGCGGCTCATGTTGAACACCCCTCGACAATTCACCCCGACGACCTGGTCCCAATCATCATCCGTGCTGTCGATGAGATTTTTCTCAACCTGCACACCGGCGTTGTTCACCAGCAGGCACACCGGACCAAATAGCTGCTTCGCAACCGCTGCGATGTCTCGACAGCTATCCGAGCCAGACACATCACCCTGTACCCACACAGCCGCCTCGGGAAACGTGACGGGACGCGAACTGCGTCCGCAGGCAACGACGTTATAGCCATCGAGTAGCAGACGATCGACGATAGCGCGACCGATACCACGCCCGCCACCCGTTACGATAGCTGTCCCGCGGCCCACTATCTGTCCTTCAGGCGTAGAGCTCATGTCAGAAGTTGACAAGATCACTGCCCTTGAGTGCCAGCCGCTCGCGCGCCTGATCCGGCGTGGCAACACTCAAACCCAGACTCTCGATGATTGATCGAATCTTGCGTACCTGATCGGCATTGGATCGAGCCAGTTCTCCTGGACCAATATAAAGACTGTCTTCCAGGCCGACACGTAAATTACCGCCAAGCATGGCGGACTGGGTGGCGAACGGCATCTGATGGCGGCCTGCGGCCAGCACCGACCATTCGTAATTCTCTTCACCAAACAGCTTGTTGGCAATGTTGTGCATATGCATGAGATTGTCCAGGTCGGGACCCACACCGCCAAGGATGCCAAAGACCATCTGGATGAAAAAAGGGGGTTTGATCAGGCCCTTGTCGACAAACCAGGCCACATTGTAAAGATGTCCCAGGTCGTAGCATTCGAATTCGAATCGCGTGCCGTGGCCGTCGCCGAGGGTTTTAAGTGCATACTCGATGGTCTTGAAGGTATTGGGAAAGATGAAATCCCGGGTCATCTCCAGAAACGCAGGTTCCCAGTCGTGTTTCCAGTTGTCGTATTTTTCCAGCATGGGGAAGATGCCGAAATTCATCGAACCCATGTTCAGTGATGCCATCTCCGGGCTTGTCGTCGTTGCTGCAAGCAATCTCTCATCCATACTCATCCCCAGTCCGCCACCGGTCGACACATTGATGATCGCATCGGTTGACTGTTTGATGACCGGCAGAAACTGCAAAAATGTTTCCGGGCGCGGATCGGGCTTGCCCGTTTCGGGGTCACGTGCATGCAAATGGATAATGGCAGCACCGGCTTCTGCGGCCTCGATAGCGGCAGTCCATATCTCACTGGGCGTGATGGGTAGGTGGGGAGACATGGTTGGCGTATGAATACCGCCGGTGGGTGCGCAGGTAATGATGACTGGTTTTGCCATGGTATCTGTTCTCAAAGCCTCATTTGCTGTACCTGGGCAGACAGTCCGCCGTCAAGTACCCACAGTTGACCGGAAGCGTAGCGCGCTTCGTCGGATGCGAGCCAGTTGACCAGGTTGGCGATGTCTTCCGGGGTGCCATAGGTGCGAAGTGGGTGCACGTCTCGCACAGCCTGTTCCAGATTCCCGATGTTGCTGCTTGTATCCGTGGCATCGCCGCTGGTGAAAAAACTCTGCAGCATGGGAGTATCAATATAGCCAGGGCAAATCGCATTCACCCGGATACCTTCAGGGCCATGATCGCAAGCCATCGCGCGGGTCAGCGCGTGAACGGCACCTTTGCTGGCGCAGTATGCTGCAAGACCCGGATCAGCAATGAATCCGTCATAAGAACCAAAATTTATGATCGAAGCGCTGGTGCCTGACTGGGCAGCCTTACGCAGCAGTGGTAATGCATGTTTGGATGTCAGGAAAGTGCCAGTGACGTTGATGTCGAACAAGCGCTGCCATTCTGCCAGCGTCGTATGTTCAATGGTTTTCTCGATTTCCACGCCAGCGGCGTTGACCAGAATGTCCAGTCGTCCTGAGCGCTCACCGACTTCTTTCATTACCGCTATTGCGTTCTCTTCAGAAGACACATCGAGCGTCAGGAAGCTGGTGTCATCGTCCACTTCCTGTGCAAACGAACCCTGTTCGCTCAAGTCTGCGGCATACACCGTTGCCCCTTCCTTGACAAATCGGGCGCAGATGGCGCGACCAATACCGCCTCTGCCACCCGTGACCAACGCTACCTTGTCGTTCAGTTTCACGTCATGTTTTCCTGGTGATCACCGGTTGTAATGGAGGCTTTGCGACAGGGTGCAGGCGCACAATTTTGAACGTCGAATCAGGCAACAGCCGATGCGTAGGCATCCAGCACCAGCCCGTGAAAATGATGCACAGCGTGTTCAGACTTGCCGGAGCCACTGGGATCGTGGACGATTCTGCCCTGCGTGAATGCTGGCGTGCTCATGCCGCGTTGAACGCTCTCCACCAGAGCGATATCCTCTGCCTGCAGGACCTCGTCTATATAGCGAATGGCTTCCACTTCCATGTCGTTCGGCTCTGGAGTTTCGAGGTAGAAATCATAGATTTCGTGCGTCGTATTCGGCCCTGATGGAATGACATTCAAGACGATCATGGAGGCACGTCCGGGGTAGCGCATCAGGCAGGTATTGGGCCATAGCCACCAGACGGCGTGCGTGCGCACGGTGGCCGCTGATACGTCATACGCGGAATTGGGTGTGTTGCCAGCATCGGCCATATGACTGGAATAGATACCGTGCGTCGTCACTTTGTAGGTGTCCATGTCCACCAGGCGACAAAAGTCCTTATGGGCTGTCGGGCAGTGATAGCATTCGAGGAAATTGTCGACGACATTCTTCCAGTTCGATTGGATTTCATAGGTCAGTCGATGGCCGAAAGTCAGTTCTTCGACTTCCGGTGCCCAGTGGCGGATCTCCGATTCGAGATCGCCTGTCAGGGATGCCAGGGAGGCAGCTGTTGAGTCAAGATTGACATACACAAAGCCACAGAATTCTTCTACCTGTACTTGATCCAGGCATATGTCATCGACATTGAAATTTTCCAGATGCTCTGTATGCGGTGCCCTGGATAGTTGACCATCCAGTTTGTAGGACCAGGCGTGATAGGGGCAAACGATACCGCCGGTGGTACCTTCACCCGACAACAACTGGTGAGCCCGGTGTTTGCAGACATTGTAGAAGGCTCGCAAAATGCCCTTGCGATCTCGAACGATGACAATGGGTTGTCCGGCGATAGTTGTGGCGATGTACTTGCCACGTTCGCGCACTTTTTCACTGTGGCAGACCCACTGCCATGTCTTGCCGAGGATGGCATTGACATCCACATCGTGCCAGCGCGAATCGACGTAGGCTTCCTTTCGCAAACTGCAGGATCGCGCCGGATTCTGATCGTACCCGGTACGAACAGCTTCAAATTCCGATGGCGATATTGAATGGTTCATGACGAATTCCAGTCAGGTTTTCAGGATTCAAGGTTGCAGTAACCCACCAATCAGAAGGCCGAACCAGAATGGCCTCGAACATCAGTATTGATCTCACACAAGCTTTCCGATGAACTAATTTAGCCTTGTTACAGACACTTTTAGCCAGATTCGGTTCTGGTAGATTACTTATCCACCGTGCTTGTCAGTGCTTGTTCTTGTGCAGGGGCCGGGCTCGATACTCAAAGGGAATTCTGCCTTCAATGCGGTCCTGCCCGGGAGGCAGCCCGAAGCGTTGCTTGTACGCCCGGCTGAAATGTACCTGACTGACGAATCCGGACGCGACAGCCACGCCCGACAAGGGCATGTCAGTTTGTGTCACCAGCCCTCTGGAGCGATCCAGCCTGATATCCCGATAATAGAGTGCGGGTGTTTTCTTCACATAGGTTGCAAACAGGCGATCCAACTGTCGCTGCGAGATATCAATCGTGCGACAGATCTCGGGAATGCTGATGACGTTCTCAAGGTGCGATTCCATGACCTTGATGGCTTTGCTCACAGGTGTCGGAACGGCACGCCCCGGTCTGTCAGCCGGTTCAGGTATCTGTTGCGTGCCGATCGGTCTGATAAATTGCTGATACAGGTAGATGGCCACATTGTTAGCCATCGCAGCACCAAGAACGCCTTGAATGATGTGCAGGGAGAAATCCACTGCGGCAACCCCTCCGCTGCAGGAAATTCTATTGCCGTCAAAGACGAACAACTCTTCGACGACCGTGGTGTTTGCGAAGAGCTCTCGAAAAGCGTCTATATGCTCGTAGTGCACAGTGACTCGTCGACCTTTGAGCAGTCCGGCTTTTGCCAGGATGAAGGCCCCGGTGTCTAGCGCCCCCATCGTACTGCCTTGTCGTGCCAATTGAGAAAGCCGCTTTAGAAGGGTAGGAGAATAATTGGTCTCCGGTGCCCAGCTGGCGGACACGACGACAAAATCCCAGTGCCGGTCGAGTACGCTGGCAAGGGGGAGAGTGTCACTGCTCATACCATTGCTGGCCACACAATGACCGCCACTAGTGGATGCCAGTGTCCATTCGAAATGGCTCGCCCCGTCCAGATAGTTGGCTGCACGAAACGGATCAAGGAAATTGACGGTGGCCGCCAGGTTGAAGTTGGGTGTCACTACCAGCAGAACTTTCACGATCGGGCTTGCCTTCATGCAGGCGAATCCAGTCTGGAATTTGTCTTGTATTGTCAGCTACTGGCAGAGAATTGTGCAAGTATTCTATCTTGAGCACTTGGTGTTGCAAGGTGTCAAAGCACGGGGAGCCAGGCGTTTTGTTGTGCAAGGCGTTGAGCGTCGGGTCTGTACAGAGAGTCACCGGAATGATAATGAATGCATCAAAGTCTCCGCCGAATATAGTTGTCATCATGGCAGACCAGCTGGCCCCGCAGTTCACCGGTGCCTACGGTCATCCACTGGTACAGACGCCGCACATGGCCTCACTGGCGGCGCGCGGCGCTCGCTTCGATGCGGCCTATTGCAATTCGCCTTTGTGCGCACCGTCGCGCTTCTCTTTCATGTCCGGGCAACTGATATCACGCATCGCTGCCTACGACAATGCTTCTGAGTTTCCAGCCTCCATACCGACGTTTGCCTATTACTTGCGCCAGATGGGTTATCGCACCTGTCTGTCGGGCAAGATGCACTTTGTCGGACCCGATCAGCTGCACGGATTCGAGGAGCGCCTGACGACCGATATCTACCCGGCCGACCATGCGTGGACCCCGGACTGGGAAATGCCGGACGAGCGCATTGACAAGTGGTACCACAACATGGACTCGGTACGCGAAGCAGGGGTTGCAGCCACCACGTTCCAGATCGAGTATGACGAGGAGACGAGCTTCTTTGCCCGCCGGCGACTGTTCGAATACCGGATGAAGCGCATCGAGCCCTTCGCCATGGTTGTCAGCTTCATTCATCCGCACGACCCTTATGTGGCTCGCCCGGAATGGTGGGATATGTACGCGGATACGGATATAGACCTGCCGCTGACAAGCCAGGCTGATGACCCTCATACCCGACGCTTGATGAAAGGTATCGAGGCCGATGTGGTTGCGGTGAGCGATGAGGAAGTTCGCAATGCACGGCATGCCTATTACGCCAATACCAGCTACTTTGATGGCAAGGTGGGTGAGATTGTCAAGACACTGACCGAGGCCGATCTGATCGACAATACCATTATCGTGGTGACCGCCGATCACGGGGATATGCTTGGCGAACGTGGGCTCTGGTACAAGATGAACTTCTTTGAGCATTCAGCCCGAGTACCCATGATCATGGCTGGGCCAGGTATCGTGCAATCGGTTATCAAGGAGCCGGTTTCACTGGTCGATCTGCTGCCAACGTTCATTGACGTTGCAGCCTCTTTCGGCATCACCGCACCGCCACCCGGCATGCCACTGGATGGCCACTCACTGTGGCCACTGGCACAAGGCATGGCTGAAGATACAGGCATCGAACCGGGCGGCTCACGTGAGGCGATCGGAGAATACTGCGCCGAAATTACCAGTCATCCTGTTTTCATGATTCGCCGTGGTTCGTTGAAGTACATCCATTGCGATTCGGATCCGGCACAGCTCTATGATGTGTCCAGTGATCCGCTGGAACAGGAAAATCTGCTTGAACACCCGGACTACCAGGCAATCGTTGCAGACTTTGCAGCTGAAGTCCGTGCCCGTTGGGATAGTGAGGTGCTGCGGGCCAATGTGATGGCAACCCAGCGTCAGCGTCGGGCCATACATGCCGCCATGCAGGCCCTGGTGTCCTGGGACTACCAGCCAATCCGTGATGCCTCGCAGGAATTCGTGCGAAATCATCAGGACTGGACACAGGCGGCAGAAACGCTGCGTTATCCGCAATTGAACCGCTCGGTAAAGCGGGACACCGAGTAAGCGATAGAATTGTTTAGTGAAATTGCAGCGTCTAGGCAATGAGTATGAGGGCGTCCAGGACTGCCATGAGCAGCAATACCAGAACAACTGGACCACCACGTTGCAGAAGGTACTGTAGCGGGTCTAGAAAACTCAGGGTTGAATCCGCTAAAAGAATTGATCGCATAAACGAAAATGCATGGATTGGAATGCAGTGCAGTGCAGATTGACACTGAGTGGTCTCGATTTGGTTGACGAAGTGCGGTTGCAGAATCAACAGTGCTGAATTATTTGACTCTGGTCATCGTATCGAATTGCTGCTGGCCATCAATAATGATCCAGCCCATTGCAGTATCACCCGTGGTAGATACCGAAAACTCGCCTCGCCCTACGCCAAACATTTCAACCTCGTATTTCCTTGGCATGTTGGTGAAGAACCGTCCCTGCCCGGAGGCATAGCCCGGGCTTTCCACAGCGAACGTGCCGTCATTGTTCTGCTGCACAAAGTACATCGTGCCGTCTCGTCCAACCCAGGTTCCATTGATATCTGGAATATCGGCGGCTACCGAGTTCTGATCCGTTTCTGCAGGAAGCTGAGATCCTGCGCTGGCATTTGCAGCGGTGTCAGTGCTGTGGTCGTTTTGCACGAAAATGGTCTTATCCGGAAGCGCTGGCGAGGGCACGGGCTGGGACGGAATGGCGATGGGGTTATCGACTTCAGCATTCATGCCGAAAAATACCGCCGCAACGATCAACATGCCGGCAATGGCTGACAGCCATTTGCGTCCTGATTTTCCACCTGCCTTTGCCGGTTGTGCAGTTGCAGTGTCGCCGGTCCGTGCCGTGCCTATTCCGGGGACTGACTCGAGCAGGCTCACCAGTCGCTCGAAGTCACCTCGCCAACGGCCCTGCCTGTCGGAAATATCGTGGAACTGGTTTTCGTAGATGAAGCTGATGCTGCCCAGGTCCAGACCCTTTGAGAGCTGAGTGCCATCAAGGGTGACGGGAATGATCGGAACGTTCAGTTCGTGTGCACGTTGCAGCTCCAGAGCGACATAATTCACGTCATCATCCATACGGGCGTGCCAGATTTGTTCCCAGCGCGGTCCGATGATCAATAACAATGCTGCAGAGCTGTGCAGGTTTGCATCGATGACGTTTTTCCACTGGGTACCGCCCGGTATATCCGTCGCATCTCGAAACACACGGCCAGCACCGAACACGCGTTCAAGTTCGTCTTCCAGCCGGCTTACGTAGCCAGGACTGTCATCACGGCGGTAACTCAAGAATATCCGGTTCTTTTCCATGACAACCACATTTAGCGTCTACCGGGCAAAGTGTAGCAGTTCGCTGGCGTGCCTTGCCAAGAGCTGATTCGCCAGTCATGACCAGCATCGGCGCTACTCTCATGACGAATTACACCTGCCTGAATGATTCATCAAGTCTCTTTGCTCGTTTGGGTATCAGCAAGCGATAAATCCAGAAGAGGGCGAGGATGACAACCAGTATTTCCGGGATCGCCAGGGCAGGGTTGCCACGCAACCACTCTGGCAGCACGATGGATCCGGGGCCGGTAAACAATGTCGAGGTTGCGAAAAACAGTGCACAGCTCATTCGCCAGACATGCCTGACGATTCTGTGTTTGCCACGAACACCGCCCAGTCGCAGATTGTTTAAATCAAGCAGCATGGCAAAAAAGGCGATCGTGGCAAAGAAGAAGTACGCCTCTCTGGGAGGCAAATCTGCATCACCAGGTATGTCGACTGCCGTGAATCCCAAAATGAAACCAGCAACCGATATACACAAGGCAACCCAAGGTGCAGCCATGTCCACACGGGTGAGGCGGAGCTCGGTTTGGCGGATTGTGGACCAGGCAGATCCTGTCAGATAGACGATGAAGAAAACGAACAGCATGCCCAGTGAGGATATGCTGCCGGGCGCAAACCACGCACCCGCCGCAACAACGGGCGCCATCAACAGCATTGAACCGGTAAAAAACCGGCCAGCTATCTTGTGCGGTAATGAGCCCTTTCTCAATACCAGAGCCATTGCGCCACTGAATACGACAACGGAACCGATCAATGCGTGAGCGGCCATGACAAATGAAATATTCAAGAAAACCTGCCTGCGAGCCGTGGATTGATCTGCACAGATTATTCATGCTAAAAGGAATAAGCAATCCGCTTTGAATGTTCATCAGATATACAGAAACGCATGGATTGGAGGTCAATACAATTCGACTGGAATCGCGCCAGGGCGTTCCTGGTCACCGCTGAGGAAGGTTCATTATCAGCCGCAGCTCGCGCCCTGGGCATGGCTCAACCGACAGTGGGTCGTCAGGTTGCTGCTCTGGAGGCAGAGCTGGATGTCATCCTGTTTGATCGAGTCGGCAAACAGCTGGTATTGACGCCCAGCGGGCTGGAGCTGGTTGACCATGTGCGGCAGATGTCTGAAGCGGCGAGTCGGGTGTCCATGGCGGCCAACGGACAATCCGGACAACTGGACGGTGCAGTTTGCATCACGGCGATCGATACCATCGCAGCGCTGTGTTTGCCTCGAATGATTCAGAAAATACGTGCGCACTATCCGGGAATATCCATTGAAGTTGTTGCATCCAACGAACTCAGCAATCTGGGACGTCGAGAGGCGGATATTGCGATCCGCAATGTTCGCCCCACACACCCGGACCTGGTGGCAAAGAAAATCTGCGATGTTGCTGCTCGTCTTTATGCCTCCAGCGACTATCTCGACAGACTGGGTCGCCCCATCACTATTGCTACGCTAAACAACGCAGAGTTCACCGGTTTCAATCGCAGTGACGACATGGCGAACGCTCTGCGACACTTCGGTCTGACAGTCACGCAAGACAATTTTTCGGTCATCTGTGAAAATCATCTCGTACAGTGGGAGATGACCAAACAGGGAATAGCCCTTGGCATGATGATGGAAGTCGTGGGTGACAGAGAGCCACGGGTTGAACGCGTGCTTCCCGAAGCTGACCCCATCCTGTTTCCAATATGGCTGGTTGCTCATCAGCAACTCAAGAGCAGTAAACGGATACGTGCAGTCTTTGACTTGCTGTCTGACTCATTGGCAGAACTGGCAGTAAGCGGTTGAATCTGGTTCCGCGTTGTATGCCAGCACCACCAGCATGCGGGTGGTGTCCCCGATCGTTGGCGTTACCCGATGCATCGAGTTGCGCCCGTGAAACAGTACCAGAGCGCCTGGGTTAACGCCGCTGAGTAATCAACGTCATCGCATCGAAACCAGACTGACGCAGCAAGCCTGTCAGTTGCACAAGCCTTTGCGCATCCAGCCGCGCGTCTGGTTTGATGCCGACACCACCACCTGTTTGCGCGTGCATGAGCAGTCGACTGATCAACGCCTCATCACTGAGTAGTTCAGAGTTGATCATGGTCACGCCCTCGCGATTCACGGATACGACCAGCAAACCGTCTTGCACCGGTCGTTTTGAATCGACTCTTGCAGATTCCATACTCTCAGCAGGTTTCAAGGAGCCTGCCAGCATGAAGAACACCAGCAAGAGAAACACAACATTGATCAGTGGGATGAGATCCAACTGTGGTGTCTTGCGGCGAGGCTCATCGCGAAAGATCATGGCAGCAGTGATTCCATGGTTACACGGGTGAGCCCGATATTTTCAGCCAGGGCAATCAGATCCAGCAGCGCCTGAACACGAATTCCTTCTGCGACACTGATGGACAGGGCGTGATTGGCATCGCTCGCATAAAGCTTCGCTAAAGCCTCCTTCAGGGCCGCGTTGTCCAGCGCTACGCCATTGAGTTCGACGCTCTCGGCATTCACTATGCGCAGGCTACTCGTAGTCAGTGTGCTTGCAGTGCCTGGCGCACTTTGCGTGCTTGTGGCTGCATTACCACCGGATTGCATTGACAGGCTGGTTTCGACGTTGAAGTTACTGGCCAGCATGAAGAACAGCAGGAGAATGAATACGACATCGATCAACGGTGTCAGGCCAATGGATGGTCGCGTGCGAGCCTGGTAGAAATGAAAGCCTACCGCCTCAGTCATCATCAGCGTCCTGCAAGGCACTCGCCTCGGAGACGTCCGTCGCTGAGTCAACGGGCAGGTTCTTGTCGAAAGTGGTGAATACCCGGGTTGTGCAATCCTCCATGGTATGTGCACAACGCTCCACGCGACGTTCCAGCCATTGATGCGCAACCAGGGCCGGTATGGCGACCACCAGTCCGACAGCTGTCGTCAGCAGGGCTTGCCAGATACCACCAGAGAGCAGGGCAGGGTCTACCTGATTACCCGCTGATTCCAGACGCCGAAAGGCTTCGATCATGCCAATGACCGTACCCAACAAACCCAGTAACGGACTCAGGCTGGCAATCAGCTCCAGCACGCGTAGCCAGGCGCGCAATCGCTCCAGATGATTACGCGCAATGCGCGTGACTTCCTCACGGATCGTGGCCTCGTTTTTTTTCGCAATCAGGCCACGCATACCTGCATCCATGACCCGGCCAACCGGGTGATCCGGAACGGTTTTCAACGCCTCGAATGCCTGTTGCCAGTGACCCTTGCGCCAGTGTCGAAGGCTTGCATGCAGCTCACTGCGCCTGCCGATGCCAAGCCTGTGAAATTGCAGCATCTTGCCGGAAAATACAACAGCTGCCAGAGCCGCCATCATCAGCAGCACCAGAACGACCGGACCACCGCGCTGCAGAAGTTGCTGTAACGGGGTCAGAAAATCCATGGTCAACCCAAAATCAGCCATCAGTCCTTGTCAGCGCGCTTGCTGTTTGAATGGCATGGAGTTTATCACCTGGCTGGAACACCAGACTTATGAGGCTACGTATGCCAGCTTTGTTCGATGATGTTTACATGCGCTCCGGTGCCCTGATGCCCAGCAGAGACAAGCCAGTTTCCAGTGCACGGGCAGTCTGGCGACACAAAGCCAGTCGGCTCAGTCTAGTTTCTGCGTCCGGGGCATCCACCACGGGACAGGAGTTGTAGAAGCCTGAGTAGGCCGTGGCCAGATCGAACAAATAGGTGGCCAGTCGATGAAACAGCAGTGAGCCGGACACGTCCTCGATGATATCGGCAAAGCGTAGTAACTGCATGGCCAGCACTTTTTCGGCCTCATCAGCGATGACCATGGTGGCCTGGTCGATCTCGGTGGCAGCGATGGCATGGGTAGCCATGGCGCGGCGTACGATGGACTGGACCCGTGCGTGTGCGTATTGCATATAAGGCGCGGTATTGCCCTCCAGCGCCAGCATGCGATCGAAATCGAAGACGTAATCGCGGGTGCGCTCGCTGGACAGGTCCGCGTACTTGATGGCACCGATACCGACCATTTGCGCAACTTCCGCACGCTCAGTCGGTGACAAGTCCGGGTTCTTGGCCTCAATGGTGGCCGCTGCCCGATCAATCGCTTCTTTCACCAGATCCGACAGGCGAATCGTGTCGCCTGTGCGGCTCTTGAACATCTTGCCATCGGAGCCCAGCACCGAGCCGAAGGCGATGTGTTCGGCGGTGGCGGGAGGTTTCAGCCAGCCGGCCATGCGTCCGGCCTCGTAGACCATCTCCAGGTGCTGCGACTGGGGCGAACCCACCACATACAGCAGGCGATCGGCGTGCAGCGTCTGCGTGCGCTGGCGCAGCGCGGCCAGATCCGTCGCCGCATAGCCGTAGCCACCATCGCGCTTGCGCACGATCAAGGGCAGGGGCTCACCGTCTCGATTGGTAAAGCCGGGAGGAAACAGGCATTCGGCGCCGTCGCTGGTCTGAATCAGGCCAAGCGTGCGCAGCTCCTCCAGGGTGGGGGCGAGCTCATCGTTGTAGGCACTTTCGCCAAAGAATTCGGTGCCATCCAGACGCACTTCCAGCTGCTCGTAGACGTGCACGAAATACTTCTGCGACTGTTCGATCAGCAGCTGCCACAAACGCAGCGTCTCGGCATCGCCCGATTGCAGTGACACCACGCGATTGCGAGCACGCGTCTGGAATTCCTCGGAGGCCTCGAACTTCTGCCTCGCGGCACGGTAGAAACCATTCAGATCACCCTGCGACAACTCCTGGGTAGACTCGGTCTCGCCCTGATCCAGCAGGTGCTCGATGAGCATGCCGAACGGGGTGCCCCAGTCGCCCAGGTGGTTGCGACGCAACACCGTGTGACCTTGCCATTCAAGCAGGCGTACACAGGCGTCGCCGATGATGGTGGAGCGCAGGTGCCCGACATGCATCTCCTTGGCCACGTTAGGGGCCGAATAATCGATGACGATGGTCTGCTGGGCTGGCGGCTTGAATCCCAGCATGGCATCGGCGCGCTGTTCGGCCAGCAGCCCACCCAGAGCGCCCGGAGCCAGAGTGATGTTGATGAAACCGGGACCGGCAATTTCGAGCTGGTCGATCAGCTCGTTGGCTGGCACCGCCTCGATCACAGCGGTGGCTACATCGCGCGGATTCTTCTTGAGCGCCTTGGCCAAAGCCATGGCTGCATTGGCCTGAAAGTCTGCATGACGGCTGGCCTGCAGCAGCGGGTCAACAGGCTGGGCAGCTGTTTCGCCGCCGATTTGGTTGGCTACTTCAGTGAAGGCTGCGCTCATCAAGGCGCGCACACGTTGTTCCGGGCTGTCCACAGGGTGACGACTTTGCTTTTTGGTAGGTGGTGCAGGTTACCGTATAAGACGGGGAAGAACACGTTCGGCGATGAATGTGGACACTACGGAACAGGTTACGGTGATTGGCGATAGCGCTGCGAAGTGGGCGGATGTCGCTTGAGAAATTCGACGCTGATGCTTCCTATTAATGATCAAATATCTTGCAGGGATACCCAGCCTCGTCGGAAATCATGAAAGTATTAAATGGGGTGGCGGCAAATTACGTGGGGCAGTAAGATGCGAGAGGCAGCGGGGAAGGGAGCCTGAAGGACGGATGTTTATATCACAGGGCCACGGCCCCCCTTTTCTATGAATATAGACTGGTAATAACAGCAGGGGAATTCAATGGCACGAGGTCATGAAGGAATGCGTAAACGTAATGCTTGCGCGGTAGTCCCGCAGGGAAGGGCGGAAGATCGCTGTGCTGATGCAAGGGAGGTATTGGATCGCTAGGAACTCTTGAACCGTTTATTGACGAGCGAGCGGTGACGCGTGTCGAGGCTATACGTGACACTGGTCTATCTGGCGCAGTCGAGAGTCACTCGTATGAAGACATTAAATGAGCGCTTCGTATTTGATGGTTATTTGATATTTTCATGAGGGACATACCTGAGTCAGATCTATTATTCATCCGCAAAAGAGTTGTGGGGTATGCCGATGCTATACGTGAATCTGGTTTTTAGAGTGCCGACCAGAGTCAGTCGTATGGAGGCTATGAGGAGTGGTTCGTATTTGATTGATGATGAATGCTGCTCTGGTGTGCTTGCTTGAATCCGTCTAATACTTGTTATTTGTACAGGGCCAGCATCGAAGCTCATTTTGCATAGCTGTATAAGCAACAATTCCTGCATATCTTCACCTAAATGGAAGAGCTTTTTATATACCACAATGTGTGGTATAACTTACGCTTGTTGTGGTAGAGAAGGGAAATTATGAATCCTGTGCTAGAAAGTGTCCTGGGTAGCAGGTCAGCAACATTGGTCCTACTGTTCCTTGAGAACTATGGTGAGGGCCATGCGTCACGTATCTCGAAAACATTTGATGTGTCGGTAATGGGAGTTCAGCGTCAGTTGAAGCGATTTGAAGAAAGTGGCGTACTTGTTAGCCGAATGGTCGGTAGTTCACGGATCTTCAGCTTCAATGAAAGGAACCCGACCGTAAAGAATCTTAGAATTTTTCTCGATGGTGAGCTGGAGATACTTCCAGCAGAAACAAAAATGAAATACTTTCGGCAGAGACAAAGACCTCGTCGAGCTGGCAAGCCTCTACAGAAATGATAAATAAGGATACATCGATGGCGGAGGTTGCAGCGATAGTCAGTGCTGCACTAGAAGATGCACAAATTACAGCTACTTAGTCCGGTGGTGCTGCGGTGACAATTTTCAGCGAAAACGCGTATGAAAGTGCCGACCTTGATTTCGTTACTTCAGAGAGCAATAAGGTAATAAAAGCAACGATCGCCAAGCTTGGTTTTGAGCAGTCTGGAGGTAGTCGAATGTTCGAGCATCCCGATAGCGAATGGTACATAGAGTTTCCGCCAGGCCCCCTTGGATTTGGTGATACTTATATTGAGGCTCGTAAAATACCGATGCTTGATACAAAATACGGACCGATAAGAATTATCACGCCAACGTTATGTGTTATCGATCGATTAGCAGCGTATTGGTATCATATGGATAGGCAAACATGGGATCAAGCGATTGAGGTAGCGAAGCGACAGGATATCGATTGGGAGTATGCCTATTCATGGTCAAAGTCAGAGACGCAGTCAAGAGAAGATATCGACAAGCTTCGAGCTCTTTCCGGCAGATAAACTGCTCGCTCAGATCGCGCTGCGGCGGGTTTTTCTACACCCTCGTTCGATCGCGCGGACACATCGTCGCGGGGTTCCGCTGAGCGTTCTAACAGCTATCCTCATGGACTTGCGTTTAGGTATGACCATGGTCATACTGTAGGAATGAAGACAACAATCTCAATTCCTGACGACGACTTCGAAGCCGCTGAGCAAGTTGCGCTTGAGTTAGGCCTCTCGCGAAGCGAGCTCTATGCCAATGCAATCCGTGAATTCATTGCTCGGAAGCAGCGTAAAGACGTTACGGAGCGACTCGATCAGATCTACGGAGATGGCTCCATATCTTCGAAGCTTGATCCTTCGTTGGCAAAGCTGCAGGGGCTATCACTTCCTAGGGAAGAATGGTAGTGCGTCGTGGAGAAATTTGGTGGGCTGACTTGCCTGACCCAGTCGGTTCGGAACCAGGTTTTAGGCGTCCCGTACTAGTGATACAGGAAGACAGCTTCAACCGGAGTCGCATCGCAACAGTCGTTGTTGTAGCGATCACTTCCAATGTCTTTCTCGCCAGTGCGCCAGGCAATGTACACCTAGCGAAGAATACCGGTGGATTGAAGAAAGAATCGGTAGTAAACGTTTCGCAGATAGCTACACTTGACAAGTCGTTCCTGATCGAGAAGGTAGGGCGAATTCCTCCATCCAAGCTACGCTCGATCGAAGAAGGAATCAGGCTGGTAATAGGAATATAGCGTTTATGCCAAATCAGTACGCTGCCCAGCGCTCTCAGCGATCGACTTTGCATAACGAGTATATATTCATAAAGTGGCAACTTCATCAATTGAGTGAGCAAGCGAAGGAGCATCCAGAGCGGGTGTTCACCACGCTGCATCACCTGATCGATGTGGAATTTCTGGTCGAGGCGTTCGGACGACGTCGCCGGAATGCAGCGGCAGGGATTGACCGCATGACAGCAAAAGAGTACGAGGTGGGTAGTGGTAGGTGTTTTGAACTTCCTATACTCAGCCACGTAAAAACTGACCCCTTTTGACCTGAGTCTACACAAACCAACCCACCGTAACCGTTAAATAGACGCCCTCTGCTGTGTAGTCTCATCGTCACACGATCGTGCGTTTACGCAAATTGGCCAGATGAGCATCGATCTCACCTGTCAACGACCTACCCCGATAAACTAGCGAGGTCTCCTGGTTCGCAAACTCTGGATTACGGGAAGCGCTGAACCAATTAAACGAACCAACACAGTACACCGAGCGGTCAGCAATAATCAGTTTTGAGTGCACACTTCGAACCGCATGAAACGCAACGTCTAGCTTCTCTAGATGATGGGAGACTGTTTTGAAATTATTAATCGGGCGGCCACCTGTTAGGTTCGTCGTGAACTCCCTGTCGCTATAGACGTTTACCGACATGCCCGACGCAACGGCTTCGGCCAGAACGTCGTACACCCCGCACTTTTGCATCGTCTGATGTAGCACAAACGGGCTGACAATATGAACTTCACTATGGTTTCCGGCAAGGACTGTTTTCAAGAACCGGTCATGCTGCTCAAAATCAACCAGATGAGAGAATTCAACCTCGGGATGCTGACGCGCATTGGTGAGATCGACACGAGCGTCTAACTCACCGTAGTCTAACTCGACAGCGCCGTGGCCCACCATCCACTCATAGAGCTGTCGACGCGGTGTTTTACCCGACGTCCCCGACATCACATGTAAGTCGCCAAACACAAGAAAACTATCTTTAGCCCGAGAAACTGCGACGTTTAACATCGTGTTATCTTGGTCGATGAAACCGCCGTCGGCGTGAACAGAATAAACCTGTGAAAAAATCACGATCGGTCGTTCAGCTCCCTGCAGCGAATGAACTGTGCCGACAGTTAACTTCTTTTCATCGATCGATTCAACATCTCCAAGAGACTCGAGAATGAGCGTTTTTTGAGCTGCAAAGGGTGTCACCACAGCCACAATTTCTTCGATTGGTAGCTTATAGTGCTCTTTTATCATCGCTTGATTTGTCTTGAGCCAGTTGACAACAGCTTTGGCTTCAAGCCGGTTGTATCGGCTACGGGCACTGTTCGTTTCACAGATTCCGTCTACATGGGCTAGACCCAACGTTGGGACCACTGGGTCGGAAAGGGCGGCACCCCTTAGAGGTTTGAGCACACCCTGATAGCTGAGTTGGTTGCAGTAACCGATAATCTCGTCATAGCAACGCCGATGCTCAAACAGGTAAAGCCCTCTATCGAGAAGAGGCTCTTCGTGATAACGTCCCGCAACCTGAGCGTGTTTCATTATACTGCCCGAGGCCACCGTCACCCCCAAAGAATCCAGGTCTTCATAGTCGTCGAGCGAAGCCGCGAGCCCGAATTCAATACTTGTTCTACAGTCAAGCTGCGGGGAAGTTTCTGAAATTGGTTGGAGCTGTTGACAGTCGCCCACGACGAGAGCTTTCTTGGCTAACGCGAAGGTAGCGCCAGCAATATCTGGCCCAACTTGACCCGCTTCGTCAACAATCAACAAATCGATTTCATTGAACAAGTAGTCATTCAGAAACTCGTTCTGTTCCGATCCAGGAATACGCACGAGAAAATTCTCAGGAGCCTTGTAAAACGTCATCACCGAACATGGTGTCAACATCATTCGTCGCCGCCAGCGTGGTACGACTGTTTTTCTGCCTCGTTTCTTCCGCTGCTCATGTAGAAAGGGCAGTACAGCCTCCATCTCTTCCAACCAGCGGACTTCCCAATAACGGCCAGCAAGCTGAAACTGCCTAAATCTGATAGTCACGTCACATGCATCATCGAGTTCCGCCAAGGTGGGTACGGCGTATGCCTCAAGCTTCGCCCCATACGATTTTAACTTAGCGACCATGTACCACACATCTTGGCGAGCATTGTGATGACGTTGCGTCAAGTCCGCCACCGAACCCAGCCATGTCGATACGGCGTCGTGGTTTTCTACGTTGATCTCATGCCGTGGCAAAATTTCTTGAATAAACAGGTTCGCCCTCAACTTGCGTTTCTTACGAACAGGCGGAAGCCAAGAGAACAGGCCATAAAGAATCGGTTCAGATACTCGGTACTGCTCCCACGCAGTCGTAGCTTTTGCCCACCGGGCTATTCTGTGGCCAGCGCTTTCGAGAGTTTCTTCGTTGGTAACGTCGGGAATATTTTCTCGCAGTGCCAGCACCGACGCTTCCCAGTTTTGAAGATATACCAAGTACGAACCGAGCATCTGCTGAGAATCGCAGAGTTTTTTGTTGAGAGCAGTCGCAACGTTGCCAAGCGACGAAGAGGTGTCGCTAGGAAGTGCTTCAGCGGCATTTGCCAGAAGCGACGATTTCGCATGGTTAAAATACTCTACAGTTTCCACACGATTGAAGAAGGTCGTTGTCTGGTGGCCGTCTTCATCAGCTGTATCTTGCTTTGAAAAAGACGGAAAATACGACCCGTAACTCACGACATCGGGAAGCCACCGTTGCCCGAACGGCGAGTCATCGTGTTTAAAGCCAGTCGCAAACGCATCAAGAATATTTGTGATCGCCTGGTTATTTGTTGAACAACAGACTATAAGGGCTGGGTCCGACTTAGCCAGCGCACGATTGACAATCGTCGAGGCAAGCACGGAAAGAAGCAAGGTGGTCTTCCCAGTTCCGGGCGGCCCGTTTAACGCTACGACCTCACCACATTGAGCGACAAGTGCTGCCGATAACCCGATCCGCTGCGAAGGCGAAAGTGGGTACACCGGTGTAAAGTGGCCGGACCTGGAGGTGAACGTATCGGCAGCAAGGGGTGGGCCCGCTAGTGTCGGATTTATCTTCAGCTGAGTTATCTGGCTCAACAAAGGTGTCGTAATATTGTTTGCCCTAAGATGATCCAATAAGCCGACTATTTTTTCGGTAGCAGACGACGCTGCTGCTTCATCCAGAGAAAAACTATAGCTTGCCTTCTCATAATGAGTTGGATTTTTTATCCAGTCACCAGCTACGTTGTCTAGCGTCTCGTCACAGTAGCTCCGGAACTCCAACCAGATGTCAGAGTGGCGGCTCTCTTCGTCGTTGCTATCATTGAGGGACTTAATCGGATTGAGGGTAATATGGTTGTCAAAGTTATCCAGGCTTCCGACGGCGATGGATCCCGTAGGAACTGGGTCCAACAACGATCGAGGCATTGTCACTTTTCCCGCTGGATAAAGAAATCCTTTACGATCGAGCTTGACTTGAGTCACAAGCGGTGTAACGGCAGGCGGTAGCGCGCTGGTTGACCGCCCAGATTCGGCTTTGAGAAGGTAGACATATGGCCAGAGCGTTATTTCGATTTGAGGTATGTCATCGTCGATGTCGACGAAATACTTCGACACAGTGTCTTCCGTGAGCTGACCGCTTTCCCAGGCTCCCTCAACTTTTTGATGTTCCTGAAGCTGCTCGAGATCGTCCCTTGAGAAGATCCCTTTCCCCATAGCCCTCTCGACAATCGACCGTCGCCAATATTCAATGACTTGCTGAGTTATTTGCTTCGACACGCAGATTGACAGTAGCCGGGTTTCGAACGAAGTGCCAGTTGGGGATCTACGGGGTATCGGAGAACAAGCCCACCAGCTCGAGTATAGGAAGTATAAACCACCTACCATCACCAAGCCGCCAAACAAAATAAAGGAATTATTTGTTCTTTTGGGACGTCCGCTCGATGGCTGATTCCGGACCCTATCAAAGTCTAGTTCACGCAACTCGGGCAGTACCGCTCTTGGCCGACGGATCGGGAAGTACAAGTTTAGATGTGATCTTATATTCCCTGTCACATCGAGTAACGACTATTGCAGCTTATGCTTTTGCAACTCGTGAGTCCCGAGTTCTGTTAGTCGGTCGGTGCTCGGAGTCGGCTGGGAATTTCCTCGGCCCACTCTGATACCAGGCTGTCCAATTTCTCCAACTCCTCGTCCGACAGTCCTTCCGGTAACTCTCCCTGTTCCAGCCAGCCACTCAGTTGCTGGTGCACAAGATTCTTTGAGTGAGATGGGTGTCGAATGTGTATGCGTTCGACCGATTCATCAAAGCACAATGATTTATACAACAGTCAACGGCCTGGGTGGCTCGCATCACACGGACCCCTGAATGAACCCCTCCACCTCGTTGCGGCTGGCGACATGGCAATAGATCATGTTGATGATTCGTAGCTCGGCTTCGTGCAGCTCCATCGTGGCGGCGGCGCAGCAATCGTCCACGACGACCACGCCAAAGCTTTCGTCAGCCAGACTGCGCACGGTGGACGATACGCATTGATCGGTGAAGATGCCTGCGACGATCACATCCTTGATATCCATGTTGCGCAGGATCAACCGCAAGTTGGTTCCGGTCAACGCGCTGTCGGTCGTTTTTTCAACGGTGATCTCGTCACCAATGGGGGCTAGTGCATCGACGATCTGCGCATCCTCACGATTGCTGGGCAAGAGCAGGTAGTTGAACCCCGGCTTTTTCTGGCTGAGCGAGCGGTCGCGCCCGTCCTGCTTTTGGCACGCGATGCGGGCGTGAATGACTTCGATTCCCTGATTGCGGCATGTCTCTATCAGCTTCGCGCAACCGGGGATGACGGTGTTATTCATGCGCTGGTAGAAGGGCTGCCAGCGCGCGGTTTCCTCGGGCGTATCCTTGTCCTCGAGATAGGTCTTCTGAACGTCAATCATCAGCAGTGCGGTGCGCTCGGGATGCAGAACAATATCATCGGGCGCCTCTGCGGTTTCGTAATAGAACGAACGATAGGCGGTTTTCCAGCTCATTCGGATTTTCCTCTTGACTGAACAATCAGCGAAAACAAGGTACCAATCTCACGTGTCGGAAACAGCCCACCGGGCCGGAGTGAAAGTACGGCAATCATGGCAAGGGCAAGGACGATTTCAGTCAGGCCGATGACCTGCTCGGCCATGATGCCTGCCTCGTTGATGCCAGCTTCAAGCGCGCGCAAGGCTTCGTAGGTGATGGTCACGATCAGTGTGCCGAAGACCGCCCCGGACACCGTGTTGGCGCCACCGATCACCAGCATTGAAAGAATCAGGAAGGTCTCTTTCAGATAAAATGCGCGCGGTGAAAATGATGTCACGAAATGTCCCCAGAGCGCCCCGCCGATACCTGCGAACAAGGCTGCCAGGATGAAACTGATCCATCTGAGTTTCACGATATTGATGCCGATAGCGGCCGCCGCAACCTCATCGTCACGGCTGGCGCGCAATAGCTGCCCGTAACGCGATTCCTTGAAGGCGAACGCCCCCAGGAGTGCGGCAACTGCCGCCCCGCAGGCCAGCCATAGGCTGGTTACCTCGGGAAGGCCGAAGAGGGTGCGCGGCCCGTTGGTCAGCGCGCTCCAATGGGTGAGGACGGTGTGCAGGACGACCAGCAGCGCAAAGGAGGTGATGACTGCCGCTGCGTCCGACAAACGCATGAGCGGATAGGACATCACTGCCGCCACCAGTGCTGCCACCAGACCGCCGATGAGGATGGTCAGATACGGGCTGAACTGCACGTTTTCCAGGATAGGGTAGAGATCCGGTAGTGCCATTCCCTTCATGCGATCCGGGATCGACAGTACCGCGGAGGTATAGGCGCCCACCCCCATGAAACCGATGTGTGCAAACGACAGGATACCGGAATTGCCCATGAAGACCTGCAGGCCCAGCACCAGAATCATGGAGACGAACATCGTCGTTGCGATGCGTTCGTACAGACGTATGCCCGTGAATTCTGCCAGCAGCGCTGCCGCTACTATCAGCGCAACAAGGATCAGAACGGTCAGGATGTTTCTTTGCATGATTTATCAGGTCCGCTGTCCGCTGGCCGGACCCTTCATCAATCCTTCGGGACGCCACAACAGGATAAGGATGACCAGTGAGAAGGTGAAGGCGTCGCGGAATTTCAACAGATCCTGCGATAGGGTGTAGTTCAGTGTCGTGTCGATGAAGGCCAGGATAAAACCACCGATCACCGCGCCGGGCAGTGAGCGCATACCACCGATCACGGTGGCAATAAAGGCAATCAATAGCGGCTCCAGTCCGATGCCCGGCACCACCGTACCGATCCTGCCAATCCATAAAATGCCGACAATCCCGGCCAGGAAACCACTGATGGCGAAGGCCGACGAGATGATGAGGTTCGCAGGTACGCCGAGCATTCGCGCCATGGTGAAATTCGTCGCTGCTGCGCGCATCGCAATCCCCAGCACCGTGCGCTGCATCAGCCACGCAAAGAGTGCCAACAATACAACCGCTGCGATAATGGTGATGATGTCGCGCATGGGCGTCGGCGTGCCTGCGATCATCACGCTTTGCGAAAACAGCTCCGGCAATGGCACGCTGCGGGGGCGCGGGGAGATGAAGAGTAGTGCGGCGTTCTGCAAGAGCGTCGAGAAGGCGAAGGAGGTGATCAGCACCGCCGTCACCGACTTGGCCCGTACCGGGCGGAAGGCAACATAATCGGTCGCAAGACCTGCTACCATCGCCATGATGACGGCGACGGTGGCCATCACCAGCCATGGCAGTGGAGAGCCGCCCACCAGGTGCAGGGTATAGCCTGCCACCATGATCAGTTCTCCATAGGCGAAGTTGACCAGCTTGAGGATGCCGTAAACCAGTACCAGCCCGAGGGCCATCAGCGCATAGGCACCGCCAAGGCTGAGCACGTTGATGATGAACTGAATTGCGAAATCCATGGTTAGTGTTCCTTCCACATAATGACTCAGCCCCCCAGATACAGCGCATCAAGATTGGTCGACGCGGCGATGTCCTGCGCAGTGCCGCTCATCGCGATTTCGCCCAGCCGCAGCACGTAGGCGCGGTCGGCCACCTGCAACGCCTTGCGCGCGTTCTGCTCGACCAGCAGGATGGTCAGCTTTTGCGCCTTGAGCTCGGCGATCATCCTGAAAATCTGATCGACGATGGCGGGAGCAAGGCCCAGCGACGGCTCATCCAGCAAGAGCACGCGGGGCCGCGACATCAGTGCTCGCGCGATCACCAGCATTTGCTGCTCGCCACCGGACAGTGTGCCGGCGGCCTGCTCGACCCGTTCTCGCAGACGCGGGAACATCTCGAACATACGCTCGCGATCCTCGGCGACTGCCTTGCGTTCGCGACGACGTGAATAAGCGCCCAGAGTCAGGTTCTGATCGACAGTGAGATCCGGGAAAACATCGCGCGACTCCGGCACGGTCGCCACGCCCTTGCGTACCATGGTCTCGGGGCTGGCCAGGGTCATGTCTTCACCGTCCAGCATGACCTGACCGCCAGCGGCCTTGATAGCCCCCGCCATACACAGGATGGATGAGGATTTGCCAGCGCCATTCGCGCCCAGCAGCGTAACCAGCTCACCCTCGTCGACTTTGAACGACACCCCCCGCACGGCATGGACAGCCCCGTACCGGACATGAAGATTCCTCACTTCAATCATCGGCATCACTTCCCAGGTAAGCTTCGATCACGTCACGGTTGGTGCGAACTTCCTCGGCCGAACCTTCGGCGATGGTGCGACCGGACGACAGTACCTGCAGTCGATTGCACAGACGCATGATAAGGCTCATGTCGTGGTCGATAATCAATAAACCCAGCCCGCGTTTCGCGGGCAGTGTGCGCAGGATGTCCAGAAGCGCATCCGTCTCGGCCTGATTCATACCTGCGGCAGGCTCGTCCAGGAACAGGAAGGAGGGCTCGGCGGCCAGCGCGCGGGCGATTTCAACACGCCGCTTGTCGCCATAGCTGAGCGTGCCACACAGATCATCAGCATGTCGCTCCAGCCCGAACTCGTGCATGAGATTCTGCGCCTTGGTGCGCGCCTCGCGGCGACGGTCGCCACGTGCCAGTGCTGCAGTTTCAATGTTTTCCAGTGTGGTCATATTGTTGAACAGGCGCACGATCTGGAACGAGCGGGCGATACCCAGCAAGGCGATTTTCTGAGGTGTGAGGCCTGAGATCACCCGTTCGCCAAGGCGCACTTCACCGCCTGCCAGCGGCACCTGCCCGGTGACCGCATTGATGATGGTCGTCTTGCCCGATCCGTTAGGCCCGATCAGGCCCAGAATCTCGCCGGCCGCAAGGCTGAGTGACACTTCGTCCAGTGCCTTGAGGCCAACGAACTCGACCGAAGCCGCATTCACCACCAGCCGGGGCCGGGCTTGTGCATTGTCCAGCATGATCGTTACATTCCTCGCTATCGAGAGCAGGCGACGGTGCAGGTCCGGCCGCCTGCTGGCAGGTATCAGGGCTTTGGTAGTTTCTCGGGGCGACGCCAGCCGAGAAATGCTGGCTTGCCCTGCTTCAGCTCAGTCAGCACAGCGGCCTTGTCCGGCTCATGCCCTTCGTCGGCCGAGGAATAGGAAAGTGAGCCGGTTAGCAGATTGAATTCACCTTCTTCCAATGCCTTGGCCACCGCCGCACCCTCGGTGCTGCCTGCGGCTTCCACCGCTGCAGCCATCAGCATGATGGTGTCCCAGCCGGTTGCGACGAAGGACGATTCTGGTGCTTCACCGTGCTTTTTCTGATAGAGCTCGATGAATTTAGGCATGTCCTCATGCGACTCCGGTCCCATCCAGGCGTGGGTGACGAAATAGATGTCATTACCCAGCTTTGCACCCAGCGCCTCGTGCATCGCCGGGTCGTCATAGGCGTCGCCGCCCAGCACCGGCGCGTCGATGCCCGCCTCACGCAGCGCGCGGATGATGACGCCGATATCCTGCCCATAGGACGACAGGAAAATCACGTCGGGTTTTTCGTCCAGCGCCTGCAATCGTGCCAGCTGCGCCGAGAAGTCGTTATCGCCGTTGGTATAGGTGTCCTCAAGAATCACTTCACAACCGATATCCGTGTAATGCGCCTGAAAATACTTGGACAAGGATTTGGTGTAGGCGATGAACTGATCGGTGACGACGTAGGCTTTTTTCCAGCCTTTCTCTTCACAGGCAAAATCAGCGGCGACAGCGCCCATGGTCGTATTCCACATTGACAGGGTGAATTGCTTGTCTCCCAGTGACCACGAGGAATACAGCGGATCGGAAGCGCAGGTCGAGATGCCGACGATATCGGCTTTCTGTGCTTCGCGACTGGCCGGACCGCCAAAGTCGAAATCGCAGGGCGCGACGATCAGTTCGGCGCCACGATCGATCAGCTCGACCGCCACGTTGCCGACCGTCACCGGATCGGATTTACCGTCGATATTCACGAACTTGACCTGGCGGCCCAGAATGCCACCGTTTTCATTCAGATAATCCACGGCCACTTCTGCACCGAGAAATCCGGGCGTGTCCAGCGGTGCCTGAATTCCGGTCAGTGACAATGCGCCGCCAATCAGAAGCTCTTTGCTTTCCTGTGCGGATACGGCACTCGCCGCCAACATTATTCCGGCTGCGACTACGGCCGCCGTTTTATGAATCGTCATTGTTGCTCCTCATACAGTAGGTTTACGCGCCTTGCTGCAGCGCTTCTTGCCAGGACTATTCATGGAACGTCGAATCCTTGCATGAATAATCCTGGCTACGTCATCAGGTCCGAGAGATCTCGGCCAGAAGGTCGTCGGTATCAACCTGCCGGCAATAGCCGGCGATGGTTTTCAGTGAATGCTCGTGTCGCTGCTGACTGTAGGTTGCGCAGGCATCGGGAACAAGCGTCACCAGATAATTCAGATCGCAGGCATCGCGTACTGCCGATTCCACGCATTGATCAGTCAACAGCCCGCACAACACGATCTGTGTGATGCCCAGATTGCGCAGTACATAATCAATATGGGTCGAAACAAAGACTGAGGATGAGGACTTGGGGAATATTATTTCATCACCCTCTGGCGCGATTTCATCCACCACCTTGCCATCCTTCGACCCTTTGGCCACGTTGAAGCCGGTGATCTTGTAATCCAGACTGCGATCCCGGCCGTCCAGCGTCAGTGACTCGATGGTCGTGTACATCACCTCGATTCCCGCCTTGCGAAATCCTTGCTGCAGCTTTTGCATGTTGGGTAGTGCGGTGGCTTTCAGCTGGTCGAAGTAGTAGCCATACTTTCCGGCAATGTCCGTGTCAGGCAACGGACCGAATTCACCACCGTCTCGGCGAACCGAGAAATTCTGGACATCGATAAACAGCAAGCCTGAGCGGGCAGGGTCCAGGGCGATTTCACGGGTTTGTGGATGGTTCACCGGGAAATCTCCAGTTTTTCAAGTGCGATGGCCAGCGCACTGCTCAGCCGCTCGGCCCAAAGCAGCTGCCCTGCGGGATCATTGATCAGATCGTTTCGCAGTTCTATCAGGACATGTGGGATGCCGCGTTGCTCGCCATGCACGGGAATCGCATAGTCACTATCGTCATCCACACTGTAGGGTGCATTGAGTGCGATATTCTCATCAGGGGCAAGCTGCAAGAGTGCAGCCTGCAGCGCGTCGGCCAGTCTGCGATCGCGATTGAACAACAGGCCAACGGACATGTCGCGTCTCTGCTTGCCCAGGGTTGGCGTAAAGGAGTGAATTGTCAGCAGCACACCGGGACGATGCGCCTCTGCGCGCCGGTCCAGAAGAGTTGCAACCGTATCGTGCAAAGGCTTGTGAATTTCATCGTACCGGAGCCTGCGTGCCGTCTCGTCCAACGCCGCGTTGCCCGGAATGACCACACCATCGCTGATTTCGGGGATGCAGTCGGGCGCAGCAAAGGGCCGATTTGTGTCGATCACGAGACGACTGTAACGCTGCAATACCAAAGACGCGTCCAGTCGTTCGGACAACTGCCTTGCCAAGCCTTCGGCCCCGATGTCCCAGGCGATATGCTTTTCCATGTTGGCGGCAGCCAGCCCCAGTCCCGCCAGGACAGATGGCAACGCACGACCCGCGTGTTCGCACAGCATGAACGCACTGGACAGGCCATCCGCATTGATGATTTCCACGGGAGCGGGATCCTCCGGCACCAGTAACCTGTGTGCCGGGAGCGCTGAATGGTGATTCATGGCTTGAGACATGATGATTCTGCGGACTCCCTGTTCAAGAGAACTGATGAAAATCATATATCAATCTTCACATGAAATATATACTATGAAGATAGTTTTTCATGTCCTTCTATCAGACCGAATAAAGCGTCACGGCGCGACAGGTATTTTGAAAGGGTGACGATGACAGTTCAGGATGCGGTGCGTGCAAATCTTTCCGAGCTTACTGCCGGGCAGATCAAGCTTGCCAACGCGCTGCTGGCGGATTATCCGTTCGCAGGCTTGCAACCGATCCTGCAACTGGCTACCGCTACTGGCGTCAGCCCACCGACCATTTCCCGATTCGTTCAGCGTCTGGGTTTTGCCGGGTTCGGCGACTTTCAACTGAAACTGATTGATGAGTTGCGCGAACGCCAGTCGTCCCCCCGGGACCTGCACGCCCTGTCAGCCGAAGCGGGTAATGTCTGCTTTCTGGAAACCTATGCACAGAGATTTGCCGATCTCGCCAGGCGACTGCCGGAGACCCTCACGCAGCAGCAACTGGAGAGTGTGGCGGCGCTCCTGGCTGATCCGGCACGCACCATCTATCTGCGCGGCGGTCGCATCAGCGACACACTGGCGCGGTTTCTGTCCGTGCATCTGCGCCAGATACGGCCCGGCATTCATCACCTGGCAGACGATCCAGAGCTTTGGCCCGATGCACTGCTTGAAATGCGTCGCCAGGATGTGGTGGTTCTGTTCGATTTCCGGCGTTACCAGCCCGCACTTGAGCGTCTGGCAGCTGCAATTCACACGCAGCGCCGCGCGCAGATTGTTTTGATAACCGACAAATGGCAGTCGCCTGCAGCTCGTCATTGCAGCCACGTTGTCGCACTGCCCATCGAAATCGGGACAGCCTGGGACACAGCCGCCGGAGCGCTGGCACTTATCGAAGCTCTGATAGTGACTGTTTCCGAGCACGACTGGCAGAGTACCGAAGGCCGTATTGGAGGCTGGGACGCACTGCGTGCTGACCTTCAAGGGCAAGACAGCAACAACGATCAGGAGATCTCATGACACGCGAAGAACTCATCATGGCTTGCACAAGCGACATCGCCGGCAAGGTGCGTGGTAAATCCTTTCCCGCCTCGCAACTGGAAAAACGGCTGAAACGCGGGATCGGCTGGACGCCGACGAATGTGCAGATCACCTGCTTCGACAATATCGCCGAGTCACCGTTTGGCTCGTTCGGGGATCTGCTTCTGATTCCCGATGCTGCGGCCACGATGCGTCTTGCCGAAGATGACGCGCCCACCGAAACCCTGATGCTGGGCGATATTCGCTACACCGACGGCACGCCCTGGGAATTCTGCACCCGGTCCATTTTGCGCGATGCGCTGGCGCGACTAGAGCGTGTCTCGGGCCTGACGTTGAACGGCACGTTCGAACATGAATTCCAGATCCGTAACGAAGAGTCTTGCCCCGGTACGGCTTTTTCAACGGCAGGCTTTCGCCAATGGCGTGCCTTCGGCGAGACCCTGATCGCCGCGATGCGTGCCAATGGCATCGCGCCCGACACGTTTCTGCGTGAATTCGGACCCAACCAGTTTGAAGTGACGATGGACCCGGTTGCTGGAATCGCCATCGCCGATCAGGCTGTCATTCTGCGCGAGTTGGTCCACGCTGTTGCCGCTCGCTTCGACAAGGCCGCGACCTTCGTGCCCATACGGGGGCCGAATACGGTTGGCAACGGCGTACACGTACACATGAGCCTGCTGGACGCCAGTGGTAAACCTGCCACCCATGACGCAGACGGCAAGCATGAGTTGTCGGAACATGCTGGTCAGTTCGTCGCCGGTATTCTGAAGTATGTCGACGCTTTCACCGCTATCGCTGCACCGAGCGTCATCTCCTACCTGCGCCTGACACCGCACCGCTGGAGTGCCGCGTTCAACAATCTTGGCTTTCGCGACCGTGAGGCCGCCGTGCGCATCTGTCCCGTCTCCGACCTGTCGGACCTGGCTCGAGAAAGCCAGTTTCATTTTGAATTTCGCGCCGCCGACGCTGCCGCCAGCCCCTATCTGTTACTGGCTGCCCTGGTACATGCCGGTGCGCAGGGCATCGAAGAACGACTGCAGATTCCCGACGCAACTCAGCAGGATCTTTCGCTGCTGTCACCCGATGCGCTTGCGCAAGGCGGTCACAAACGCCTGCCGCAATCCCTGGCTCAGGCGCTGGAGGTTTTCGCTGCGAATTCCACCGTCGGAGGCTGGTTTCCCGAAGGGTTTGTCGATCTTTACGTCAAGCACAAGCAGGCTGAATCCACGATGGTGGCTGACCTGGATCCCGAGGTCCAATGCCAGCGATACGAGGAAGTTTACTGACTGGCCTTGGGCTATTGTGTTGCTGTCAAGATCAGATCATGACAGCGTCTTCATCCATTGATCTGGCAGTGTTGATGTTTGAGCCTTCCTTGCTTGCGGAAATCTATCTGGATACGCTTGGCATACTCTGCGTCAAGGCACAACGGGATGTGCATCTAGTCTGATTTTTCTTTTCACAGCAGACACTATTATCAAAAAAAACAATGGGTTAGATTTTTCGAGTGTCGACGGTCTGCCTACATTTTAATCTGTTTAAGCAGGTCCAGGGCGCGTTTTTGGTCGTCAGTGGGGGTGGTGAATATCTCGAAGGTGGCCGGGTCGTCGGCGGTGGTGATGCAACACGTATTGCGTGTGATAGTGCCAAGCGATTTCATCAGTGTGCGAAAGCTGTGCGCCTCACTGCCATCTTCGAGTTTGTGAGTATGAACTTTCTCCAGTGCTGCCGATGAACGTACTGCCGGAACAACTGGGTCACGTGTGGTCTTCGCTAGCTGATCTTCATCGCTGAATAGCAGTGGGCGCCATGCGTCGAGCATATGCCATTGCACATAGTAGGCAAGCATGCACAGGAAGATGTGGGCACGGACTCGGGGTTCGAGCCGGTGGTGTATGGGTCGTACTTGTAGTTCGAGTGACTTGAACGTGCGGAATGCACGCTCGACCTGACTCAGGCTCTTGTAGTTTCTGACAGTCTGGGCATCATCCATGCGTTG
>RCMY010000595.1_pt1 | contig 34142 bp, 20 predicted proteins | sample 2041341 | NCBI WGS metagenome assembly RCMY01 (sample SAMN09708234, study PRJNA481090) | Marine sediment metagenome, whole genome shotgun sequencing project. | reverse complement strand
TTTAGAATTTCCATGAAAAGTCTAACTGATATTTTGTACCCTTTACACTTCCTTCTTCTCTCTCTACTCTTACTCCTGTTTTAAACCCTCCTGATGTTTCATAGCCTACTCCGATATTTGCCTTAAATATATTATCTATTTTTTCAGGTTCTTCCAGTCTGTAGTACCCTGCATCTGTATTGGCTATTTTTACCTCATTTCCGTCTCCATAGATATCCTGCGTCTCATATTCATAAGCTGCTCCTGCCGTAAGCATAAACTTACTTCCCTTTACTGTTGTATAAGACCATTCCCCCTCTACTCCTGCTCCTGGTCTTAATGAGAAGTAATCCTCTGATTTTACATCAAGATACATTCCGTCTCCGTCTTCCTTGAAGCCTTGGAATTTCCCGTATCCTGTATTCAGACTTCCAAATATATCCATCTTAAAATTCTTTGATATTATTGGAAGTTCATAGTTCAGTCTGTTTTTCCATTCTGCTGTTCCAGAGAAGTAATCTCCGTTATTCTTGTATGTTCCGTTGCTTAAGTAAATCTTTCTTTCCATATCATGGTAGTTTACCCCAAGCTCTCCTCTTGTCATATATTTGAATCTGCTGCCCTGCTTCAGATACTGTTCATATCCTATTCCTGCTTTCAGACTTGTTATGTCTTCTTTTGATCCCTGATCAAAATCAAACTTACTTTGCAGTATTCCAAGTGAATAATTAAAGTTTGTACCATATTTCAATGTTTCTTTTTCCTTCAGATACATGATTCCCAGTGACTGATAATCATATTCTTCTACTCCCGGATTCTTATCTGTAATATTTCCTCCCGAATAAATCGCTGATACCTTAGTAATATCCTTAGTTGTATTTTCTTCGCTTTTCAGCTGCTTGTATGCTGTATCAAGAACTCCGCTTACATCCATCATTCTCTGCTGGATATTCGCATATACATTACCTCTCAGCTGCATATCAAATGTTTCTGCCAGTTCATCCTTATCAGATACTGATTTCAATGCATCAAACATATCCATTTCTGTATCTCCCGGTCCTTTTGAATGAAGCTCGTCCAGTCCTTTTCCGAATTCTACCGCCTCTGTATTTTTAAGCATCTGTGCATACGGTATTCTTGTAAGTGTCAGTACATAGCTGTTCAGATCCTTGTCAAAATATTTCTCCGCTATAAATGATACTGACTGTGATGTTACTCTTATTGTCTCTGTTTCCGGATTGCTCAGTCCTCCGAGAAGCTGTACATGATGCATATCATAGTTATTACCTAATGTTGCATCAGGACTTAGTATAATATGACCGGTTCCTGAAAGCCCGCCTACATTTATCGTTCCTGCTTTTCCAGGCGTTGTTTCCAGAAGAATATTTCCGGTAAAGTCCAGTGAACCTGTTATTTCTATTTTCCCTGTATTATTTATTGTAATTCCGTTTACAGTGGCAGTTGGTCCGTCTATTACTATATCTCCTATATTAGCTAGTGTTCCTCCACCGTCAAATACTGTTGTTCCTCCTGAACTTATTGTTATTCCCGCAGTATTTACAAAAGAACTTCCCATTCCTATGAATACTCCGATCTTTCCGTCTCCGTTTACATTTATCTGACCAGTATTTGTTAATGTAGCTCCTCTTTCAATATAGATTCCCTGAGACCCTGCTCCATTTACATTTACTATCCCGTCATTTATGATATTAGCATCATTTGTTCCTATTATTCCTTTTGCTCCTGTTCCGTCTACATTTATTATTCCTGTAGCTGCATTGTATACTGTTGCTCCATTTGTACCGAGCATCCCGTATGCTTTCAGTCCTGTTACATCTATAGTCCCGTAGTTTTCTGCTGTTCCTGACGGTCCGTAAGTTGTTGTTCCGTCAGGGTGTTTTACTTCTACACCGCTGGCAAACATCCCTACCCCGGCCTCTTTTCCTACTATGATCTGTGCTCCTGTCGAGTTTACTATCTTTCCTGATTCTGTTGCCATTCCCACAGAAAATTCCTTAGCTGCTACATCTGACTTACCTACTGTTATTATATTGTTATTTGTCATAATTCCAGACTGTCCATACATACCTACACTCTTATCAGTTAGTGTCAATGCGGCATTTGTTTCCCCGTTACCGTTTTTACTGTAAATATATGTACTTCCTTCACCTGTTGATGTCAGTATACTGTTGTTTATTATATTCCCGTTCTCTGATGCAAGAGCTACTGAATTTGCTCCTACTGTTACTGTTCCGGAATTATGATTTACTGCTGCTGTTCCCGCACCGAATAATCCTGATGATTTTTCATTTCCTGCTGTTACATTTCCGTAGTTATCTATCTGGCCGTTTTCAGCATATATTCCGTTTGATGTATCTCCCAGTAATATATCTCCCCTGTTTTCCACAAGAGAATTTTTAGAAAATATTCCTGTTCCGTTAGTCTGTCCGTTATTTGTTATTATTGCCCCTGTACGGTTTTCTATTCCGGAAGATATATTTTCACCATAGATCCCTGCTGCACCTTTTCCAAATTCCAGAGTCCCCTCATTTAATAATGCTGATGAATTTAATCCGAATAAAGCTACTCCTGCTTTTCCAGTTGCCGTATTGCTTTCTCCTACTTTTATTGTCTTCCCTGCATTATTTTTTATCGTATCTATTCCTTCTCCATACATTCCTACACTTGCTTTTCCTGACAGATCTATATTTCCGGCATTCTCGATAGTAGAAAGTGCTGAATTTTTAGAGGCTATTCCTTTGGCTCCGTCTGATACTGACAGTATATTTCCGTCAAGCTGTATATTTCCTCCGTTATCTCCATATATTCCTGTCGCATTTTCAGATAGATTTATTGTTCTTGAGACAGGTGAAATAATGTTTGTAGCATCTGCAAGATATATTCCGACTCCTGCCTTTCCTACATTTATATCATGAAGTGTATTATTCAGCTGTCCGCCGTTTTGAAGCATTACTGCTACTGACTTTTCTCCTACTGTTATATCATTTCCGCCAAAATCTATCACACTTGCTGCTCCGTCTATCAAGGCTCCGTATCTTTCATCTCCGAGATTTATTGCTCCGCTCTGATAGTTTATCTTTCCTCCGTTTTCCACTGCAAGAAGTGTTGAATGCTTGCCTATATTACTTGTTCCTGTTATTGTCAGTTCTCCGCCTGCCTGATTTGCATAATATGCTACTGATTTTTCATTTATGTTTACTTCTCCTGATGATACTCCTTTGGCATTTCTTACATAAATACCTATTGCACCATCTCCTGTAAGACTGATCTTACCTTTGTTGTCTATATATGCACCATCCAGTCCTGTCATAGCTACTGCACTTAGTGTTGATGAATTTATTACACCGCCTGTATCATTCAGTATTGTTGAAGGTACCAGTAACGAACTTACTCCTGTTGCCTGTAATCCTGTTTTTCCTGTTGCTATAGTTGTCTGGTTTACAAGACTTCCTCCTGAAGCTACTATTACATTCGCATAATTTATATTTGAACTTCCTGAAGTAAACGTCATACTTCCGCCTTCAAGATAAGCAAATATTCCGTCCTCTGTATTAGTTACCGTTCCTCCTGATATATTCAGTATTCCTCCGGCTTCTACATAGAATCCTATGTTATTCGTTCCTCCTACCTTTACTTCTCCCAGACTTCCAAGAGTAAATGTACTTCCGTTTTTAGTATATACTCCTATTCCCTGATCAATCAGTGTGCTTGTTCCAAGAAGGTCAATTTTTCCGTTATACGTTACATTCGTTCCTGTTTCCTGATATACTCCTATTCCGCCTGCTCCTGTCATGTCTATATTTGCTGCAAGAGTTCCTGTTCCAAATGACGGTGCTGCTAGAATTCCTATTGTTCTGTATTTTGTACCATTATCATATATTCCGCCTTTAAGATCCATCGTTCCTGTATAGCTTACTGCATTATTCAGATACATTCCTATTCCGCCGTCTATATCAAAGTCATATGCAGAAGTTCCGGAAATATCTCCGCCTTTTACATAAACTCCGATTTTATCATGCTCACCGTTTACTCCTGTTATCTTTCCTGCTGCAATTACGCTTGATCCTGCTTCTGTTACTATCCCTACTGAATCTGATCCTGTCAATGATAATTCTTTTTTATTTTCCAGTGTTGATGCAACACCAGGTCCTTTTATGAATATTCCTATTCCGTTTTGTGATACTTCCTGATCTGCATTATTTACAAGGGCTATATCCTGTGCATAGATATTTATCAGATTATTATTTCCCGCATGCTGTTTTACTGTTACCTGATTGTTTTGTGTCCCTCCGTCATAGAATATTCCCACTCCTTTGTTTGTTCCGTGTGAATATACTGTTTCCAGAGTTCCTGCTCCTATTGTTGTATTTCTGTCAGCATATACTCCTGTTCCTTTTTCTCCTATTGTAATTAATCCTGTATATCCGCTGTCTATTGTTATATTTCCGTTTTTGGAATATATCGCAGTTCCCTCTTTACCTACAGTTATATTTCCAGCTTTCAGTGTTAAAGAAGATTTATCTGTATTACCAATACTGTTACCTAGTATTACTGCATTTGAATAATCACCTGTTAATGAGATATTTGTCCCGTCTAGTGTCACTTCTGCTTTATCATAAGCCATAACACCTGCAAGGCTCGCTGTTGTTCCTGTTATTGTTCCGCCTGATTTCAGATTTGTCTTTGTTCCCGTATCCTTTGTATATATCCCTATTCCTGAGTTTACATTCAGGCTGCCTTCGTGGGTAATCAGTGTATTTGATGAACTTAGGCTGCTGTCCTTCTCACCATATATTCCAAGGTATTCCGACGTTATATTTCCTTTATTCTCTACTATTCCGTTTTTAGTATATATCCCCACACTTCCGGGATTTGCCCCTGATAAAGCTGCTGTTGAAGTCAGGTTTCCTGTATTGTCATTGATGAATTTCCCCTGATTCGTTACATATACACCTATAGAACCACTTTGTGATGCTGTTCCTCCTGAATTTGATGATATTGTTCCTGTATTTGTAAGTTCTGCTTTATCATCCAGTATTATTCCTACTGAATCTTTATTATTAGCAGCTATTATTCCTGCGTTTGATGATACTGAAGCTGTTATTCCGTCTGCTTTCATGTACAATCCGAATGCTCCGTCAGCATTTACAGTCACATTTCCTGTATTAACCAGATTTGTTTCCTTGAAGTATCCTCCTATACCTTTTGCATTGGCATTTATTATGATATTTCCTGTATTATTCATATCTGCCACTTTTGCAGCGTATATTCCGATTGTTTCCTGGTTTAATGTAACTCCGTCATTTGCCAGTGTTACATTTACACCATTATTAAGTGTTCCTGTATTGGCCGCATAGAATAATCCTATCGGTCTTATCGGATTTCCCGAACTGTCTGAGGCTGTTCCTGTACTTACTACTTTTATATTTCCTGACAGTGCCTGTGCTCCGTCTTTAAAGTAAGCTCCTATTGCCGGTTTAGAATTAGCTGCTGACTTTAATGTGAAGTCTCCGTTAAATACTCCTCCTGCTTTTCCAAGAGTAGAATTTCCTTCAAGATACACTCCTATTCCGTTTTCACTTATCTTTGTTACTGAGGATGTGGAAGCTACATTTATATTTTCACCTTTTACATATACTCCTAATGGTACATTAGCCGCTGTAAGCGGATCAGAAGCTGTTACATTTATCTTTCCCGAAGATAAGTTGATCGTTCCCTGGTTTCCTGATACTCCACTGTCTGTTTTTCCGTAGATTCCTATATTTTTTAATCCGTTTACTTCTATTGTACCTGTATTCTCAAGTGTAAAACTGTCTGCTACTCCGCTTTTATCTTTTGCAAATGCATATACTCCTATATTTTGGGCAGCTGCCCCGTTTTCTACAGAAATTTTTCCGCTGTTTTTCAGATTGGAATTATTTAAATACACTCCTATATTATCTTTTCCTACTGTTAGTAATCCCGCTGCTCCTATTTCATTAGCTCGCTTTGTATTTTCCAGATATATTCCTGTTTTTCTTCTCATGTCTCCTGACGGAAGAACAGTATTAGAATCTCCCAGCAGTATCTGACCAAGAATATTTATTCTTGCTCCGTCCTTGGCAAATACTCCTATTCCCTCTTCACCGGTAATATTCATATTCGCAGTTCCGTGATTTAATGTAAGCACTCTTTCATATGTAGTATTGTTGTTTCCGTTCAGATAAAGTCCCACACTGTTTTCGCCGGTTACTTTTATCAGATCGTCCTTTGTAGTAATATTAGCATCCTCTGCATAAATTCCTGCTCCGTTTTTCTTTACTTCTATCTGACCATTGTTTGTTATATCTACTGTTTTACCGTATATTCCATAGTCATTTTCTGTCAGTGTTATCTTTCCTGTATTTATCAGTTTTGTCAGGTTAGCTGCTGTTGTCTGTGCTCCTTTAGCATAGATTCCAAGGATAGCATTTTCTGATGCTGTTATTCCTGATACATTTCCCACAGTAATATTCAAATCATTAGTAAGAGTTTTTCCTACTGCTCCTTCATAATACAGTCCTGTTCCGAATTTTCTTGTTGTTGCAGATGACGGGTCAGCATGATTGTAAAGTACTGTCAATTCTGATGCCGGTCCGGTATTCAAAGTAGACATATCATCTTTCAGATTTAAAGCTACTCCGTTTTCTCCTACTTTTATCGAATAGTTGCCATCCAGAGTTACTTTTGAATTTTCCACAAGTACTCCGAAGCTTTCTTTTCCTACGGTTATATCTGCTCCTGAAGCTGGTGCTGTTGTTTTAAGAGTTAATTCTCCCCCTTGTGTTGTCCCTTTTATGTATACTCCCACACTTTTATCACCAAGAACTATTTCACCGTTATTCAGTACTGTTACTCTGTTTCTGGCTGCTCCTGTATTATTATCTGCATAGATTCCTATAGCATTCGATGAAGGTGTTGTTCCTCCGTCATATATTTTGATTGTTCCTTTATTCTCTATCTCTATTACTTTTTGTGTTATCGGCGTACTTCCCAGATCTGTCCCGAATGTATCTGCTGTAGGTACCCCCAAAGAATTTATTTTTCTTGATAATCCTACTATTCCTACTCCGCCTTCTGTTGCACTTGTTTTCCCTGATATCTGGATTAGTCCTTCATTTACCAGTTTACTTCCGTTTACTCCGTATACTCCTACACCTTTGTTTACTATGATTTCTCCTGTTGCCTTATTATTTATCTGTCCGTAGCTTACATAGGCTCCTGTATTTGCTCCTGTTCCTCCTGAAATACTTATTTTTCCATCTACTGTATACCCTGCTTCTGTATTATTTACAGCTTTAGAATTCGACCCGATAGCAAGTCCGTTTCCTGCTGCTGAACTTATTGTCTTGGAAGCTCCTATATTTACCATTACTCTTTCCATTATCAAGTCGTTAAATCCATCTCCTGCTGTAGATCCTGATGATAAGCTGTCTCTGTTTACATTCGTTGTTACATTTAGAACTGCTCCGTCAAGTGATGTTTTATACCAGTAACTTCCTGTGTTTATTGCTGCTACTTTAGGGAAGTTTCTAAGACCTGTTACAGGATTATTCAGGAAGTCATCTGTTCCGTCCCATGTCAGAGTTCCGGGATTTACAAATACTCCGAGGTTTACTCCGTGATTTTTAAGATTTACCGTTACCTGACTCATTCCTGTATATCTTCCGCTTTCTCCTGCAAGCTTTGCTCCTGAGGAATAATCAATTTTTGAACCGTAGAATACTACACCATCATAGACATTCATTGTTGTAGCACCTTTGAAATTTATATTTGAGCCTGCTGTTTCATCTGCATAAAATACCAGTTTTCCTTCATGAGAGTCTGTATATGTATCTTTATGCTCTATTGTTCCACCGCCGAAATTTACCTTTCCTTTTTCCAATGCTATGAGGGCTCCGTTCTGTCCCGTGTTAATTATACTTCCGCCGCTCTGAATATCTACAAGGGCTCCTGTTCCTTTAGCAAAAGCTCCTACTCCGTTTACGTTAATCTTCCCAGAAATCTTTATTTCAGCACCATTTACTCCGTTTTTAACCACTGCTGCTGCTGCTGTATTATCATTAACCATATCTGTGCCGGGAGCTATATTTCCCAGGGCATCTCTTTTAGGTCCCTGCTTTGTTGCTGTTATATCTCCTGTTACTGTTATTTCAGTCTTTGGAAGAACTGAGCTGTGTGATATTACATTTCCTGCTGCATCTGTAATTGTCGGTCCGTAATATGCATCCTCGGAACTCCATTTTACTCCGCCGGAGTTTGTATTTCCAGTTCCTGTATGATCTGAGTTGCCGTCATATATCATATTTCCTTCTTTGTCTCTTGTTATTTCCGTTCCGCTTAATGTTGCCGCCTTATGATTTTCCGCATATGCCATTGCACCTGTAGAGCCGTATCCGTTCAAAGTCAGTGATTTTGTAGTTATATATCCTCCGTCTTTAGCATAAAAAGGAACTGATTTTATTGAATTTACAGTTGCATTATTTGTAATATTAATCGTACTTCTGAATTCAGGCACATAATACTTTCCGCCCTGCTGTGATAATATCCCGTATGCTATTCCTCTCCATACATAAGAAGAATTTTGAAGTCCTCTTTGTCTAGGGTTAAACCAGATTCCCTCAGCATAAGCAAGTGTTGAACCTATTGCCGTAGAGCTTTCATCAGTCCCTGATACCATCGGTGCATTATCTGTTACATTTGAACTCCAGTCTACCACACTTCCGTTTCTTGATACCACTGCAATATTATCTTTTGAATATTTTCCGAATGTTACCTTAAAATCATTTAAGTTTACTGATTTTATTCTGGCTTCTGATCTGACATTTCCTGCACCGTCAAATATATATGCCTGACCTGCAGTTGTTGCCACAGTAAAAGCACCCACACCATCTCCTGTGTAAGTAGTTCCGAGTAAAGGAGTTTGCTGACTGTTGAAATTTCTATATTCCGTGTATCTTTCAGTAGCAGGATAAAGCATTTTTACGTTCAATTCCGAACGCTGTCCGCTGTCTACTATCATTCCCACAGAACTTTCAGCTCTTTTGGTATCTCCACCGCTCAGATTTCCGTCACTGTTTTGTTCCTGTACTGCTCCTGATGACAGTTTATTTCCGAAACCGAAATTAAGCTTCAGCGTTCCGTTAAATATACCGTTAGAAGCAGGAAGTAAATTATTTCTTCCGAAATATATCCCTACATTCTGGTCTCCGCCGAATTCTATGCTCGACTCTATATTATTTACCGGATTATATGCAGGAGTGGCATCATTCTTATTTCCCAAAACTGCTGCGTTTATTCTGATAGCTGCGTTCTTTGCTCCGTACATATTCACTGTTCCTGTATTTTTATAGTCAATTGCCCCAAGGTACGGAAGATATACATATTGTTTGAACCATTTTCTTCCCATTTCAGCCGGATTTGACATTGCAGCATCATTTCCAGGGTCATTATGTGAATTATCCACTTTTAAAATTACAGTTTCCGATTTTGATATATCAATATTATTATCCATTACAAAACTAAACTGCCCTGACTGATTTATATCAGCATGACTGTTTGCTCCCGTACTGCTGTTTAATGAAAAGAATGTATTTTTACTTCCGTATACATTAACATTTGTTCCTGTAAAATCAATTTTGGCTGCACTCTGTCCAAGAAGTCCCGCAGTTATCGCAGCACTTCCATACATATTCAGATTTGAATTCTTCATTGATATAGTTCCTGTTGTATATGTCGTATTCATTAGTGTCGCACCTGCACCAAAATGTGCTTCTATCCCGTCAAATACAGGATTATGATATGTATATGTTGTAAATATAGTCGTATGTGCCTGCTCCACAGCCCTGTTATTATCTATAGTAAACGTCTTCCCATTTGCAGCCAGCTCATTGGCATCAGGACTGTAACCGGGCATATAATCTGCTGCTGTGATAGGATCTGTATATCCTGTATAATTTCCTCCGCTTTTATTAAGAAGCTTTCCCGCTACTCCATTCCATCCTGAAAGTACTTTATTCCCGGCCGTTGACCTTACTGTACCGTCTTTATCTGTTAATGTTACTGTCTGTCCTGTAGCGGCTATGCTTCCATTTATTGCTACGAATTTTCCGCCTTTTGCTCCTACCTCATTAAACAGCGGTGATGTTCTTTCGCTGTGTACCTGACTCGTCGCAGATCCTACTGCACCAGTTCCGTAGTTTCTTCTTGGAGTACTGTCAAAATTATTGTGTAGAGACATAGATATTTTATCTACAGATAAATAGTTTCTGTAGTAACTCCCTCTTCCCAGCCAGTTCTGCCCCGGTGCACTGTAAGGATCCCACTGAGGTGCATACACTGCAGGTGCCTGAGGTACATCAGGATTTGCTCCCTGTATGCTCGGCGGTGTTACTGGGGCCACATTAAGACTCGGAGGCGTAAGATTCAGAACCGGAGGCTGTACATCTGTAAATATAGGCGTTTTTACGTCATTCACATTTACATTTACATCCACCAATATTGTTCCTATATCTATATTCCCCGGTGAATTAAGTGCTACTGCCGGTACGCTGCTCACTGTTCCCGGTGCTGTAACATTTACTGTTATTGGATTTACGGTTACAGGTGCCAGTGTTACATTTGGTGCCGGCGGTACAAACGGTGCATTTATCGACGGCAGTTCCACCTGAGGTGTCAGTGGTGTTTCTACCTGCGGAACCTTTATTGTCGGTATTATTGTAAATGTTGCCGTATTATCATAGATATCTGTATTTGTTGTCCATGCGTGTCCGTCTTCCCCGCTTGTATTTGTTTCTGTTATCCAGCCGGTCGTCCCCTGACGCACACTTGATAATCCCAAAAAGCTTCTTAAAAGAGCTCTTTCCATATCCTGTGAAGTATTTTCCCTGCTTCCGTATTTCCAGTCCTTAGACTGGCTGTCCATATCCTTATATCCGAAAAGTGTCGAAAAAATGTAGCTTTCCCATGGTGACTTAATCACCTGATCCCCTTCATTTTCCAGACGTTCGAGTTCTAATCTGCTGTATTTCAGCTTCTTTTTATTTTCCTGTCGCAATTTTTGTATCTTTTTTTCAAGATTTTTTGCTGTAACTGTGAGATCAAGATTCTCACTTGCATTGATAAAACTTCCTGTCATCAAAAAAGTTAAAGCAAGCCCTTTTGAAAACTTGAAATTCTTATTATGCTTCAAACCGGATTTCAATTCCTTCTCCACACGTTCCAAAATATTCTTCATGTCATCCCTTCCTTACATTTTTTTACTATTTCTTTTTATTTTAAATTAACCCTTTAATCGAATGATCGATCTATTAACGGTTAAAAAATTCGGCAAAAATTACTTCACCCTTGTGTTTCATTACATAAAAAAGCATATTTATATCTGATTTCTAAATTATTTTTTATTTTCAGAAAATCGCCTCTCTAACACTATATTTCATTCATTGAAAAGGTTATCAGACTTTTGAGATTCTACTAATTTATATTTTTTGTATTTTACTTTTATAAAAAATCAGAAAAACATAAATATTGCTGTTTATTATCTTAAAATTTTATTTTTTAATGATTGCTTTTTTACCTCATAACACTCCGCTTTCTATTTTTTTGAATAGTAATAAATTTTACCATATTTTATACAAAAAAGAAACTCTGCAAAGTTCATTATGAAAATTCAATTGTACTCATTACATAACAATTGTGGCTCTCGATTGATATTAAAAATATAATAATTTTTTTTAATTTTAAAAATAACAAAATAATACAAATTTTTTTAATATTTCTTACTATTTTCCAAATGTTTATTTTTTTACACAAAATATTTTCTATATTATATGTCAAAACTTTTTACGATAATAAAACTATTCCAGCAAACCTTATGTATCCTTTTCCCTGTAAAAACAGATTTCGCTCAGAGAGAAATGTTCTCCCAGTAACTTCTGCTTCTGTTTCTCTATATTTTTCTTATATTTTTTATTCACTAAAAACAAAACAGTCCCTACAATAAAGTAGGAACTGCTTCTGAAAGTTTCCTGCAAGTTTATCTATTATTATTCTTCATAACCGTCAATATTTTTCATTAAAATTATTCTTTCATTCCGGAAGTCATCATTCCGTTTATTATATGTTTTTGAAATATCAAAAATATAATCAGCACAGGTATCATTGATACTACCGAAATTGCAAGAAGACTGCTCCAGTCTATATTATTTTCACCGGCAAAATTAGATATTGCCAGCTGTAATGTATATTTTTTCGGAGTACTTATTACCAGTAACGGCCAGATAAAATCATTCCATCTCCACATAAATGAAAAAATTGTGAGTATTGCTATTACCGGTCTGGCAAGCGGCAGTATTATCCTGAAAAATATCGACCACTCGGAAGCTCCATCTATTCTCGCTGATTCTATAAGTGAGTCAGGCATTGATAAAAAATACTGTCTCATCAAAAATATTCCTGTAGGCGTAGCTGCCGGAGGTATAATTATTCCCCAAAGACTGTCATAAAGCCCCATTTTATTTATTACAGTAAAGGTTGGATTCATTATAAGCGTAGTTGGTATCATTGTCGTACACAAAAATGCTACAAATATTACGTCTCTTCCCTTAAATTTATACTTTGCAAATGAATATCCCGCCATTGTATTTATTATTACAGTTATTATCGTAGAAGTAACAGTAACAAAAACTGTATTCATAAAATATATACCAAAATTTCCTGCTTTAAAAGCCTTCGCATAATTTTCAAATGTAAAGTTTTTTGGAAATATTGTAGGAGGATATGAAAACAGCTCTGAAGGTCCTTTAAAAGAGCTTGATGCTATCCAGAAAACAGGAAACAGCATCAGTATAAACATCATAAAAACTACAGTAATGCAGACTATTTTCATATTTTTGTCCGTTTTTCCCATTATTCTACTGCACCTCCTTTAGCTGCCTTAAACTGAATACTTGTAAATATAAATAATATTATAAACATAAATATTGATGCAGCACTTGCATAACCTACATTCAGTTTTTCAAATCCCTGCTGATATATATACTGTATCATAAGGGTAGTACTTGTCCCCGGCCCCCCGCCTGTAAGAGATAATATCAAAGGATATTCCTTAAAAGCATCTATTGCTCCGAGCATAAGTACCAGAAATATTGTAGGCTTTAAAAGCGGAAGCGTAATATTAAAAAATATCTTTATTCTGCCAGCACCATCTATCTTTGCTGCTTCATAATATACCTCCGGAATACTTTCAAGACCACCCATAAAAATAACCATAAAAAATCCTGCACGCGACCATATTGTGGCCATTACTATTGCTATTTTAGACGGAAGACTGCTTGTCAGCCATGCTACCGGCTGCATATGAAGCCTTTCAAGAAAGTAATTTAATACTCCGAAATTATTTCCCAATATCCATTTCCACATTAACCCTACTATTATTCCTGATATCATTACCGGCCAGTAGTAGCCCGCCCTGAAAAGTCCTTTAAACGGCAGAAATTTTTGTATAAGCAGTACAGCCATCATAAGTGAAACCACAAAAAGCAGCGGTACAGTACAAATCACATAAAAAAATGTATTTTTTATTACTGTCCAGAATAACGGATCTTTTAATAATTTTATAAAATTGTCAAATCCCACAAAATTCATGGTTACTAAACCGTCATAATCAGTAAATGCATACTGAAATGCAATTATTACAGGAATTATAAAAAATAACAAATAAATAATAAAATTCGGCAATAAAAATAAATAAGGTGTTATACGCATTCCAAAAGATTTTTTCATTTACGTTCCTCCTGAATATTCCTGATATCATAGTAATGCTGTGTTCAGCTCAGACTCTTAAAAATACCTTTTCCTCTTTCTCCACTCTAAAACCATTTTCCCAGTCCATGTTCATTTTTCCATGTTCAAAATCAATTATTTCCATATACAGCTCTCCGGCAGTAATTTTCATATTACAAAATCTGTCTGTAAATTCCTGAAAACTTCCGGCTTCTTCCTTTGTCATTACCTTTACAAACCATATATTAGCCAGTCCTTCTGATATTATTTCATTATTTTTCAATGGCCCGCTGTCGGTTATTTTATACGGATTTTTTATATAAATACCTGTATAAACAGTGTCTTTTCTAAGAAAAATCATATTTCCCCGGAAAATATATTCGTCGAAATCTTCAAACGGACAATAGGCATGTGTAAAATCTACCATTTGATCCTCTGATATTCTAAACATAAGAAAAACATTATTTTCGTACTGTTCCACCATTGGTACTGTCCCGTTTCCGGCCCAGTAACTCGGTCTTCCTGCTCCATTCAGTTCTTTTTCTCCCGGATGATTTATCCAAAACTGTATATCATGATCCTTTGTTATATTCAGCTGAAAAATATGTTCCTGATGCCCGTTTTTTCCTTTTCTGTAATCCAAAGCCGAAGAAATAGAATAATCCTTTGTTTTACACATATAAAGATTTACCTTTTCTTTACCCTGTACATTACTTATAATAAGCCTCCTGTTTTGTTCCCATTTTTCATATTCCAAAAGTTTTTCAGGAGGTTCATAAGATGAAATGCAAAAAAATACTGTGGACATTATACTCTGGTTTAAGTAGCCTTCCCCCCATGCAATCCAGTTTAATGCTGTAGATTCTGTAGTTCTTCTGCCTTTCAGCTCTTTCTCGTATATCCTTCCGTGACTTGAAGTCATGACTCCTTTAAAGCTGTTAAATGCCATTATTTCAAAGGAATGATCCAGAACACGGCCTGCTTTTTCTCTTATCTCCTTATCCTCTGTTAATTCATAAAGAGCAAAGCACCCGATTAAATCAATTGGTATATAGACCGCTGAGTTCCATTCGCCATATCCATACAGAAAAAAATTCAAAAACCATTCGTTTAATAATTTTTTAGCTTTTTCTATGTGCTGAAAACCGGTTAATCCGCTGTTAGGAAATATATCCTGTTTAAACTGCTCTCCGGCAAGAAGCTCTGATACGTGAAATGACAATGCATGATTTTCGCTAAACCACCACATCACATCATTTCCCGGTTCATCAAGCCAGTATCTGTAATTCAGTATACTCTCTTTTATTACCTTCAGATCATCTTCTTTAAAATGATTCCTGTATTTTTTATAAATCCATATTAAAGCCGGCATTCTAAAGTCACTGCAGTCGAACCTCCGGTTTATAGCATCTGTTTCTAAATCCAAAATCTCCTTTATTCTGCTGTATTCTCCGTTATTTTCTATAATAGCAATAACTTTCTGAAGATTTCCGTCGCCGTATTCCGACATGAATTTCAGTGCTTCTTTTTTTCGTTCTTTTATATTTTCTGTATTTTCCGGAAAATTTTCCATAATATAAATCTCTGTTCCCAATATTCTTTCAATTATAATATCCTTGCTTAATCTTATCTGTAAAATCACGGAAATATATCCTATATTCAGTTCTTTTGGAATACTGAGCACCAGCTTTGTTTCCCCTGATTTCAATGTTGCTTTTCCTGCAGGTATTTTAGTATTCAGATGTGTATTATTAACATAGAATACTGTATCAATCTCCAGATTTTCATTATGAGATGCAGTAAATAATACCTTTATTTCTCTGTCTCTATAGCTGTTTTTATTCAGATAACAGCTTTTCAGCATCTTTTCTGCCGCAGCTGCCTTGCTGATATCACCTGTTGCAGAAATAAACGTATTTAATTCCCCTTCATCTTTATATTTCATCTGGAAATAAACATTCGCATCTCTTTCAGCAAGATCGTTACACCAAACTGTAATTTCATTAATACCTTCTTTAAATTCCAGACTTATCTCAGTACTTTTTCCGAGATTTCTTTCATATGGTGAAAAATCAGCCTGTTCTTCACCATTTACCCATATTTTTACCCTTCCGCAGGTTTTTATTTCAAAATTTTTCTTTTCATTTTTACCGGTAATTATAAACATTTGTGCGAAAAAATTAAGTTCATAACATTCTTTCCAGAAACCGGAGTAATCTATTCTTGCTTTTTCAAATGGAAAATAAACTTTATTAATATCTTTCATTTCAATATCTTCATAATTTTTATCAGGTATATTTTCAAGATATCTTTTTCTTACAGGATAAATTATCTGAACATAACCTGCCCCTTCATTAAGGGCTGTATCAAAAGCCTCAGGCTCTGTGACAAATCTCTTTTCCTCCAGCTTTGACACAGTCCATCTGTCAATAAAATCATTGTTTTTATAACTAAAATCCCATTTTCCCACGTGGCTTTCTCCTTTTCTGTCTATCCGGAATCATAAATAATCAGGAATAAGTACAAGTCAAGCAAAATTCTAAAATTTATATTATCAATTTTATTTTTTCAGCTCAGACCATTTTTCCTTTAGTTCAGTCATTGCCTGTACCGGTGTTCTTTCTCCCTGAATAGCATATACAATATAATCTCTCATCATATTTCCTGCTGCTTTATATTTTTTTATCATTTTTTTGTCATTAGGACTTAATTCAGGTGTATTCACAATTTCATTATCAAGAATATCAAAAAATTCCTGACCATATGCATAAGACGGGTGTACGCTTAATTTCCCGGATATATAGGCTCCGTCTTCACAATACTGTTTATAATTCTCGTCCTGATAAAACCACTTAATGAATTTTTTTGCCTCTTCAAGATCAGGTGACTTAGTAAATGCTACAAGAAAATTTCCGCCTGCTATTGAAGATCTGTTTTTTTCTTTCGGCATATATGCTATTCCCCACTCAAAATCTTTTATATCATTTTTATATTCATTTATTTTCCAGCTTCCTGAGTAATATGCAGGAATAGTTCCTGTTTTGAAAAGATTGCTCGCATCTTCTCCGCCAAGCCATACATCATCAGGCATTACCTTATCTTTATGAAGCTTTATAAAATAATCAAGAGTTCTTATACTGTCAGGCTGATCTACCACTATATCCCCGTTCTCATCAAATATTCTTCCTCCAAACTGATAAAGCATTGTCTGATATCTGTTCTGAGAAAAATCCATTACCATTCCGTATTTTAGACTGTTCTTTTCTTTCACGGTATTTAATGCCTGCACAAATTCATCCCATGTCCAGATATTATCCTGTGAATCAGGTACCTTTACTCCTGCCTTATCAAATAATGTTTTATTATAAATAAGCCCGTTTACTGTTAAATTCAAAGGTACTCCCAAAAATTTCCCGTCCATAAGATTTTCTTCCATTTTATCTGTAAAATCAGCAGGATTTACTGTATCTGAGAGATCTGCCAAAACTGTTTCAAATTCATCTATATTTGATGTTCTCATAAGAGCCGGTGCCTTTCCTCCTGCTACCATTGTCTTTACTTTTGCTCTTACACTGTCATAAGGAAGTTCTATAAGATTTATTTTTATTTCGTCCTGTGAATTATTATATCTTTCCACTGCCTTTGCCATGGCTCCCCCTTCAAGGGAATCATCAGATATTATAAAATCTATTGTTTTTACCTTGGAATCTCCCCCTCCGCATGACACTAAAATGAATATTGAAAATACCATAAGTATGAGTACTTTTAAATTTTTCATATTATTTCACTCCTCAATATAATATAAGCACCTTTTGAGTGCAGGCTTTTACCGAAAATCCGGCTGAAACTCCAAGGATCTGTTCGGTAAAAGCACTTATGCCTTTTTTAAACATTTGAATATAAATAATTAGTTATAAAATTTTTCCGTATCTTCCAAAGCTAAAACTGCCAGAATCATCAGACCCTGTCCGTAAGGAGTCTGACAGAATCCGATATTCTTATAATGTTCACTGTCATATCCCATTGCCGTTCCGGCGGAAACCTGCTTCAAAGAACCGTCCTCCCCAAGGTAGTTGCTTACTATATAACGTACTGCCATGTATGAATTCAGATAATGACTTTTATCAATTGTCCCGTACTTCACTCCTGTAAGTATCCCATAGGCAAACCCCGCTGTAGCAGAAGTTTCAAAGTAAGAATCCTCGTCATTTATAATTGTACGCCACATACCTGATATATCCTGATACTTTATCAGCGCTCCAACCTGTCTTTTATACGCTTCTTCCAGCAGCCTCCTGTCAGTCATACTTATTTCTTCCACTATTGTTAATATTTCCGGTATTGCTATAGTTATCCAGCAATTACCTCTTCCCCAGAAAATACCTCCGAAATGTCTCTCTGTAAGTGACCAGCCATGATACCACAGTCCGCTTTCACAGTCAGAAAGATATTTTATATGGATTATAGTCTGATATACAGCCTCATCCTGCATTTTTTGATTGTTCAAAACCTTTCCCGCTCTTGCAAGGAATAGTATTGTCATAAACAAAGTATCTGCCCACAGCTGGTTATTATTTATAGTATGTGTAGTCAGATGCTGCATTCCGCCTTCCACTGTTCTGGGCATTTTGTTCATAAGCCATTCGGCATTTTCCTTTATCAATTCCAGATAACCTGTATTCTTTTCTGCCTCGTATAAATAAGTCAGTGCCAGTAAAGGAGACATTGTATTTATATTTTTATCAAAGCCCTTTCCAAGCATTTTTCCGTACCATCCGTTTAAAAATTCCAGACATCTTTTCTCACCTGTTGCTTCATATAGTTTATATATTGAAAATAAACCTACCCCCTGCTCCCATTCCCATCTATATACAGGTGTTATCCCCTCATCCTCTTCCAAAGCTGTAAGTCTCTCATAGAGCTTGTTCAAGACCTCTGTTTTATCCATATTTCTATCCTCCTAAGTTGTGTCAGTTATTATTTGCTTATCTGGGCAATGACTTTTTCAAGCTCTGCATACATTTGTTCCCCTGCCTGTTCAGGAGTTAATTCATTGTAATCTACTTTTTGCGTATACATCATTCCTATTTTTCTTATTCTTTCATCTTCTATAAAAGGACTCGATTTTGGTGCTGCAAAAGCAAGAGCTTTTTCCAGTCCTTCCGGTACTATCCCTTTTAATAATCCTTCCTGATCCAGAGTTTCTATTGCTTTTTTATTCGATGGTATCCCTCTGCTAAGTCCCAGAATTTTTACAGCCTCAGGATCAGATAATAAAAAGTTCAGGAATTTTGCAGCCTCTTTAGGATGCTTTGTGTTTTTATTTATTGCAAGAGCCATGTTTACCTTTACAAATGCAGATTTATTAGGTCCTATTCCTGTTAACATATCACCAATTATAAGTTCGTTTCCTTCGCTTAATGTGTCCTGATACTTGCTTATCGCTGAATTCCACTCATAAACTCCTCCGACCTTTCCGCTTATCCACAATGGATTCTGTTCTCCCGGCACATTTCCCGCACCTGCGTTATCTTTACTTGATAGTACTACACCTTCATCCACGAGCTTTTTATAAAACTGTATTGCTTCAGTTAATTCCTCTTTTGTAATTCCCATTTTATTATCACTGTCTATCAGGGATTTTCCAAATTTCTGCTCTACATAATATTTCAAAAAGAACAATACTCCGCTGTCAGTTGTTGAAATATCCAAAGCATATGTATCATTACCGAATTTTTCTTTTAAGATTTTTGTAGAAGAAATCAATTCATCTGCTGTTGTAGGTACCGGCAGCCCGGCTTTTTCATATAGTGATTTATTGTAATAAAATACTCTTCCGTTCATTCCTACAGGAATAGCGGGTACTTTTCCGTTAATTGTAGTGTAGCTCAAAACATTTTCATCATAATTTGAAAGATCAAAGTCTTCTTTCAAATCATTAAAATTATAAAAACCATCACCGTTTTTTGAAAAAATATAAAGCCAGTTCCAGTCTATCTGCATAATATCAGGTGCAGTATTTCCCGTAACCTGTGTTGATACTTTCTCAAAATGCCCGTCCCATCCCGAATACTCGGCTTTTATCTTTATTCCGGGATTTTTTTCCTCGAATAATTTTATTGCATCAAGTGTTGCTTTATGTCTTGAATCTCCGCCCCACCACGAAAATCTCAGTACAACTTCTTTTTCTCCGCCGCCGTCTCCTGCTGTATCTTTCTTTTCACCGCAGCTGATTATCAGTCCTAACATTAATACCATGAATAAAAATAATTTCTTTTTCATAGACCACTCTCCTAATATTATTTTATAAGTTTATTTTTTGTTTTGCAGTATTATTATGTTATATTTCAGTTTGTTAGTTTGGTAAACTAACATTACAATTATATCGTCATTTTTGATTTTGTCAATATCTGATATAAAAAAATCCGCAATTGATTTTTTTTTCTTATAATGTTATTATTAAATAGATTCGGAGGTACTATGGAAATTGCAGATTCTAAATTTATAAAAAATATAAACCGGGCTATTATACTGGAAGAAATAATAAAAAATGAACCGGTTTCCAGATCAGATCTGGCTAAGATTACCGGTCTAAATAAAGTTACCATTTCATCACAGATATCTGATCTTCTTGATGAAAAATTACTTATAGAAAAAAAATCGGAAAATTCTCCCGGAACTTCAGGCGGTAAAAAGCCTATTTTATTATTTCTGAATAAAAAATGCGCGTATTCTCTGGGACTTGAACTGAAAAAAGACTCCATCTCTTCTGTTCTCACTAATTTAAACGGAGAAATAACACAGAAAGAAGCTTTTTCTGTGAAAAAAACTTCCCCTGAATTTATTGCAGATAAAATAGAAGAAATTTTTAAATATTATACTAAAAGTATAAAAAATTCCAAATTTGGAATTATAGGTCTTTCTGTGGGAGTCCACGGAAAAATAGATAAAAATAATATTATTATTGAATGCAACAATTTAAAATGGAAAAATATTAATTTGAAAAAAATGCTGCAAAAAAAGTTTCCCGATCTGAATATTAATATAAAAAATAATAATTATTTTTCAGTGCTTGCTGAAAAATCTTTTTATGATATTCCTAATGATCCGTTTATTTTTCTGAATATGTCCGCAGGAATAGGCATGGGAATAGTTATTGATAATAATATTCTTCTGGGTGTAAACGGTCTCAGCGGTGAAGCCGGTCATGTTTCAATAGAACTGAACGGAAGAAAATGCTATTGCGGCAGAAGGGGCTGCTGGGAAACATATGCATGTGAAAATGCGTTTTTTAAAGATTTAAAAGATTTGAAAAAAAAGAATATTTCTTATGATAAATTTTCAAAAATGCTTGATAATAATGAAATAGACGAAGAAATTACTGCGCTTCTTGCTGATTATGAGAATTATATTTATTCCGGACTTCTCAGCATCATTAATATTTTTGACCCGAAGCTTATTTTGATATATAACAGGATTCTTAATATTTATCCTGCTCTTGTAAAAAATCTTAAAAAGAAGATTTATAAACATAATAAAATAGAGGCTTCTATTGAATTATCAGAATTAAAGGAAGATTCATGCTGTCTTGGAGCATGTATTTCAAATATACTCGGTTTTTTGAACATTAATTTTTTAAAGCTGAAAAAATAGACTTTGTTAATTATATAAATTGTGGAGGTTATTGTGATAAAAAAATTATTTACTTTATTTGTATTTTTAAGTTTTTGCGGGAGCATAGGATTTGGCGCTGATCAATGCCATAAAAATAAATATTCTTACAAAGATTCTTTGGTTCAGCAATATGTCGATGATTACAGAGCTTTGCTGCCTCTTTACACTGAAGCTATAAATGAAAAAAACACTGAAAAAATATATAATTTTACCGATTCTGCCCAAAAAATCGGCGAAAGAGGACTGATTATCAGCGAGATACTTACAGATTCTGACGAAGCTCGGAAATTTAGCGAAGAAATGTCAGAAATTGCAGAATGCTTTTTTTAATACAGCCATTGATATTTCTAATAGATAAAAATTATGGCAGGGTGAAGACTTCCTCTGCTTTTTTTATTTTCATTGATTTTAAAAATTAATCTATGATAACATAAAACTACATATCACAAAATTAAGGAGTAATATAAAATGTTTAATTTTTTTAAAAAAAGAAACAGAGAAGAAATGCAAAATAATTTTCAGGAACTTTTTGAAAAATATGCTGGAATTAGTTCAGAAAAACAGGAAAATATACTTGAGCTAATTGGAGATAAAGCATGGAATGCAGATATGATAGAAGGAACTCTCACATTTGATGAAAATTTGATTTTTCCCGCTCAAATCCTAGGATCTGTTTCACATATTGATAATACATGGTTATGGATATGGGCTAATAAAAATGCTGAATATAATGAAAAAATGATTAGACAGGCAAATGATCTAAGAAAATATGGAGAGCTGCACTCTATATATGAACTGTCTGCTCCGTCATTTGAGGTTTATGAAAATGACTGTCATAAAATTGGCATGATTGCTTCAGGGCTTTACGATTATAGTTTTTATTACAGCGGTAATTATGGAGAAGGAAGTGCTCTTTTCACTGTTAAATCTTCAAAAATTAACAAAAATATGAAAAATAACCCTGAAAATATTTTAAAAGTATTTCCAAAATTAATCTCAATATTTGAAATGAATCATAGAAATGCTTTCAGACATTATCTTCTTGCAAAAGACTTTTCTATTTCTGAAGAGGATAAGAATATAAGCGGGAAACATGAAAATTTTTATCTGAACGCTGAGTTTGACGAACTGGACAGACTGATAAAATTAAGTACAAAGTAAAGCAGCTCTTTAAGATACTGGTATCTATGTGAAGTATTTAATCATTGATGCCAATAAATTTATATTTATTTATAATAAAAAAAGCAACAGTCTCTATTCTGTTGCTTTTTCTCTAATCCAAATCTCTTTTCAGATTTCTCACAGTGCGAAATCTAGAATGATAAATTTCAGACTTTTTCATATATACCTCTCATATAGTTTATACTTTTGTCCATTTCGTTTACTTCTATATTTTCCAGTATTATTTCTATGAATGGTTTCTTTTTTTTCAATAATTTAAATAATAATTCAAAATTCAGAATACCTTTTCCCGGAGGAACAATTACTCTTTCACCGTTTTCTACTATAAAATCTTTTACATGCACTGCTGCTATCCTGTCTCCAAGTATATCGAGAGACCTTGTTATTATTTCATTCTGATTCATTATCTCATCTGCTCGTATAAAACCTATAGGATCATAAAGCACCTGAACATTATTCGATCCTATTTCATCCAAAAGCCTTTTCATTCGTTCCGGAGTATGAATAGTAAGAGTTACTGAATTTTCCACTCCTATTATTATACCGAATTTTTCTGCCTCATCTGCCAGCTCTCTTATAGTTCTCTTCACTGTCTGAAAAGCTTTCTCGCTATGATTATCTTCATGATAAGAAAAATCCCTGTTATAAGAACCTGTTTCACTTCCTACTATCTTAGCTCCAAATGTAGAAGCATATCTTATATACTCTTTAAATTTATCTATACAATGTCTTCTAAACTCCTCATCAGGATCCACCATATTAAAATAACAGCTTAAAACTGCCACATGAATATTCTTCTCAGAAAGTGCATTTCGTATATAATTTCCAAATCCCGGACTCAAATTTCCAAGATCAGAATTAATTGTTTCAAAGCTTTTCGGCAAAGCCAGCTGTACATTTTTAAAACCTTTTGCTGATATTTTTTCTGCCAGCTCCTCTGCACTAACTGCTGTAAAATCATGTGCTCTGATTCCTAAATTCATTATCTCTCCTGACTATGCAAAAACTTTAATTCATATTATATCATCATAAAAAGTTCCTGCATTCCATATTATCAATTTATAATAAATACTTTTCCCAAATATGTCAAACTCCTGAATATGCTGAAAATCCTCCGTCTATCGGTATTATTACTCCTGTAACAAAGCCCGAAGCCTTTGGTTCTATCAGCCAAAGTAATGTTCCTGTTAATTCTTCCGGTTCCCCGAATCTTCCCATTGGTGTCTGTGAAATTATTTTTTCTGCTCTTTCTGAATATGATCCGTCAGTATTTCTGAGCAGTGCTTTATTCTGATTAGTTTCAAAAAATCCCGGAGCCATAGCATTTACTCTTATCCCTGATTTTGAAAAATGTACTGCCAGCCACTGTGTAAAATTAGATATAGCAGCTTTTGCACCTGAGTATGCCGGTATTTTTGTAAGCGGTGTGAATGCATTCATAGATGATACATTTATTATGCTGCTCTCTTTATTTCCAGTCATATCCTTTGCGAAAACCTGAGTAGTCAGCAATGTCCCTATAAAATTCAGGTCAAATACGAATTTTATACCCTCCGGATCCAGATCGAAGAAAGTCATTATATCCTCTTTATCCAGATCACCGTCTTCAAAGTACTCCTTGCTTGTATTTCCCTTAGGGTGGTTTCCGCCTGCTCCGTTTATCAGAATATCACATTTTCCCAATTTTTCATTTACAGTCTTTTTTGCTTCTTTCAGGCTGTTTATATCCAGGACATTAGCCTGTACGCCTAAAGCCCTTCCGCCGCTTTTATTTATTTCATCTGCAACAGCATCTGCCGCTTCTTTTTTCAAATCCAAAACTGCTACTTTAGCGCCGCATGCAGCCAGAGCTTTCGCAAATACCGCACACAGTATTCCGCCTCCTCCTGTAACTACTGCTACTTTATTTTCCAGATTTATTTTAAAAGGAACCTGCATTTTGATCTCCTTTCCGATATTTGTATTTAAGATTTTATGTTTCAAAATATTTTATTGCCGAAGCCGCCGTATCTGCTTGACTGGTTAATTATAAAAATCTTCCTGTCGGGATCGGCACTCCGGCAAATCAAGTTTAATATACTTCAATTAATTTTAGTACCCTGTATCATTTAAATTCTGAGAAACAAAAATAAAACTGATGTTCAAGCACCCTTATACTATCTGATATCATTAGATACAAATCTCCAATATACCAGTCTGATTTTATAATAAGAATACCTCTCTCTTTACATACCTGCTATCCTAACATCCTTTTTCCAGGGTTTCCCATATTCCCAGAATATACACTGCTCCAAGAGCTCTGTCATATAATCCGTAACCCGGTCTTCCTTTTTCTCCCCAGATCATTCTTCCGTGATCCGGTCTGGCATAACCGGTAAAGCCTGTTTCTTTGTATGCTTTTAATATCTCCACAAAATCCAGCGAACCATATTTTGACATATGGGCGCTTTCCTGGAAACTTCTGTCATCTATTATTTTTATATTTCTTAAATGTGCAAAATGAATCTTTTTGCCAAATCTTCTTATCATTCTCGGCATATCATTGTCTTTTGCCACTCCAAGTGAGCCTGTACATAGTGTAAGCCCGTTATATTCACTGTCATAAAGCTTAAGGAATCTGTCTATATTCTCCTCATTTGTTATAATTCTGGGAAGTCCGAAGATAGGCCACGGCGGATCATCAGGATGTATTGCCATCTTTACTTTTACTTCCTCAGCTACCGGAATTATTTGTTCAAGAAAATATTTCAGGTTATTCCATAAATCTTCTTCAGATATCTCCTTATATTTATCCAGTATCGCATTCAGTTCTTCTTTTTGGTAACTTGCATCCCATCCGGGAAGAGAAAGTTCACCCTTTCTCGGATCCATCTTTTCTATTTCATCTCTGTAATAAACAAGGGCAGTGGAACCATCAGGAAGTTTATAATCCAGATTTGATCTTGTCCAGTCAAAAACAGGCATAAAATTATAGCAGATGACCTCTACTCCTGCTTTAGCAAGATTTCTTATATTTTCTTTATAATTTTCTATATATTTCTCTCTTGAAGGAAGTCCCATCTTAATATCTTCATGTACAGGAACACTTTCTATTACCTTCATTTCCAGATTTTTTGCATTTACCTCTTCTTTTAGTTCCGTTATTTTATCAAGAGGCCACACCTCACCCACAGGAATATCATAAATCGCAGTTACCACTCCTGTCATTCCAGGTATCTGACTTATATATTCCAAAGAAACAGGATCAGTCTTTCCATACCATCTAAACGTCATCTTCATATTATTATTTCCTCCTGTTATTATTTCAATCCGCTTGTCGATACACCTTCCACGAAATATTTTTGCGCCGAGAAGAATATTACTATAGAAGGTACCAGAGCTATTACAGCCATTGCCATTACCTGATTCCATTGTACCACCGCACTATTGTCCATTGACATTTTTAATGCTATGGACACAGGATATTTTTCTACACTTGATATATAGATTAAAGGCCCCATAAAATCATTCATTGACCATATAAACTGAAATAAAGCCACAGAAATTAAAGCTGGTTTTAGTATAGGAACCAATATATAAATCAATGTTTGAAAACTGTTGCATCCGTCTATTTTCGCAGCTTCTTCCAATTCTATAGGAAGTCCTCTCAAAAATTGTACCAGCATAAATACAAAGAATGTATCAGTAGCAAGTAATGAAGGAATTATTAACGGAAGATATGTATCCAGCCATCCTATCTGTCTGTACATTATATACTGAGGTATATTAAGAACTATAGTCGGCAGTAATAATGTCCCGATCAGTATTGAAAACAGAAATTTTTTCCCGGGTATTTTAAATCTTGCGAATCCATATGCTGCCAGTGTACACGAAATAAGTGTAAGTATCACCTTAGGTACTACTATGGCAAATGTATTCATGAAGTATTTCGTAAAAGTATACTCTGTGGATGTTTTCCATCCGTTTATATACCCTGTAACATCGAATTTTTTAGGTATAATTCCCACCGAAGAAAATATTTCGTTATTTTCTTTGAATGATGCCCCTATAAGCCATAACAGGGGATATATCATAAGCAGGCCTACCACGATCAGTATAATATACTTAATTGCTGCATCTGCTGTTTTTTTCGTTTTACTTTTGCTTCTTCCTACGCTCTCCATTAATTATTACCTCCATCCTCATAGTATACCCAGTATTTTTGTGATTTAAAAACTATTGCAGTGCAAATCATTATGATTATAAAGAAAAACCATGCCAGTGCACTCGCATAACCCATATTAAAGTATCTGAATGAGTTGTCATAAATCAGTAATGAGTACAGATATGTCGAATTTAAAGGTCCTCCCTTTGTTATTATGTAAGGTGCGTTAAATTCCTGAAATGCATTCAGCATCTGCATTATGAAATTAAAGAAAATTACCGGTGTCAGCAAAGGGAATGTAATACTGAAAAACATTCTTACCTTTGATGCTCCGTCTATTCTTGCGGCTTCATAAAGCGTATTCGGTATATTTTTTAACGCTGCAAGAAATATTACCATTGATGAACCAAACTGCCATACACTCAAAAGTCCTATAGTAAATAAAGCATACTTCTGATCTCCCATCCAGCTTGCCGTAGGCAGATGAAGCATCTTAAGCATAATATTTACCAATCCGTTATCTGCAAACAAGAATCTCCATAATACAGATATCGCCACACTCCCCCCCAGTATTGACGGAAGATAATATGCTGTTCTGAAAATCCCCACTCCTTTTATCTTAAAATTAAGTATACTTGCTATAAACAATGCAAAGGCCAGTTTCAGAGGAACTGTTACTATTACGTATTTTATAGTATTCAAAAGGGATTTTATAAATAATTCGTCCTTAAACATCTCTACATAATTTTCTATTCCAATAAACTGCGGGCTTGATATTAGATCATATCTTGTAAAGCTTAAAAATAGCGATAACCCGAAAGGAAATATTTTTAACAGTAATATTCCCAATATCCACGGTAGTATGTATAATAATCCCACATTAATTTTATTTTTCATATCCGCCTCTTTTCATAATTATTCAATGTAATGCTATATTTACAATTAACAGCACTACCTTGTCATTTGTTCCAATAATTTTGTCAATTCTGTATACATCTGTTCCCCTGCCTGTTCAGGTGTTATTTCGTTGTAATCCAGTTTTTGTGTAATTACCAAACCAAGCTGTCTTGTTCTTTCATCTTCTATGTAAGGGCTTTTGTAAGTCCCTCTGCAACAGGTCCTGTAGTAAGACCTTCTTTTTCCAATTCAGCATAAGCACTCTTATTCAAAGGAATTCCCCTTACAGTCCCTAATATTTTGGCTGCCTCAGGATCAGACAGAAGGAAATTCAAAAATTTTGCTGCTTCTTTGGGATACTTTGTATTTTTATTTATCGCCAAAGTCATATTTACTTTCAAATAAGCAGATTTATGATCTCCTATTCCTGTCAGGAAATCTCCTGCTACCATTGTATCTCCTTTTTTAAGCATATCACCGTATGCTCCGATCATAGTATTCCAGTTTAGAACACCGCCTAACTCACCATTTATCCATAAGGGATTCTGATCGTCAGGATAGTTTCCTGCTCCTGCCCTGTCTTTTGCCGATATTACTGCACCGCTGTCTGCAAGCATTTTATAAAACCTAAATGCATCTGCAAGTTCTTCTTTTGTAACTCCTACTTTATTATCAGTATTTATCAGCGGTTTTCCATATTTTTGCTCCACATAATATTCTACAAAGAACATAGCACCGCTGTCAGAAGTCACTATATCCAGTGATTTAGTATCCGGACCTATTTTTTGCTTTAATATTTTATCGGCAGCAAGCAGTTCGTCAAATGTTTTAGGTATTTCTATTCCTGCCCTTTCATACAGAGACTTATTAAAGAAAAATGCTCTTCCATTCATTCCCACAGGTATTGCATTAAGTTTTCCATTTATTGTAGTATAGCTCAGATCTTCTTTTGTATAGTTAGCAAGATTAAATTCATCTTTTAACAGATTAATATCATAAAAGCCGTCGCCGTTTTTTGAAAAATTAAACAGCCATATATAATCTACCTGCATTATATCAGGTGCTGTATTTCCTGTTAGCTGTGTCGAAAGCTTCTGGAAATAGCCGTCTGTACCGCCGTATTCTGCTTTTATTTTTATTCCCGGATTTTTCTCTTCAAAGAGCTTTATAGCATCAAGGGTTGCTTTATGACGTGATTCACTTCCCCACCATAAGAATCTCAGAACTATTTCCTTGCTGCCGTCTTTACCGGAAGCCTTATTTTTCTCTCCGCAGCTTACGGTTAAAATCAAAATAAGCATTATTAACCAAAATATTTTATTTTTCATATTTTTTCTCCTTATTATATTTATTTCGTTCTCCAAATAAGCAATGAATTCCCGACTGTATAACCGTACTTTTCATCTGACTTATACGAAAATAATTTTCATAAGAATATTTAATAACCTATATCGATTCTTTTTCCGTCTATCTTGTCATTTGTTTTAATAATTTTTCCAATTCAATATATAATCTTTCTCCTGCCTGTTCCGGTGTTAATTCGTTATAATCCACTTTTTGCGTAATTTCCAGTCCCAGCTTTCTTGTTCTTTCGTCTTCTATATAAGGACTTGTTTTTGGTCCGGCGAAAGCCAATGCTTTTGTAAGTCCTTCCGCAAGAGGCCCTTTTGTCTGTCCTTCCTTTTCCAGTTCGGCAAAAGCACTTTTATTCAAAGGAATTCCTCTTACAGTCCCCAGTATTTTTGCTGCTTCAGGATCTGACAGCATAAAATTCAGAAATTTTGCAGCTTCTTTCGGATATTTTGTATTTTTATTTATTGCAAAAGCCATATTTACTTTTATGAATGTAGACTTATGTTCTCCGATTCCTGTCAGAAAATCTCCCGAGACTAATGTATCGCCCTCTTTAAGCATATTCTCATATTGTCCCACCATTGTATTCCATGTTAAAACAGCTCCCAGCTCGCCGTTTATCCACAAGGGATTCTGATCATCGGGAAAATTTCCTGCTCCCGCCCTGTCTTTTGCCGAAACAACAGCTCCGCTGTCAACCAGCATTTTATAAAATTTAAATGCATCCGCAAGCTCTTCTTTTGTGACTCCTATTGTATTTTCAGCAGTTAATATCGGTTTCCCGTATTTTTGCTCTACATAATATTCTATAAAAAACAATGCTCCGCTGTCAGTAGAAGTAATATCCAGTGATTTGGCATCCTTACTCACTTTTTCTTTAATTACCTTATCTGTGGCAAGTAATTCGTCGAATGTTTTTGGAATTTCCACTCCTGCCTTATCATATAAAGATTTATTAAAGAAAAATGCCCTTCCGTTCATTCCCACAGGTATTGCATTAAGTTTTCCGTTTATAATAGTATAGCTCAAAGCCTGTTCATCATAGTTATCAAGATTAAAATCATCTTTTAATGTATTAATATCGTAAAAACCATCTCCGTTTTTTGAAAAGTTATATAACCAGTTGTAGTCTATCTGCATTATATCCGGTGCTGTATTTCCTGTTATCTGTGTAGAGATTTTCTCAAAATGCCCGTCCCATCCGCTGTATTCTGCTTTTATTTTTACTCCGGGATTTTTTTCCTCATATAACTTTATTACATCTAAAGTAGCTTTATGACGTGTATCTCCGCCCCACCATGAAAATCTCAGCGTAATTTCTTTTTCTGCACCCGCACCTTTTGAAGATTCTTTTTTCTCACCACAACTTATTGTTAAAACCAAAATAAGCATCATTAACCAAAATATTCTTTTTCCCATATTTTTTCTCCTTTTATTTTATTTTGACTTTCCAAAAAACATTAACTGCAGATGATTTTATTCGTAATCTTTTTCTACTTTATACTTTGACTTTCTCACTCTTTCATTTAACTTTTCTAAAAATAAATCCTCATCTATCGGAAACTCCACCCAGTTATCAATAAATGTAGACAGATATACCGCATTTGATATCATTAATTCGTTTATTGCATCTGTCCCCGGAGCCAGAAGAGGTGTTCCGTTTATTATTGTATCTATCCAGTCTTTTATTACAAGAACATGCTGTGATTCATCTGATTTTTCCACAGGAACTTCGCATTTCCAATACTCAGGCATTATAAAATTTCCTGTCTTATCGAATCCCTGTACTTTCAGATTTTTATTATATTCTATTTCAGATTCCCGTAATCTGTAGAATTCTATCTGACTGTTTTCTATTATTACTTTTCCTTTATCCCCTGTTATTTCCAGTCTGTTTGAGCCCGGTACTTCGGACACTGAAGATATAAACACGCCAGTAGCCCCGTTTTCATATTCAAAGTAAGCTGTTACTTCATCTTCTACCTCTATATTTCTGTTTTTCCCGAAATATGCAAAGCCTCTCACTCTTTTCGGCATTCCAAATATCCACTGAAAGAGATCCAGCTGATGCGGACATTGATTTATCAATACTCCTCCGCCTTCTCCGCCCCATGTTGCTCTCCATGTCCCGGAATTATAGTAGGCCTGTGTTCTGTACCAGTCTGTTATAATCCAGTTTATTCTCTTCAAAGTTCCCAGTTCGCCGCTGGAAACCAGATCCTTTACTTTTTGATAAAGCGGATTTGTTCTCTGATTAAATACCACTCCAAAAATTTTATCAGATTCAGCGGCCTTTTTATAAAGTCTTCTTACAGCCTTTGTATAAACCCCTATCGGTTTTTCTACCAAAACATGATATCCGTTATCCAGTGCTTTTTCTGCAAGAACCGGATGTGCATAATGCGGAGTAGCCACTAACACAGCATCAAATTCATGACTTCCAAAAAAGTCCTCTTCTTTTGTAAAGTATTTTAATTTATTCCCATACAGATTTTCTGCTTTTTTTATTTTTTCAGGATCTATATCAAAAACTGCAGTAAGCTGAACATTTGAAAACACACCGCTTTCAAAATTTCTGACATGCATTGATCCTATGTTTCCATAGCCAATGACACCTATTTTTACCAAGTTTTTTCCTCCTTATCATAAATTTTTTCTATTATTTTCAAAGCTTTTATTCCTTCTTTTATGTTTATATAATTATCTGTTTTGTTCAAAATAGATTCATAAAAGTTTTTTATCAGTATTTCATGGGAATTTCCGTAACATTTTTTATTAAACTCATTTTTTGTAAAACTTTCCTCCTCAAGAAGTATCTCGTCATCCTCCAGAAATAATCTTAATTTATTATTTTTTATATTTAATATCCCTTTTTCACAATGAACTTCGAGTTCTGCCCCCGAGTCATACGAATAATTATTTGTAGCATAAAAAACACCTTTTGCCCCGTTTTCAAATATCATATATGCTTCCACAGTGTCTTCGACTTCTATTTCATTTGTTATACGGTGCTTGTGTACACTTCCGTTGAGTATTTTTATATCCCCGGCAAACCAGAGCATAAGATCAAGTGTATGGATAGCCTGATTTATCAGCACCCCTCCGCCTTCTTTTTCTATAGTACCTTTCCAGTCACTGTAAAGATAATATTCCGGTCCTCTGCACCAGGCAAGAAGCCCTTTTACTCCAAGAATTTTCCCGTATTTATTTTCATCCAGCAGCTTTTTCATATATACAGATGTTCTGTTTAATCTGTTTTGATAGACTATAGCTGAAAGCACCCCGTTTTTTTCCGACTCTTCCACTAAGTTTTCAGCTTCTTTTACACTTAATGCAAGGGGTTTTTCTATGAGAAGATTTTTTCCGTGCTTTATAAAATCCATCGCAATTTCATAGTGATTATAATGCGGTGTGGTTATATGAACTGTGTCTATATCTTTCCTGTCCAGTATTTCTTTGTAGTCGCATATCACAGGTATAATATCTCCCTGGGAAAGCTTCTCGGCCTTTTCGGAATTATTTTCCACTATACATACTATTTCTGCCAGTCCGCTGTTTTTTATTGCTTCTGCATGAACTTTACTTATAGACCCTCCTCCGACTATAGCTGCTCTTAGCTTTTGCATACCGTACTCCTTTGAAATTATTTTATCTTAACTGCTTTTTCCTGAGCAATAAGACATAATTCTGCTGCTTTAAATGCATGTTCCTGTGTCATTGAATTTTCTGTTCTGTTTATACAGTCCAGTATAAATTCCCCAAAAAAAGGAAATCCTATTTCCCCTGTTACGGAATAACGTTTTTCACCGTCTTTATTTACCAGATATACGTTATCTCCTTTATTCTCCCTTGCTATATCTATATATTTTCTAATTTCTATATATCCCTCTGTTCCGAGGATCATTGTTCTTCCATCTCCCCATGTTCCTAAACCGTCAGGCGTAAACCAGTCTATCCTGAAGTAATTCGTTGTTCCGTTATCCCCGAGCAGATTGGCATGACCAAAATCCTCAAGTTCCGGAGTATCGGGATTTCCATAATTAGCAACCTCACTGGAAACTACCGTGGCATCTTTAGCTCCTGAAAAATATAAATACTGTTCTATCTGATGGCTTCCTATATCACATAATATTCCGCCGTATTTATCCTTTTGAAAAAACCATTCCGGTCTGTCTTTTTTATTCAATCTGTGTGGTCCCAGACCTATTACCTGGAGGACCTTCCCAATTGCACCCTGATTTATCAGTTCTCCCGCAAAAACCGCTCCCTCTACATGCAGTCTCTCGCTATAGTACACATAATATTTTAATCCTGTTTCAGCTGCTTTTTTCTTTGCTGCCTCCAGCTGTTCCATTGTAGTAAACGGTGATTTATCTGTAAAATAATCTTTTCCATGATCCATTGCTCTCAGACCCAGAGCACATCTTTCCGACGGTACTGCTGCTCCTGCTATTAATTTTACTTCAGGATCATTAAAAATTTCTTCTTCGGAAGCTGCTGCCTTTGCATTAGGATACACCTTCAAAAAATTTTCCACTTTTGCGGGATCCGGATCATATACATATTTCAATGTCGCCCCAGCTTCTGTTAAGCCGTTACACATTCCGTAAATATGTCCGTGATCCAGTGCTATTGCTGCAAAAACAAATTCCCCCTCTTTACATACCGGCTTCGGTTTTCCCTTTGGTGCATAATTCATTCCGTCTGTTTTTTGCATGATTCCTCCTTAATTTTTTGAATAACTTATTTAGATAGCTTCTTCAGTATCTGTATCAAATAAATGACATTTTTCCATATCTATTTTAAATATTCCGCTGTCCTTCAGGCTCAGACTTTCCTCCTGATTCAGCGTCAGTCTTGCCGTTATCTGATTTCCCTCACTCTCAAAATACACTATCTCTTCATTCCCCATCTGTTCTTTTACCAGTATATTCCCTCTCAGTGCATTCTGCTCACCCTCTTTTCCCAGTGAGATATGTTCCGGTCTTATTCCGAATGACACTTCTTTTCCTGTATGTCCTTTTATCTTCTCTCTCATGCTCTCCGGAAATTCCAGCTCTGTCCCCTTTACCTTCATTAACAGCTTCCCGTC
>RCMY010000594.1_pt1 | contig 34151 bp, 36 predicted proteins | sample 2041341 | NCBI WGS metagenome assembly RCMY01 (sample SAMN09708234, study PRJNA481090) | Marine sediment metagenome, whole genome shotgun sequencing project. | reverse complement strand
ACTAAGCCTGCACCCTGTGCGAAAGGACTATAGCTTAGTTTACCATTGCTAGTGGCCGGCATTGCCGTTTGCATAATGCGACACTTTACGTCATTTGGCGTTACATAAGGGTCGTTTGAAATGATCAGTGCAGCAATACCTGAAACCATAGCAGCAGCTTGTGAGGTACCTGAAATTTCAGAGTAATCTTCACCCTTATTGCTTAGCATTAATAAGGTACTAAAAAACCGGTCATCCATTTTAGTCGCTATCTTAGTACCGTAAGCAACAACCTCTGGCTTAATGAAGCCTTCATAAGTTGGCCCTTTAGCTGAAAATGTAGCCACACGGTCATCCGAAATGTCGTACGGTGTTGAACTATCGGTGGTTGCACCAACGGTAATAATATAAGGGGTGTTGCCAGGTACAGTAATACCCATATCTTCACCATTGTTACCTGCAGAGCTTACCACTACTACACCTGCGTCCCATAAACGCATTACGGCTTGGTTGATTGGATCTTGCCAATAATGGCTGTTAACTTGTACGCCTAATGACATGTTAACAACACGAATCTTATATTCATAACGATTTTCAAATATCCAGTTTAGGCCATCTAACACTTTTGAATAACTTGATTCACCATTTTGGTCAAACGCTTTAACTGAAAGTAAATTAACATCCGGTGCTATGCCGTTAAATTTGTTATTATCACTGTCTTTTAAGCTGCTGGCAATAATACCTGCAACGTGAGTCCCATGACCATTATAGTCATCATTATAGACACGGACAGGATACCCCAGTATGGCGTTATACTTTGTTGAAACACGTTTGCGATCATTTGAATCACGAAACAAAAAACTACCAATTTCGCCTCCCATATTGACGCCACTATCCAAAACCGCTACGGTTAAACCATGTCCTTTGATGCCCATATCATGCAGACGATCAGCCTCTACCTGCTCAGCGATATGATTATTTATTTTAAAGCTTTTAGTGATGGAATTGGTGATATCTGACAATAAACTACTCGTCACAACAGAGCGATCGTCTTGAATACGAATGTTACCAAGTTCACGGATTTTTTCAGCTTGATTAAGGGTAAGCATTGCGCTCACAGCATTAATAATAGGGAATTTTCGACTAACGTTGCCACCCACTCTATCCACTAGTTTATGTAGACTCTCTGGTGTAGCTCCTTGTAAGATATAAGACTTTGCGTCTTTGTCTTCGGCAATTACTTCTGCAGAATTACTATGATCTACAGTGTTAGACGGCGCATTTATCACTACTACGCTTGCTGCTATACTTATTACAACAAAGATTATCGAATTGGTCACGAGTCTCATTTTATACTACCTCTTAAAGCTAAATTATCTCAACTGCTCGAAGCTATGCACTCTTTATGCCAACTTATAAATACTCTATATGACCTTGTTTTTATTGAATTTATTGAAGCTTATTCAGTTTTATAAAGTACGGCCTTAAAAATTGAATAAAATTGCGTAACGTATTAGTCCATTTTTTTAGTCGCTTTAAAATTTGAACTAAATATTGCACGTTATAATTCATTATTTAAGCAAGCACTACTTATTAGAAATAGCCTGAACTACAATCAAGTCGACCAGCCTATGTAAATACTCTTATAAAATAGACGCTTAAGAAATAGCAAATAGAGTCGATAAACTTATCGTAACCATAGGTGAAATTAATGGCACAGAAAAAAACCTTATTATTTATTGTCATACTAGGAATTACCGTGTTCTATTGTGCTGTCAGTCTTTTTATGACAGATGATGACTCTAGTTTTATTACTGATGTAAACATGCATGACAAATCAGATGTGGTTAGTTTAGGCAATGCAAAAGGTCTACAAAATGATGAGGGTGACAAAACCATTGAAGCAATACAAACATCTGACGACGCTAAAATATCAAAACCAGAAATAACGCTGCAAAAAAAGCTTAGTTTACCTAAAGCATTTACGCTTGTGGGTATAAAACAGGCAGTCTCTTCAGCCAATCAATCAGTGGTTTTACTACAACATCAGGATGGTCTTCAAGAATACAAGATAAATGAATTCTTACTTGATACCGATATGTTGTTAGTAGAGATTCAAGCCGAAAAAATCGTTCTTACTTATCACAATGAGTTATTTTCAGTATCACTTACTCCACCCAATTTATTGAGTAATGACTATAAAGATAAAGAAAGGTCTTATGCTCAAATGCTTTCTATGAGCATTGATGATATTGGCAATCGACCACGCATTATTGAACACTTTGCAACCTTAACTTCTACCCCATACATTGCCGATGCGAAGCTCGTAAGCCCAGGAATTAGCCCGCATCTATTTCAGAAAATTGGTTTTCGCACAGATGATTTAGTTAAATCAATTAACGGTAAAAGTGTGACTGTAGATGCCGAATTTGAATTAATTAAGCGCGAAATTCCTAACGCAAGCACGCTAACGTTCTTGGTCATGCGAAAAGGCCGACTTATCACCCTTTATTTAGATATTCCTTCGGAAACACTTGAGTTAAAACGTGAATAGACAGTGTTTATAAGTATTAAATAGTCATTTTACACAGTCAGAATATACTACCCACAGTCTTAGATAGGTTAACATTTTTTTACATTTACCTCCTTCCGTTTTATAGTAGTAACTACTTAAATTTAACAAGATAAGTAAATGAATAAAGCACCCGTATGGTTTTACGTATTAGCTGGTATTGCATTATTATGGAATTTGTTAGGTTTAGCAGCTGTTGTTATGAATTTTACGCTCACGCCAGAATCGATTGCTAGCCTACCTTCCGAACAACAACAGTTATATGCTGCCACACCTTTGTGGTCTTCATTAGCTTCGCTAATTGCAGTTATCACAGGCAGTTTAGGTTGTGTAGCGCTGTTGATTAGAAAAGCATGGGCCTATCTATTGTTTCAATTATCAATTGCAGGTTTAATTGTACAAGACATAGCTTTATTTATAGTGGCAGACGCGGTCGCCGTTTTAGGAAGTACAGTCCTCATTATGCAGGGTTTCGTTGCTTTAATCGCTATTGGTTTGCTATTTATGACAAAAAAAGCAATTTATCAAAAATGGATACGTTAAGCTTAGTAAGAAATAAGTTAATTGTCCTAGGCTTAAGCAGTATATTTAACTGACAAAAAAAAGGCGCTGTTAATAACAGCACCTTTTTTATCTAATTGAAAAAGCTTACACTTTTTCTAATACGTCAACTAACATCCAAGTCTTAGACTTTGATAACGGACGGCATTCAGTTATAGAAACTAAATCACCTTCGTTACAAACGTTAGCTTCATCATGTGCGTGTAACTTAGTAGAGCGTTTGATATATTTCCCATAAATTGGGTGTTTCACAAATCTCTCTATCATAACAGTAATGGTTTTATCCATTTTGTTACTTACCACACGACCTTGGACTGTACGAATTTTTTGTTCAGACATCTTATTCTCCAGCTTTCTGTGTCAATATGGTTTTAACACGTGCGATGCTACGACGTACTGTTTTGATTTGGGCAGTTTGTTCTAACTGTCCAGTAGAGTGCTGCATGCGAAGGTTAAATTGCTCGCGAAGCAAGTTAGTTAACTCTTCATTTAGCTCTGCTACATTCTTTTCTCTCAGTTCTGTCGTGTTCATTACATCACCGTCCGAGTTACAAAGGTTGTTTTAAATGGTAACTTTGCAGCGGCTAAAGCAAATGCTTCACGTGCTAGTTCCTCTGGCACACCTTCCATCTCGTATAAAACGCGTCCTGGCTGAACTTGGCAAACCCAATATTCTACGTTACCTTTACCTTTACCCTGACGCACTTCTAGAGGCTTCTGAGTAATTGGTTTATCAGGAAACACACGGATCCAAATTTTACCTTGACGTTTTACATGACGAGTCATGGCACGACGTGCTGCTTCAATTTGGCGAGCGGTCATACGACCACGACCAATAGCTTTAAGGGCATATGTTCCGAAGCTTACTTTACCACCGGCAATAGCAAGTCCACGGTTACGACCTTTATGCATCTTACGAAATTTCGTACGCTTTGGTTGTAACATAATTAACCCTCTCGCTTAGGATTACGGCCTTTCTTCTTAGGTGCAGATGGAGCTGGCTGCTCGTTTGTAAGTGGTAAACCACCTAATACTTCACCTTTAAAGATCCAAACTTTAACACCAATGATACCATAGGTAGTTAATGCTTCAGATGTAGCGTAATCGATGTCTGCACGGAATGTATGCAAAGGTACACGACCTTCACGATACCATTCAGCACGGGCAATTTCAGCACCGCCTAAACGACCACTAACTTGAACCTTGATACCTAAAGCACCTAAGCGCATTGCGTTTTGTACCGCACGCTTCATAGCGCGACGGAACATTACACGACGTTCTAGTTGGCTAGAGATAGAATCTCCCACTAACTGTGCGTCTAATTCAGGTTTACGAACTTCGGCAATGTTCACTTGTGCAGGCACGCCTGCAAGCTTAGTGATGTGATTACGTAATTTCTCTACGTCTTCACCTTTTTTACCGATTACAACACCAGGGCGAGCAGTGTGTACTGTTACACGTATGCTTTTTGCTGGGCGTTCGATCACGATTTTAGAAAGTGATGCATTTTTAAGTTCTTTAGTTAAGTACTGGCGAACTTGATGGTCACTGTATAAATTGTCGGCATATTCTGCTGTATTAGCGTACCAGGTAGATGTCCATGGCTTGCTGATACCCAGGCGTATACCGGTAGGATGAACTTTCTGTCCCATTATCTACTCCTAGTTATCCGCTACAATCACAGTGATGTGACTGCTACGCTTAAAAATACGGTCAGCACGGCCTTTAGCACGTGGCTTAATACGCTTCATAGTTGGACCTTCATCAACAAAGATTTTAGACACTGACAATTCGTCAATATCGGCACCTTCGTTGTTTTCGGCGTTAGCGATGGCTGATTCAAGAACTTTCTTGATTAGGCCAGCACTTTTCTTTGGGCTGTAAGTTAGCACTTCAAGTGCTTTCTCAACGTGTAACCCGCGGATTTGATCTGCTACCAAGCGTGCCTTTTGAGCCGACGTGCGAGCATGACGATGTTTAGCTATTGCTTCCATTTCCTACTCCTCTTATCGTTTGGCTTTCTTATCTGCGACATGGCCGCGATAAGTACGCGTTGGAGCAAATTCGCCCAACTTATGACCAACCATTTCGTCACTGACAAATACAGGAACGTGCTGGCGACCGTTATGGACTGCAATGGTTAACCCAATCATATCAGGGCTAATCATAGAACGGCGAGACCAAGTCTTAATTGGTTTTTTCTCGCCCTTTTCCACTGCAGCTTCTACCTTCTTCAGCAAGTGCAGGTCAATAAAAGGACCTTTCTTGAGAGAACGTGGCATGGTGAATCCTCGCTTTTACTTGTTACGACGACGTACGATAAGTTTATCGGTACGCTTATTACTTCGAGTTTTCTTACCTTTAGTAGGAACACCCCAAGGGCTTACTGGATGACGACCACCAGATGTACGACCTTCACCACCACCGTGTGGGTGATCAACTGGGTTCATGGCAACACCACGAACAGTTGGGCGAATTCCGCGCCAGCGAGTTGCACCGGCTTTACCTAATGAACGAAGCATATGCTCAGAGTTACCCACTTCACCAATAGTTGCACGGCAGTCAGATAATACTCTGCGCACTTCACCTGAGCGTAAACGTAAGGTCACATAAGTGCCTTCGCGCGCTAAGATTTGTGCATAAGCACCAGCAGAACGTGCAATTTGAGCACCTTTGCCTGGCTTCATTTCGATCGCATGTACTGTTGTACCTACAGGCATGTTACGCATAGGCATAGCATTACCAGCTTTAATAGGAGCATCAGGACCAGATTGTATTGCATCACCTGCTTTAGCACCCTTAGGCGCAAGCATGTAGCGACGCTCGCCGTCTGCATACAGCACTAGTGCGATATTTGCAGAGCGGTTTGGATCATATTCTAAACGTTCAATTTTGGCCAAAATGCCATCTTTGTTGCGTTTAAAGTCGATTAATCGATAGTGTTGCTTATGACCACCACCAATGTGACGAACCGTAATACGACCGTTGTTGTTACGTCCACCAGACTTGCTGTTTTTCTCTAATAAAGGAGCATATGGTGCACCTTTATGGAGATCAGGATTAATAACCTGAACAACATGACGACGACCAGCGGAGGTAGGTTTAGCTTTTAATAATGGCATGACGAATCCCCTTATTCAGCGCCGACGAAGTCGATGTCTTGACCTTCTTTAAGCATAACATATGCTTTTTTCCAGTCGCTGCGTTTACCGAACGCCTGTCCATGACGCTTCACTTTTCCTTTCACTATTGCAGTACGTACGCCTTGAACTTCAACTTCAAACAGCTTTTCAACAGCGGCTTTAATTTCAGCTTTATTAGCGTCTTTTAGTACTTTAAACACGAAAGAGTTATTAGTTTCAGCTGCCAAAGTAGACTTTTCTGAAACATGAGGTGCTAAAAGCACTTTTAATAAACGTTGTTCATTCATGCTAATGCCTCCTCAAGTTGCTTAACTGCTTCGGCTGTCATTAATACTTTTTCAAAAGCAATTAGACTAACAGGATCGATGCCTTGAACGTCGCGAACGTCTACTTTATAAAGGTTGCGTGAAGCTAAGAACAGGTTCTCATCTACTTCAGCCGTTACAATTAATACGTCTTTTAGTTCCAGTTCGTTAAGTTTTGCAAGTAAATCTTTAGTTTTTGGTGCATCTACACCAAACTTTTCAACTACTATCAAACGATCTTGACGTACCAATTCAGAAAGGATGCTTTTAATCGCACCACGGTACATCTTTTTATTCACTTTTTGATCAAAGTCACGAGGTTTCGCAGCAAATGCACGACCACCACCAACCCAAATTGGGCTTCGGATAGTACCAGCACGCGCACGGCCTGTGCCTTTTTGACGCCATGGCTTCTTACCACCACCACGTACTTCGGCTCTTGTTTTTTGTGCTTTAGTACCTTGACGAGCTCCAGCACCAAATGCAACTACCACTTGGTGAACTAGCGCTTCGTTAAATTCACGACCAAAAGTGGCGTCTGATACTTCAAGAGCGCTATTTGCGTCTTTCAATGTTAATTCCATCAGTTCACTCCCAGTTACGCTTTAAGAGCTGGCAATACGATTACATCGCCGCCAGTTGCGCCAGGTACAGCACCTTTAATTAATAAAAGGTTGTTTTCAAGATCTACACGTACTAGCTCTAAAGACTGTGTGGTGATTCGCTTGTTACCAAGTTGACCCGCCATTTTCTTGCCTTTAAATACTCTACCTGGTGATTGGTTTTGACCAATTGAACCAGGAGCACGGTGAGATAATGAGTTACCATGTGAATTACGTTGGTGACTAAAGTTCCAACGTTTAATTGCACCGGCAAAACCTTTACCTTTTGATGTGCCTGCTACATCGACTTTTTTAGTGTCGTTGAAGATTTCAACAGTTATTTCACTGCCTACTTCAATATCAGCACCCTCGTCGTCTGCAAGACGAAATTCCCACAACCCACGACCAGCTTCTACGCCAGCTTTAGCAAAATGACCTGCTGAAGCTTTATTAACGCGATTTGCTTTCTTGGTGCCTGCGGTAACTTGTAGTGCACGATAACCGTCAGTGTCGTCAGTACGTAACTGAGTCACACGGTTTGGGGTCGCTTCTATAACAGTCACAGGAATTGATACACCATCTTCAGTGAAGATGCGCGTCATTCCTACTTTACGACCGATAAGACCAATCGACATTGTTATTACCCTCTTCTATTAGCCTAGGCTGATTTGAACATCAACGCCGGCGGCTAAGTCCAATCTCATCAAAGCATCAACTGTTTTATCAGTTGGTTCAATGATATCTACTAAACGCTTATGTGTGCGGATTTCGTATTGATCACGCGCGTCTTTATTTACATGCGGAGACGTTAACACAGTGTAACGCTCTTTGCGTGTAGGCAATGGAATAGGACCACTTACCTGCGCGCCAGTACGCTTAGCTGTTTCAACGATTTCCGCAGTAGACTGATCGATCAACTTGTGATCAAACGCTTTTAAACGAATACGAATTCTTTGATTTGACATCGACTAAGCTCCAATCGAAAGAACAAAAAAAATCATCTTCTCTGCCTTTTTATTCTCTAAATAGAAATAGGCGAAAAGATGTGCGTAAACCAATAACCTCTTATTGAGGTTCTGTTCATAGGTAGTGTGTTTCACATCTCAGCTTGATTTGTTCAACAAGCAATTAACTAAAGGAGCGCTATGCGCTGATTGACCTAGATAATCACCCACTACACCTTGTTATGAATGCGCATTTTTACGTGCTTCATCCGTAACAGTGGGCGCAAATTATACAGATTACGTGGGTTTTGACAAGCACTAATACTAAATAAAATCATTTAGTCACTACTTTGCGTTTATCTAGATTTTCTTTGCCCATTTCTATCCTGTTTGACAGGGTTTAAAGGCTTAGAAATAAGATAGAGTATTAGCCATTATTTACACAGCAATTCTTCAGGAAAACTAATAATTTGCCGATAGATCAAAGACAGCATTTAGTTTGTTGTGAATTAGGTCATTGAATTGCATTGTGAATAACAATAATAACCACAGGGCATCAGCCTTTAACTGAACAGTAATAACAGGATTGCCAAGCCACTATGTTCGACAGTACGAAACATGCTGCTATGCTCGAAAATTTGCAAAAGCAATTAAGTGAGCTGCCAAGCTTAATGGCAGCGTATCAGCAAATAGAGCCTTTGATATTACATGCATTTAATGCGAGTCGTATGTCTTTGTTTCAGCGGCGCCTGCAACATCAAGACTTAGTAGCTCGTTTTAAAACAGGAAAAGAAACGCGCGAAATTAAGGTCGCCATCAGTCCGCAATCAATTGCCGGTTATGTCGCCATGGCACAGCAACCGCTAATTATTAACGACCCATATGATGATGAATTACTTAAAGCGATTCATCTTCGACTACGATTCGATAAAAAATTCGACCAATCGAGCCAGTTTAAAACCGATAACATCTTGTGTGTACCTGTCATGAATGCAGGGGTGCTTATGGGCGTTATGCAAATTATTAATACCAGTAATTCGTTTTTTAGTGAGGAAGATCTTGCACTTGCCCTAGAAATTTCAGAAATGCTAGGAGACAAGTTTCGCTATGAACTGGGCGGCACTACAAATCCATTTGACTATTTAGTGCACAAAAGTCTAGTGACTGAAAAAACCATTATCGACCTCACTCACGATTGCACCTTAAAGCAAACCGTACAGCGTTTAATTTCAGAGCATAGAGTACCCGATGAAGAAATTGGAAACGCGGTTTCAATACATTATCAGGTACCTTATATTGCTTATTTACCCGACAAATACCATCTTTATCAAACCGATGCCAAATTAAATTTGTCTTATCTAAAGCGCAACTATGTCGCCGTAATAGCCGATGTGCGAGAAAATCCCATTGTGCTCATGTCAGAGCCCAATAATGCATCATTACTAATGGAAATTGAAAGTGCGCTTGGCATTGATAGCTATGAAATAGCGGTGGGACTGCCGAATCAAATTCTACAATACTTAGGTGAGAACACTAGCGGTTCTGGACCGGCTGAGTTAGATGAAATACTCGACGAAATTGGAACCAGTAGTGAAGAAATTGACGATGTTAACGACGATCTTGGTGAAGATGCCCCCGCCGTGGTGCGCTTAGTGAGTCGAGTGTTACATGATGCAAAACGTTTAAATGCTTCAGATATTCATATTGACCCAGAAAAAGGAGCACCTACGCGAGTAAGAATGCGGGTAGATGGTGTGGTAAGGGATATTAATCAAGTACCAGCATCGCATCATAACGCGGTAATAGCCCGGATTAAAATAATGGCGAGTTTGAACATTGCCGAAAAACGCGTACCGCAAGATGGCAAGTTAGCCTTTAAGATGTCGGGACAGTCAGTTGAAGTGCGTGTTGCGACCATTCCTACCGTTGCCGGTGAGGGTGTCGTTATGCGTATTTTAGCAACTGGCGGCGCGATGCCGATAGAAAAGATGAACCTATCTAAGCGCAATTTAGATATGCTTGAGGAAATGATTAAGAAACCTCACGGGATACTGTTAGTTGTAGGACCAACAGGTTCGGGCAAAACAACCACCTTGCATGCTATTTTAGGGTATTTGAATACGCCTGACAAAAAAATATGGACTGCCGAAGATCCAGTTGAAATAACTCAACCAGGTCTACAACAAGTACAAGTTAGCCCTAAAATTGGCTTTACCTTTGCCAATGCACTGCGTGCATTTTTACGTGCTGATCCAGATATAATCCTGATTGGTGAAATGCGGGATAAAGAAACCGCGCATGCTGGTATTGAAGCCTCGTTAACGGGACATTTGGTGCTTTCTACACTGCACACCAACTCTGCGCCTGAAACCATTAGTCGTTTGCTCGATTTAGGCCTAGATCCGGTCAACTTTTCGGACGCCTGTGTAGGCATTTTGGCACAGCGTTTAGTGCGCACCCTTTGCCCTAACTGTAAAGAGCAATACATTGCCACTGAAAAAGATATAGCATTCATAAAGCGACAATATGGCGAGCAGCACATAGACGAACTCGGCTTAACCGAGAACTTTAAGCTGCATCAAGCAAAAGGCTGTGATGAGTGTGGCGACACTGGATACAGAGGGCGGACCGGCGTACATGAATTACTCACCATGACCGACGATCTTCGCGCATTAGTTTATAAAGAAGAATCGGTTAATAAAATGAAAGCGCAAGCAACTATAGACGGCATGCGCACACTCACCCAAGATGCAGTTTTAAAAGTGATGAAGGGCGACACCGATATTACCCAAATTCAAATATTGAGCGGTCATTAGTAAGTTTACCTGTCACGTAAATATTGGATTATGGTATTAGCATGCACGCACGCTACGCTTTCTTATTCAGTAAAGAAGGTGAAAAGCCATATTCTGACTTAAAGCACTTTGCAAAGTAGGAAGGAGAGCTAAATCCAGTATCGTAAGCGGTATTAGTCACTTTCTCACCACTAGCAATCTTTTGTTTCGCTTTTTCAAGACGAAATTTACGCAAAACGTCGGTAAAACCAAGTGCATAATGTTGACTCAGTCGTCTTGACAAGGTTTTTTCGGTCATAGACATTACTTCAGCAGCCGTCGGCCTTTTAAAATTATCATTTGTATAGTGTTGCTCTAAGACTTGATTGAATTTTGATAAAAATATTACCGCATCTTTATCGTCAAACGTGAGGTCCGCATTTAGTCTTAGATGATAATTAGCAATTTCCTCTTCAACTAGCAGTGCCATTTTAAGCTTTTCGGCTAATAGATTTTTAAGAATAATATTCACTTCAGCATAGTCAATAGGCTTAGACACAATAGCTGATATACCCGCTTGTAGAACCGAAAGTTGACCAGACTTATCCACGCTATTGCCTATAACAAGTACTGGAATGTCGTTTAAAGTTGGACTTTGTTGTAGCCAGTTTTGAACCTCAATTGCTGCTTCAATACCGCAGTCAGCATCAATTAGTAAACACTGCGGTTTGTGTAATTGCATAAACTCTAGGCTTTCTTCCATCGCCTTTACTTGCACTACTTTATACTCTTGATCAAATGCTTGCATACAATCTAAGCGCAACAACTCATTACTACTAATTAGGACTAAAAAAGGCGGTTTATTGCGATAGGCTTGAATGTTGCTATTGAGTAAGTGGGAAATGGGGTAAGAAGCGCTATCTGCACGGTAAACTGTATTTGAAAGTGGCAGCCTAAGGGTCACCTTGGTTAAAAACCCGCGCGCACTCGTCACCGATAATGATCCGTTTTTTCTCATTAAATTGTCTTGAATCGTTGATAAATTAGTTACATTATAAAGTGTTTTTGATTGCCCCGTATCCACCTTAAAATTGCCTTTATTTAACGCGAGCATATTGGTAACCGAATAAGCGATACCATGGCCATTGTCAGTAACAATGATAACAAAATATCCATTTTCTAAAAAAGTGTCTACCGTAATTAAAAGAGGATACGAATTATGATTATGTTTGACTGCGTTCAAGAGAATTTCTCTTAGCGCTTTTTGCAAGTAATGTGCTGACAATGCAACGTTCGCATTAGCTTGCTTACCTAATTGAATATGTACATTTGAACCTAATAAGCAAGTTTCAACAAACTGCACTTGCGTTAATACAATGCTTTTTGCTTCGCAGAAAGTATCAGATGAAGTGCTCTTTACCACTGCGCAACCGTGGTGAGGAGTGTCGCAGGGAATATTGTGTTCGAATGTGAGAGGATTAGATTGAAGATGATCTGAGATCATTCGCAGTTGCTCTATACTTTCACGCAGCGGTGTTTGTAAGACAGAACTAAACTGTAAACGGTCTTTAAGTACGAATTGTGAATTAATGACGTTTTTTATCACTGAATTAATAAGTGGCGCGACATAGGCCAGGTCATGAGATGATGTAGTTGCGGCGATTTGCGAATTATCGTCCATGGAAACTAATCTCGTTGCCGCATTGTTTTCTAAGCTTGATTTATTAGCAGTACCTTTAACACTAAAAATTTTTAAGCAGGCATACAATAATATTACACCAACAATTAGCCCTAATCCGAATGCCATAAAACCGAGTATTGGTTCAGCTAACGATAAATTCTGCGCGCCCCCATTATCTTGACTAAAAATGGCAACTAACAGCGTAAGTTGATCATACACCCACTTTACGCAGATTTTCGCTAGGATAGACTTCATACAACATCCTTTTACTACTTATTTGACATGCGCAGTGTATATGATCTCTACGCGACTACGATCAATTCACCCAAATTCAAGCATAAAATACAACATGAGTGTGCATGTATATTAGCAATATACGAGTTGAGTACAATCAATTTAAGGAAGCAAATAAGCAATTTAAGGACAATTATGCAGCATTGGGGGCAATGTAGGTTAATTTTTGTGCATATTCATGGTTTTTATTATGCAGTGAATCGGTAAACAGCCAAGCCTGCATATTACCGTTATGAGCGGCTTGTATGTCGTATATATAATCACCGATATAAGCGATGTCAGCAGGCATAATTTGCCATTTACTGGCAATTTGAAGCAAGGCTGTTGGATCTGGTTTTGGCGGCGCGTCGTCTCTTGTCAGCACAAGATCTATTGGGATTTTATTATTGCGAAGTTTGACTTGTGTTGCTTGCTGACAGTTTCGTGTAACGATCGCAAGCGGTAAATTCAAAAGCATGGCCTGTTGCACAAAGCTTTCTGCACCGGGCATCCACCTTGATGTATGCGCATCATCTAATTCATGTTCAAGGACTATTCGATTCGCTAAGGCCTGCTGTTCTGGACATTTTAATTGCGCAATAAAACTTAGAATGTCAGCCTCTTCACTACACCCTAGTTGGTATTTCATAGCGGCAAAGTCTAATTTTGTCTTGACGAGAGTATCATCTAAATCAAAAATAATGCCTTTAACATTTTTAAACGTAAACAATTTGACTTCCTATTTTTGTCTGATAAACCCGTTATCGTTAAGCTTTAGCTTATTTAATTAAAGTTAAATACGCTACTACTCTTTAAAAAGACTAAGGTGTGTTAAAAAGATGTAAGTATTTTCTTAGACTGTCAATTTTTGTGAGTGGCATTAGTCATGCTGAGTATAGACAACGTGCAAACTGTTTATTTATACAGTAATATAGCGTATATTATCGATATTCAAGATGCGTTCACGCAAATGCACTTACTTAATTAGTTAACGATTGGAGCGTAATATGGCAGTCATTACCCAGTATGTAGTACAACATAAAGGAGTCGATAAATTGGTCACTACCGACAAAAAAGAAGCCGATCAATACGACAAAATGCTTGATGTCGCAGACAACTTGGCTACCTATATTCAAGCAAAAGGCATTGAACTTAGTGAAGATCTTGCCGAAGAACTATCAATTCTATTGGCAAAAAATAAAGATTCTATTGCTAAGTTGTTAAAAGGAACAACCGCCGACACTTTGCTGGAACAAGAAAATGCCGAGGTTATTGAGTTAAAAAAAGCCTAAGTTAGGCCGTTCCGCCTACGGTCATGTCGTCAATTTTAAGCGTTGGTTGACCTACACCGACGGGCACTGACTGCCCGTCTTTGCCGCACACGCCAACACCCGCATCTAGTGCCATGTCATTTCCAATCATAGAGATTCTTTGCATGGCTTCAGGTCCGTTACCAATCAAGGTAGCACCTTTAATTGGATGAGTAATTTTGCCATTTTCAATCAAGTAGGCTTCTGAGGTTGAGAACACAAATTTACCAGACGTAATATCTACCTGTCCTCCGCCAAAGTTAGGCGCATATATCCCTTTTTCTACTGAACTAATAATATCTTCAGGGCTATATTGCCCACTTAACATATAGGTATTAGTCATACGCGGCATAGGTAGGTGAGCATAAGATTCTCTGCGACCATTACCGGTGGGCGCTACGCCCATCAGGTGTGCATTATGTTTATCTTGCATGTAGCCTTTAAGAATTCCATCTTCAATGAGCACGTTGCGTTTGGTGGGTGTGCCTTCATCATCTATGGATAATGATCCGCGTCTATTATCTAAGGTACCATCATCCACCACGGTAACGCCTTTAGAAGCAACTTGTTGACCCATACGCCCACTAAAGGTAGATGCTCCCTTACGATTAAAGTCACCTTCTAAACCATGGCCAACCGCTTCATGCAATAACACACCCGGCCAGCCGCTACCAAGTACCACTGGCATACTCCCGGCAGGTGCTGCAATCGCGCGTAAATTAATGCGCGCCATATGAATCGCTTGGTCAGCTATCTGTTTGTAACGTACACAGTTATCATCCGTATTTTGTAAAAAGAAATCATAGGTTGTGCGGCCACCAGCACCCGAACTTCCGCGCTCTCGCTTACCGTCTTTCTCTAACAATACCGAACAGTTTAAGCGAATTAAAGGACGAATATCGGTAGCAAAAGTACCGTCGGTGGCGGCGATTAAAATTTCTTCGTATACACCGCTTAAACTTACGCTAACTTGACTTGCTTCTGGCGCTTGTTTTCTAACATAGGTATCAACGGTTCTTAGCAAATCGACCTTATCCGCATCAGGCATCTTCAATAAGGGGTTACTTGCAGTATATAACTCTTTATTTTGGACGTCGTTGAATCCTTTAACGGCTATTTTACCGCCATGTTTGGCAATCGTTCTTGCTGCATTGCATGCGTCTTTTAATGCTTGAAAACTAATTTCATCAGAGTACGCGAAGCCGGTTTTTTCACCCGAAATAGCGCGCACGCCAACGCCGCGTTCAATATTATAACTGCCGTCTTTTATAATACCATCTTCAAGCACCCAACTTTCATGCTGCGAAAGTTGAAAGTATAAATCCGCGAAGTCGGTTTGATGTTCAAAAATACTGCCCAACAGGTTTGTTAGCTTAGGCTTATCTAGGCCAGATTGTGTTATCAAATTGTCTAGCACATTAGGATTCAAGTACGTATCTCTCTTTTTTATGTGAGGCAATTGGCATTTTTGCTCTAATTGCGTCTAATTTAGCTTTGTCAAAGGTTGCGATCGCAAACCCTTCTTGTGAGTTGCTTGGGTTGCTTGGGTCACTTTCGACAACATCGATACACTCTCCCCATGGAGAATAAATGCAACTTTGTCCGAATGTTTCGCGCTTATCTTGATGGATACCCACCTGATTTGCCGCCACTATATAGCACTGATTCTCAATACTACGCGCTTTTAATAGCGCATGCCAATGCGCTTTACCGGTTAAGTAAGTAAATGCGCTGGGAACCACAATTATACTGGGCGCGGTTTTGCTATTGGTGTAGCGAGCATATGCCGAATACATGTCAGGAAAGCGCAAGTCGTAACATACGCTTTGTGCGACATCAGCAAAAGGAGTATCAAATAAAGCCAGCGACTTCCCAGCAATAGTAAACGCAGATTCTCTGTACGATTTAGTCGCATCGGCCACTTCAACGTCAAACATGTGTATTTTATTGTAACGCGACACGCATTCACCTTTAGGGTCAAATACAAGGCTACTTGCATAATAACGCGACGCTTGCTGAGCGCTATCTATAATAGGTGTGGTGCCCGCAACTATGTAGCACGCATATTTTTTTGCTAATATTGCTAAGCGCTCTTGGATAATGCCTTGCCCAAAGACCTCTGCGATTTCCAGCATTTTTATGCCTGGCACTCCAAACATCGAGAAACACTCGGGTAATACTATAAGCTTTTGTTCATCTGCTTGTGCACACGCTTGCGCAATTATTTGCTCTACTTTATCTAAGTTAGCACCCACATTGGATTTACCGTTTATTTGTATACTAATTAGACTGGCCATAATATCCCTCTCTTTAATTCAACTCTTGTTTGCCTAGTGGCAGAACCGGAAACAGTTCCTCGCTTAAAGTTGGATCTCTTTTTTCAGGTAAATCCACTTCAGTGCTCTGGCGCCCAGTCTCAATCAAGATCGGTTCTTGTATGGTACCGGTAACCGAATAGTTCACATTAGAAATAACCTTCGCCGATGTCAGCATTTTATCAAGCGCTAACGCCGCTAATGCGGTAGGTGGATTAACCATAAAATAAACCAGAACGGGCAGGTTTCCGGTGACATTTGGTGTAAAGTTGATATTGTAATTAAGCGCTTGAGTCACAAGGTCAGTATGGCCATAAATCTCAATTTCACCGGCGGCGCCGTCAATATTGGTATCGCGCGTGTCTGCTCGGCCTTCGGTAATTTGGATAGAGCCCTGCATACTGTCATAAAAAAAACCTTTTGCGAATACGTCTCGAAAATCGAGTGAGAGTTTGCGCACTAACGAATTTAAACTCAGTAAGGTAAAAATTCTAGACCCTTTGTCACTTAATTCAGTTAAGTAACCGTCGGATAATCGCCAATTAATTTTACCATCCAAATGTTTTAAGTCCATGCCAATTGGTGAGTCTTGCCATGTTAATGCAAAAGTTAAATTAGCTGATGAATCTTTAATACCTGAATCAAATCCCAAATGTTTTAAGAAGTCGCCAAAATTGTTACTGTCTAATCCGCCGGCAATAAAGGTGTAGTGATCTTGATTACGTTTATACCACTGGCCAGTCGCGTTGATAAGGCCTTGAGGATTATCTATGCTTATGCGGGTAAATTCGAGACCATCGTTATTAGGTTGCGCGATAACGTCAACGCTCCCTAGCTTAATACCGTAAATATCACAACTTTTACAGGTGAAATTTATGCGCGGTAAGCTTTTAGGTTCAAACGACTCAGCTTTGTACGTGTCAGTCTGCGCTTCGTTTTTTTCTAGTTTTACAAAATCGGCATTTATTACTACACCTTTGCTAAACCGGTCATCAAACACACTCGCATTTGCTTGAATTTCGTCACCTTTAACATCAAGCGCCCATTGATCGTCAAACCGTTTTATGGTCAAATCGACATTGTTAAAGAAATGCCCCGCTACGTTGACCTTCTTTGCGTCAATAAAAACCCGTTGTGGTGAAGCCAATATAGAAGTAGTTGTATTATCAACACTAGAGTTAACGGCCTGCATAAGTGGAAGCCAATCATTTAAATCCAATTCATCAACAACCGCATTAATACTGAAGCCTACACCAAGATTGCGTGAATCTTCCTCTCCAACGGCTAAGTGAGCGCGGTTGAATTGCATTTCTTTATGCGGCAGTGCGCCTTCAAATACAGCAATATCTCCAAGCGTCATTGTCACGCTCGAGGCAATTCTGTCGCCATTCGACAACACGCGCAGGGGCAGCACGTCACTTTTATTTTTGAATAAAGGAGCTGGCAAATTGGCCTCGAAGCCAACTAGATCAGTGTTTAATTCTGCGCTGTAAATAAAATCACTTTGCTGTAATTCTAGGGCTACGTCTAGATTCCAGGTAGTACTACCCGACAAGATTTGCTTGAGCTCGTCACTGGCATTTTGCATTAAGGGCAATATTTGCCAATTACCCATCAAGCTCGTTTTTAAGGAGTATCCTGTATCACCCTGTTCTCCAAATACATCAACTTTTACGGCTTGATTAAGTAAGTTTGCACTTAAATTTTTAATACTAATTTGCTCATTATCAAAAACTACGGTTCCATTAGTGTCGTTTAATGCAAGTTTAATCGCGGGTATCAGTACTTGATTGCCCTTGAAAAACACTTCTCCTTTGGCCCTTGTGTTTGCTCCATTGCTAAGCGGAATGTAAAGTCCTAGTTCCGTCGATAAGTTTCCATTGACTTGAATATCATTAGCCAAAAGACTACCTAAACTTGTGGCTAATGAGCTTTGCAACATTAAATCCGTTAAGTCTTGGCTGCTAGCGGCGCCATCAGCAGTGATTGTTAACATTGCATTTTTTGTCAAATTAGGTATTTCGGCACGCAAATTTGTGAGCTTAACCTTATCCAGCGAACTTGCAGGACTGCGCATTGCAAGTCCTCTATTTTCAAACATTAAATCAATATCAAGTTGGCTTAATGCTGGCCACCCGTCAGAAAAGATAAAATCGGCGTTTTCAATCGCTAAACTGCTTTGAAACACGCCTGTATTATTGTCAAATGGAAATTCACTGGTTGCACCATGATACAATACATGTGCATTTTTAATTTGGCCATCGCCAGTAAATGCATTCGCTAAAAAACGATGCGTATCGTTACTAATTAAATGTTTAGGTAGCAATGAAGGTACTTTCGCTAATGCAAATGGTGATGTGTTAAGTTCTAAGGATAAGAATCCGGAATTGCTTGCGTATTCACTGCTTATGCCTATAGATACACCATCAATATCTGCTGTCGCGTTGTCAATAACGACAGTGGTATTGCTGGCCATGTCTATCAAAATAGGTACATGTAGTGCCGTAATTGGTAAACTTCGGCCAAAATAATAGTTTGATATCAACTCGCTATCTACGCTGCTAAGAACTATCTTACCCCGTTTATTTTTCCAGTAAATATTCGCGTCAATATCTGATATACCCACAATTTCATTGTGCTCTAACCACTGTAAATTTTCTAACTGAGCCAATACCATCACGCCACTTTTATCAATATATGCCGTAAAATCATTTAAGTTGGCGTCTACGTCATTGAATGCTAATTTATCGGCTATTGCTTGTGAAAACAATCCAGATAGAGGGCCTAAAGTCTGTAAAGAAATTGGGGAGGCCATGCGCAAGACAGCAACCTGTTCTTGCGTAATATATCCATTTATAGCGGTCGTTAGGGCTTTTTGTTGAGTGTCAATTACCACATCAACAATCGAAAAATCCCATTGCTGCTGATTATTTACCGCCGCAAACTTAGCCTGAATGACGTTGCTAATTTCACTTTCAGATGTTTTCCACAGTAATGACGTGGGTAATAATTGGCCATCTATTCGTTCAACTTTACCGCTGTTGATTTGCGCCCATACTTCGACATTACCTTTACTGGAAGATAATTGACTATCAAGACCGGTATATTCGTTTATCCACGCTGAAAGATTAATATCTCGCGCTTGGGCAAATAGAGTACCGCTATAGCTTTCAGTATCACCGTATAAATCGAGAATGAAACTGGCGTTATTATCAGAAAAGTCTTCCAGCGCAAATTCTCCTACGCCTTGATGTCGATTACCTTTGTTTAGCCACGACAGCTTTCCAATATCTATAGATTCTGTATTTAACTTACTAATTAGGGTAAGCCTGCTATCAGTTACGGTAAAATTGCTCAACTGCTCTAAGAAGATATTCTCCAGAGCACCAACAATAGGAAAGTCAGTCTGATTTGATTGAAATTGGGTAAGGTCAATTTCTAAGTCAAGCGTGTTGAGCACCACTTGCTGGCTCTGCAATTTACCTGACATAAACGACGCCCAAAAATCGATTTCTATAAACACCTCTGCAACCTGCAGGCCTAAAGGTGATAATTCACCTTTATCTATGTTCACTTTTCGAAGCACAACAGCGGGTCCATTGCTTAGCCAACTGGCAGAAAGCTCGCCTATATCTACATCAATTGCATACTCTTTAGCAATGTAGTTTTGTACGTAGTCTTTATGATCGTTTAAAAATGGGAGAGAATACCTAAGTAAGCTCATCAGTAGTGCAAACACAACTAAGGTAATGGCAAACACTGCCCATACCTTTTTTAGCACGTAATTTGTGATGGCACCAAATTTACTGGCAGGCTTATCGGTGTTGCTCATTACATCATTACAACATCAAATTTATCTTGATGATAAAGCGGTTCGGTTTGTACTTTTATTGGTTTTTCGACAAAGGCCTCTAACTCGGCTAACACATGAGACTCCTCTCCAAGTAGGGCGTCAGTAACTACTGCTGACGCATAAATAACAAATTTATCAGCATTATAGGCCTTGTTTACACGCACAATTTCACGCGTAATTTCAAAACAAATTGTCTCTATGGTTTTAATGCTCCCTCGACCTTTGCATGCTGGGCATTCGCCACATAACAGATGCTCTAATGATTCACGAGTACGCTTTCGCGTCATCTCTATTAGTCCAAGTGACGTGAATCCGTAAATATTTGATTTGGCACGATCTTTCGCCATCCCCACTTCTAATGAATGTAGGACACGGCGTTTGTGGTCAGGTTCCATCATATCGATAAAATCAATGAGTATCATACCGCCTAAATTGCGTAAGCGTAGTTGTCGAGCAATCGCTGAAGTGGCTTCAATATTCGTATTAAATATGGTTTCTTCTAGGTTTCTATGCCCAACAAATGCACCCGTATTAATATCAATCGTGGTCATTGCTTCAGTTTGATCGATAATTAGATAACCACCCGATTTTAAATCTACTCTGCGGCCTAGCGCACGTTGCAGTTCGTTTTCCACATCATACAAATCGAAAATGGGCAATTCGCCTTGATAGTATTCAAGCTTATCGTTTAATTCAGGTACGTACTCTTTAGTAAACGCGCTCAGTTCTTTGAAGGTCAAATTGGAATCGATACGGATGCGATCTATTCGTGTCCCTACAAAATCACGCAATACACGTCTAGCAACAGGTAAATCTTCATATAACACACCACTTTTACTGGTTTTTTTCCGTGATTCGATTTTATTCCACAAGCGGCGTAAAAAACTGGCATCTTGCACAAGTTCCGTTTCGTTAACTCCTTCAGACGCTGTTCTTAAGATAAATCCACCCTCGCTATCACATAGCGCTGAAACAATACATTTTAGTCGTTCTCGTTCTGTTTCATCTTCTATCTTTTGTGAAATGCCGACGTGCGTGACTGATGGCATAAAAACAAGGTAACGTGATGGAAGGGTAATATCAGTGGTTAAGCGCGCACCTTTTGTGCCTATGGGATCTTTCACCACTTGCACAATAATAGATTGGCCTTCACGCACTAATGCGCGAATATCCTTTTTTTCAATTTGTGACGAATTGACTTCTTCCGCCAATTCATCATAAGCCGTTATATCTGACGCATGTAAAAACGCGGCTTTGTCTAAGCCTATATCCACAAATGCGGCTTGCATGCCAGGTAATACTCTACTTACTTTACCTCTGTAGATATTCCCTACTAAGCCTTTTTTGGTATGCCGCTCTATATGTATTTCTTGTAAAATACCGTTTTCGATTAGCGCAACACGGGTTTCAGAGGGCGTAACATTAATTAATAATTCGGCGCTCATGGCTTTATTTTACTCGGTTATGTTTAAAATCAGCTGTTTCGTTTGTGCCAGAGGAAGCCCGACTACCGCACTAAAACTGCCATTAATTGTGCTAACAAATTGTCCACCAATACCTTGAATCGCATAACCGCCCGCTTTATCTTGTGGTTCTCCGGTTTCCCAGTAGGCTAGCATGTCTGCATCACTTATTGTTACCATGGTAACTTGAGAAACCACAGTGGTTACTAAGCAGCGTTCTTTGTATACAACACATACACCGGTATATACCTTATGAACCTTACCACTTAAAGCCTGCATCATTCTTACAAAGTCGGCGTAGTCTATTGGCTTTCCCAATATCTCATTTTTAGTCGCAACGATTGTATCTGAACCAACAATAACAGCACTAATATTGTGCTGTCCAATATGGCGAGCCTTAGCCGTAGCTAAACGTTCAACTAAAGCCTGTGGATTTTCATGTAAATGAGGAGTTTCATCGATGTCAGCGGGGAGCGTACTAAAGCTGGGCACAATGTTTGCCAACAAATCTTTGCGTCTAGGAGAGGCCGAAGCAAGAATGACAGGAAACCGCATTAGGTAACACGTAAGTTACGGCGAAATTTACGAAGCAACCAAAATAACCAAGGCCACAATACAATTGAACTTAGCGACGGCCATAAAAATATCCAGCTAAACTCTATACCCGTTATCCAGTATTGCAACCAGTATACGACTAAGTGATACAAGCTTGAGAGAACTAAAATCATGAAGGCTTGTTGAATCACAGAATAATTTCGTAAACGCTGGTAATTTGCTGAAATTAAATACACCGGAATGGCGAGTGCAAAACTATGTACACCCAGTGCAGTACCATACAAAATATCTAAAATTAAGCCGGCAATACCCGCGGTGCCAACGCTCACCCGATTCGGCAACGCCATCGCCCAATACAGTAAAATTAAAAGCAACCAATCAGGTCGATAAAGATCAATAGGCGGCGGCATGGGTATTATTTGTAAAATAATGCCAATGAGTATACTGACGTAAATAAATGATTTATTGGTTGGCATATTATGGCTCATTACCAAAGATTAGTTGATCGGGTCCAAGCGCATCATCTGGCGCTGTCTCTGCTGGCCATAATAATAATAAATATTTAAGGCGGTCTAATTGTGCTGATGGCGTGGCGGTAACTAAAGCAAATGGCTTACTTTCATCGCGCACGACCTTATTAATTCTGGCAACTGGATAACCCTCGGGAAACACTTTGCCTAACCCTGATGAAACCAGTAAATCACCTACTTGCACGTCCGCACTATGCGCAACGTGTTCTAAGCTAATTTCGTTTAGAACGCCATTACCACTGGCTATTAGCCGTACGTTGTTGCGATTAATGCGCACTGGAATCGCATGTGTAATATCAGAAATTAATAGTACACGACTGTTCGTCGTACCGACCTCAATTACTTGGCCAACAATGCCGGTATCATCTAATACTGATTGGCCTTGAAACACATCCTGAATGGCGCCTTTGTTGATGACAATTTGATGACTATAGGGATTATTATCAACCGCCATGAGTTCAGCAATCATGCGATGCATGCCTTCACGCACAGGAGCGTCTAGCAGCTTTCTTAAATTACTATTTTCCTCTTCAAGTACCACAAAGCGTTGTAACTTATCGTTCATTAACGTGATTTGGTTTATTAGGCGCTCATTTTCATTTAGCATAGCTTGACGAGAGGTAAAACGTGACGCACTCCAATCAAGCAGCGCGCCTGGTAAATCGGCGATATACTGAAGCGGACTCACAAAAGAGGTAAGATAGGTCCGCAGAGTTGAAATATTTTGAACCTTAGTATCTATCACCATTGCACTGACCGACAGCAATAGCACAATACAGAATCGTGTCAATAATGACGGTCCACGCGTGAAAACTTCGTTCATGGTTTCATTGCTTATTCGTAGCTAAATAAATCGCCGCCATGCAAGTCAATCATGTCAAACGCTTTACCGCCACCGCGAGCAACACAGGTTAGTGGATCATCCGCAATGACTACCGGAATGCCTGTTTCTTCCATCAGTAAGCGATCTAAATCTTTAAGCAAGGCACCGCCGCCAGTTAATACCATACCGCGCTCAGAAATATCAGACGCAAGCTCAGGAGGTGATTGTTCTAGAGCCACCATAACCGCGCTAACAATACCTGATAAGGGTTCTTGTAAGGCCTCTAAAATTTCGTTGCTGTTTACGATAAAGCCTCTGGGTACGCCTTCTGCTAAATTACGTCCACGGACTTCTATTTCTCTGACTTCTTCACCGGGGTAAGCCGCGCCAATTTCATGCTTAATACGCTCGGCTGTGGCTTCACCAATTAAAGAACCAAAGTTCCGGCGTATATAGTTGATAATTGCCTCGTCAAATTTATCGCCGCCTATGCGTACAGACGATGAATACACAACACCGTTTAATGAAATAATTGCAACTTCGGTTGTGCCTCCGCCTATATCGACCACCATTGAACCGGTCGCTTCTGAAACGGGTAAACCAGCGCCAATAGCCGCGGCCATAGGTTCATCTATTAAGTAGACTTCACGTGCACCCGCGCCTAAAGCAGATTCTCGGATAGCACGACGTTCGACCTGAGTAGAGCCACAAGGCACACATACCAATACGCGCGGAGAAGGTCTTAAAAAGTTATTGTCGTGTACTTGCTTAATAAAGTGTTGGAGCATTTTTTCGGTCACGTAAAAGTCAGCTATTACACCGTCTTTCATTGGCCTGATTGCCTTTATGTTACCAGGCGTTCTGCCTAGCATTCGTTTGGCTTCATGGCCTACTGCCGCCACACTTTTAGGGCCACCTGCACGCTCTTGTCTAATTGCAACCACTGACGGCTCGTTTAGTACAATGCCTTGGTCTTTTATGTAAATAAGCGTGTTTGCGGTACCGAGGTCTATAGAGAGGTCATTAGAGAACATACCTCGAAGCTTTTTGAACATGGAATGCCTTTATTATTCTAGGGTTAATCAAATACACGTAGTGTAACTCAAGTTTTTGCATTCCGATAGCGTTGAACGCAAGTAAATGAGTAAGTTTGCGGCCTATTTCACTAGTATTTAGGTAGCAAAAAAGCGCTAATCAAAACTCATGCTTAATTCTAAGCACTCATTTTAGAGTGATTGTGGTTAGTTAAAAACCTCACGCCAGTGCAAAGTTTGCTCGTTACCACGATAAATACCAAAATTCATATCTACCGAAGGCTTATCATCGCTAGCGATAACACCATCGCCACTGCCGTCGTAATTCAGATAATGCGACCAATGACGAGAGGAAAATGATTTAATGTGAATCACCATTAACAGCATAATAATTGTGAGGCGCCAAACTAAGCTCATGGGCTAAGCTCTTGTATCGCATCAACTGACAATGTTCGGCTAACCACATTGTTATTTATAAGACAACTTCCCGTACTGGTAAATTTAAAGTACAAACGATCAACATTAGCAAAGCTTATTGTTTCGGTCGCGCAAGTTGCTGCATAACTGCAGTTCGTTAACCCAGGCACATTACTGAAACTGCTTGGACTGACAATACTGGTATTACAACTTTGTGCGCTGCCATCTACTGCAAAACTATTTTGTAGTAAGCTTTGAATACCCGCTTTTGCTGACTGCTGAGCGCGTACTCCATATACTTGATGAATAGTAGAATTTGAAGATGCAGACACAATTTTTACAAGCGCTGCGGCCAATAAACTGACCACCACAATCACAAATAATGCGATAACGATCATACTGCCATTTTGTTTCGCATAATGGCTGTTGATGCTACTCGTTTTAGATAAATTAGGGCACATTCGGAATTTGCACCTCTTGTTTAAAGCTCACAAATTCATCTTCTTGGCCAAAAATAAATAATGATTGCGTAGAGGCATTTCGCTGCTGTGTTGCACTTAAACTAGCAAAAGGATTTTGCTCACCGATGTGGCCAGTAACACCTAACTGATTAACTAAGTTTTGCGCCATTAAGCTGCCGCCAGAGGTGTATAAAGTTTGCGCTTGGTTAATACTACTAACATGCCTGTAAACTTGATTATTTCGAGTGCAGTAGCTGATTGCCTTAGCCGCAAAATACATGCGCTTTGATGGCGAGGTTTGTGCAAAGCCATCGGATAACTCGAGTTGAATCACTTTATCGCTATCATCTAAGGTGCTGCAGTTGCCGTCGCCATCGTCACTACAACTGACCACTTCGCGCCTATGCCCTAAACTGGCATCGTAAACTTGGCTTGCGCGCGTGGGGTACACAATAGCGAAGTCGTTGCTGGTTGGCACGTAAGAACGGCCTTGAATATCGCTAAATTCAATAACATTTGCCGTCGTGTTGGTATGTTCGCTAAGTGGTAAGGTTACATAAATGGCGTTCCATTGCATGGGGACAAACTCTATACAGTGTGCGCTTGAATTACCGGTAATGCGAACTGAATTAGGCACTGCACTGCTGAGTTCTCGGTTAAATCGCTCAACTAAATAACTGCCTTCTCGCACTAAATTCTCGCGTTCGCTCACGTTAATGACCGCTTGCATCGAGCCACTTATAATGCCGCTTATACTAATAGAAACAATGCCCAATACCACAATAACGATGACTAATTCTATTAAGGTAAATCCAGCTTGGGCGTTCGTTATTGAGGCTTGGTAACCGCACTCAATACGACTAGTCGATTTGTTTTTTTGAGCAACAGTGCAGTGTCGCATTAGAAGTTGTTCCTATACGTAGCAAAAACCATTTGCTCACCAGCCGGTGTAGTGACCACAACAGAAATAAGCTTGCGGTTGCCAACGAGAGTTCCGGAGTCTAAAGTACCGTCATTATTAATATCGTCATCGTTAATGCCATCAGCATTATCGTCATATACCACACTTATTTTCGCGCTAAAGCCTAAAAACAAATCTTCCGTTAAGGCAGTGACGCTTGCCTCGCTAGCATTAGCAATAGCAACACCGCTTAATGCGAGGCCATGATAATCATCCACATCATCAAAATTTTGTCTACTTTCATTCGCATCCCAACCTAATGCGGCGGAGCTTGTGCAGCTTGTTGTATGATTACAAGTCACCCGGCCATTGTTGCTTAACGATGCTTCGTCAAATGCTTTGGCAGAAATTTCTGACAATAACGACTGTGCCAAGGTCACCGAGCGGACCTGCATGATAGGATCTATACCGTTTTTGATTTGCGGCATAATAACCGAAACGATTGTTACCATCGCAATTGAAAATAAAACGATGCCAACAATTAGCTCTACCAAAGTGAAACCTTTAGCGTGACTATTTTTATAAGCCGAACGATGGGAGTTGATGAATGAACATGAATTAGCAGGCATGCACATAACCTTCATCCTCAACACACACCTTTGCCGCACTTTCATCAGTAAACGTAAAGGTACAAGCACTTGCGCAAGAGCCCGCGCTAGTGATTGCTCGGCCTAAATTGTCAAACTGTATAAAGGTAATAGCAGCGGTATTGTCTTGGGCACTAAAGCTGACATTACTGGCCGCCACTTCGCCTTCGTCAGTACGCAAAAAACTATCGCTTGAAAAGTCGATAGTATTGCCACACGAAGCCGCTTGGTTGCCATCTAAATAGGAGTGTGTAGTGGGCCCAAACGCAGGCTCTAGCGGGGCGGCAAAGACAAGTTTATAGCAGAAGTCGGTTCGCGTGTCGTACATTGCTTTGAGCTGCGTATTGCGCAGTGCGCTTAATAGGCGCTTTTGCAATGCAAACTCAGAATAACCACTGGAACCAGTAAAGCGAGGCACTACCGCTATCGCAATAATACTGAGTAAAATAACAACGGTAATAAGCTCAACAAGGGTAAACCCTTGTTGAGCCGTATTTTCAAATGAATTAGAGCTAGCTACGTCACTCATATAAGCGCCGTAAATTCACTAAATTTTCAGTAACACAGTCAACTTAACAGTCACTCTTAATAACATCAAAAGTAGGCGTTTCACCCTTGGCTGAAGGATTCGTATACTCAAGAAAACAGCCTATAGGTGCGGCTGCTGTGCCAGTAATAGCAATACTGGTAAATGTAATTCGAAACTTACTTGGGTCGCCATTAGCAGTAGTCACATCCGTATAAGATAGCTCTTGAGTGGTATCGTTATCATCACCTAATTCAATATCGAGAAACTCCTTAATATCTGCTGCAGATGCTATTTTAGAAGCATCAGGATAGCCAAACTTAACATCCACCGTATCTGAACCTATTGTAATTGTGCTCTCATCCGCATTTTGTACACCCTTTATCGCAGACTTTGCATACACTAGCTGCGTAGATCCTTGCAAAGCGGCTCTTACGCCTTGCATTGTTTCTTTGCGCGCGTCTGACTGTATATCAATAAAACGCGGCGCCGCGGTAACGGCTAAAATACCCAATATCACGATTACAATGATAAGTTCAATCAATGTAAAACCTTGTTGCTGTTTCATGTTTAGCTCCTCAGAAAATAATTAGTTAGTTGTTACTGAAAATTCGTACTTGTCCAATGCGCGGGTCATACACAAAACCGTTGCCTATATTTACTGTTAACGGCTCTTGTCGTTCATTCTTTACGGTTTGCATTAAATAATAATGACAAACATCATTGCCACCTATGCCAGCGTTAGCATTTACATTGGTAAAGTATTGGAATTCGTCGCCAGCAACGGGGTTCCATTCAGAAGTGATAGTAGGCGCGCTTTGCATAATTAAGTTAAATATGCTTTCGCAATCGAGCCTATTAATAACATCATCTTCAGTACTTGCATCATTACTGTTGTGACCCGTGGGATAACCCGTATCACTATCAATGCCTATTTTTAAACTGTCTAATGTTACAAAAGAATTATTATCAGATAGGTTAAATTTTGGACGCGCGTCAATTTCCCATTGCGCTCTAACTAAACCAACGCCTGTTGAAAAACCACCGGCAACCCCTTCAACTGTGGCATCTTCAGCGTCTTGGGTAACATTCATAAATCGCGGAATTGCAGTAGCCGCAAGAAGCCCTAGAATGACAACCACAATCACTAACTCAATGAGTGTGAAACCACTTTGCCGCTTGTTTTTACATTGTTGATGCTGCTTAAGCATTATTCACTCCTAAGAAGAGACGTTAAGGTTACCTGTAAATAGGTGATACAAAAAAACGTGTTGGGCATATTCGAATTTACATATTTTTTCAGATGCGCCATTAGCATTGTTAGTGTGATTGTGCAGCTTTGTTACAGCATCACGATTTAAAAAGGTGGTGGTTAGATTAATCTGGTCATTACGATATTGTTCATCAACAAACCAACTTAAAAGCTGTTCACAGCCAGCTTTATTCGCCTCAATGACGGGAACGCCTTGCTTACTCATTGTCATTAACACCACACTTGATTGGTTTTCAGGCATAAATTCAATTTGCGCGGGCCGGCCTTTTTGCTGCCACTGCCAGTAAATTTGTGTTAACCCCGTTTGCATTTTTGTTTGCAAGCCTTTAGCACTAATAACGTGCCACTGAGCGTTTTCATCTAGGGCGTTTTTTACCGTAAGCAGCATAAGTATGGATACCACGCTAAGCGCCGATAAAAAAATCCAAAGCCGGCTCGATTGCATGATCTATTTCACCGCGCCCATCATGTCCCACATGGGTGTAAAAATACCCAGCGCCAGCACTAATACCATGCCTGCCACGATACAAATTAGTATAGGTTCAATTTTTGAGGTTAAGCTAGCTAGGTCATAGTCTACTTCGCGTTCATAAAAATCAGACACTTCTGCTAGTAGCTCATCTACGCGCCCGGTTTCTTCGCCTACACTAATCATTTGCAACACCAGCGACGTAAATAAGTTACTACTATTAGCGACGCGCGTTAGGCTTTCACCCTTTTCGATTCGTTTGCGCATATTCAATATAGCTTCTGCCATGTAGGCATTGCTTACGGCCTCGGCCACCAAGGTCAGTGCGCTGGTTAATGGCACCCCCGCTTTTAGCATCATTGAAAAACTTCTTGAAAATCGCGCAAGTAAGCTGCGTTCAATAATAGGGCCAATAATAGGCGCCTTTATTTTGAAATAATCCCATTTAATACGACCCTTTTGGGTATCTTTGTATTGCTTTGTTATGAAAATCAATACGCCTATTCCAATTACCAGCACGTACCAGCGATTAATGAAAAAATCAGACATGCCCAAAAGGAATAATGTCATGCCCGGTAAATCGGCGCCAAACTTAGAAAACATGCCGGCAAATACTGGGATGACAAATATATTTAGAATAATCACTGCCGCCACCAATGCGAAAATGACAAACATGGGATAGCGGGTGGCCGCTTTTATTTGTTTACGGGTAGCTTGCTCTCGTTCAAGATAATTAGACAATTGCGCAAATGAAGCATCTAGCTGTCCTGTGTTTTCGCCTACATGCACAACACTCACAAACAATTGATTAAAAATTTTGGGATGTTGGGCTAATGCTGAAGAAAAGCTTCGGCCTTTCTCTAAGCTTGCAATAATATCAAACAAGGCTATTTTCAACCGTAATGAGCGAGTTGTGGTAAGTCCTGTTACTGCTCGAATAATCGGGATGCCAGCTTTCGTCAAAGAATACATTTGGCGAGCAAAAATAATTAAGTCTTCTAAGGCCACATTGGGCGTCAGAAAAGTAACCTTTGCTTCGCCACTGTCATTTTTAGTTTTTATTGTGTCGGCTTTATCTAGCAGGCTTATTTGAATTGGGGTAATACTGTTACTCACTAGCATTTTAGCTGCAGACTGAGTGTCCATAGCTTCTATCGCGCCATTTTGAATGTCGCCGCCAGCAGAGCGGCCAGAGTAACTATAGGCCGGCATTAGTCAATATCCTCTAGGCTAAAGCCGTTATTACCGAGCGTTTCTGATGCCTGTGTGCTCTTATAAAAAGCTGACGCTTCGGGTATCTGCGCATCGTTACTTTTACTGCTTGTATTTAACGCCGGCGGCATACCTGCAAATTGGGAATTCGTAGCGTTTTTATCATTGCCTGTTGATGAAGGCGGAATTTCTGTTAGGTCTTGCACCATCTCAACTAATCTCATGACTTCATCTAGGCTAGTAATGCCCTGCTTAGCGTAATCTAGTGCCGCTTCGGCTAACGAACGAAAGCCTTTTGCTTGTTTTGCCGCTCGCGTGAATTCTGCAGTATCGCTATTCTTAAGCGCCGTCATCATTTCTTCGTTAAGCTGCAGTAACTCAAACACACCCACGCGACCGCGATAGCCATTAAAGTTACATCGCTGACAGCCTTTGCCCTGTTTATATGAAAACGCACTTAATTGAGTTTCAAGTTGCGAAAGCCAAATTTTATGTTCATCCGTTGGCTTATGTTCGAGCGCACAATTATCACAAATTTTGCGCACTAAGCGCTGCGCGATTATGGCTTTTAATGAACTTGCCACTAAATAGCCAGGCGCGCCCATGTCTAATAGTCTAATGGCGCTGCTAATAGCGTCATTAGTATGCAGAGTCGATAGTACTAAATGGCCGGTTAATGCGCCGCGTAAGCCTATCTCTACGGTTTCATGATCGCGCATCTCGCCAACCATTAGAATGTCTGGGTCTTGGCGTAATGTGGTGCGTAAAACACTTGAAAATGTCAGATCAATTTTGGGATTAACCTGCACTTGATTAATACGTGGTAAGCGATATTCAACGGGATCTTCTACCGTAATGATTTTAACTTCTGCTTTGTTGAGTTCATTTAAGGCACCGTATAATGTGGTTGTTTTGCCCGAGCCAGTGGGGCCGGTGACTAAAATCATGCCGTGAGGGCGTTTCAATAATCCGCGAAAACGTTGCATGATATTGGCTGGCATGCCGGTTTGCTCTAAACTTAAAATGCCTTGCGATTGGTCAAGTAAACGCAGTACCACCGACTCACCAGACTGCACAGGCATTGTCGATACCCGCACGTCAATTTTATGAGTTTTAATGCTTACCTGAGCGCGCCCATCTTGGGGTAAGCGTTTCTCTGATATATCTAAGCCTGACATTAGCTTTAGACGCAATACGAGCGCCGCTGCAATATTGGCTTCTTGAATAATATGTTCTTGCAACACACCATCAACTCGCATCCGAATGCGCAGTTGCTTTTCATCGGGTTCAATATGAATATCAGACGCTTTGGCCATTACCGCGTCTTCGAATATAGACTGCAGTAGCTTAGCCACAACGTTATCTTGATCGTCACTTAAACCACTGTTTAATTGAAACTCGGTTTCGTCATCATATTCGCCGGCTAATTCTTGGGCAAAAGACGCAATTTCTTCGGTTTTGCGATAATAGTTTTCGTATGCATCAAACAGCTGGCTTTCACTGACCACTGCAATTTCAATGGGTTTAGGTAACTTTGTGGTTAAATCATCCACCGCATTAATATCAGCCGGATCGCTCATGCCTACTAATAGCGAGTCACCTCGGTCTTCAAGCACTAAGGCTCGATACCTACGGGCTTGAATTTCGGGCAACAGTCTTACTGCATTAGGATTTACTTTAAAGTCTGATAAGTTAATGAGCGGTACTTTTAAATGCTCAGACAACAGCTCAAGTAATTGAAACTCGGTCACCAAACCCATTGACACTAAAGTGGCACCCAGTTTTCGGCCTGACTGACGCTGTTCTGATAGCGCAGATTGCAGTTGGCCTTCGTCTATTAATTCATTTTGAACTAATAAATCGCCTAAACGTACTTTTATTCGCGTTACCATTACGAGCGCCTCGATAGAAATTGAATGCGTTGCTTCACAAAAATATCCACTTGCTGGGGCAGTTGATTTAGCGCTTGTGCCTGCTGATATGCACTAATGGCTTGTTCATTCATTTTTTGTTTATCTTGACTCACTCCCAATCCTAACCACCACTTGGCTTCTTTAGGATTTCGTTGCACTAATATTTCGTAGTCTTTTTGCGCTTGTGAGTACTCACCAATATTTTCTGCCAACGCTGCTCTAAAGCTGACTAATTCATCATTGGCTAAAGTAGAATAAGGGTGGCTGGCTAATATGCTGAACGCTTGTTGATTATCGCCGGTTTTGAAAAATATTCGCGATAACATAAGGCGTAAGCTTGAGTCTGCGGGTGCGTACTTTATACCGCTTAATAAGACTTGCTGAGCGCTGGCCAAATGCTCTTTTGAAAACAATAGTGCGGCAAGCTGTTTACGCGTGCGCATTTCTTGGGGCGCAATTAAGAGTATTTCATGCAATATCGCGATCACTTGTTCTTCGTCGTTTTGCTGCGATGCAAAGTGCGCTTTTGCGCGTAAATTTGATAATAAACTTTTAGCGCCATCACTAGGGGTGACGTTAAATTCCGTTTGTCCTAAAACAGCTTCTTTCGGCATTGCCAAAAACGCCACCTTGTCTTCAATAAGCGTATTTGCATTAAGTGGAAGAGGTGTAACTGGGTTTACTGTCTGTATTGCTTGTGCTGGAGGCGGTTTTATGGCGTCATTTTGGTTGGCAAGTGCATATTGATCACCGCGCTGAATTTTAAACGTTTCTGAAGACTCATGCCGGCCGGGCGTCTGGGTATCATTATTGACATAAAATACCGAGTAACTAGCGATAAATGCTATCACTGTGCTCACGACTATTAGCATTAGCCACAGGCCTAGCGGCGATTTCGACGGAATATAGTTCGCTTCATTTATTGGCCTATGCTCGCGCGATTCTAGGTCGCGCAGCATTTTGTTCACGACGCTCATCTTGGCCACTCGGTGACGAAGCTTAGTAACGCTTGATACGGCATCCCTACATCGCTATGCACCACTAAACTCGTCGCTATGACTGTACAAACCAGCGCTGACGTAGCCCACGCCAGCCATGGGCTTGAACCTATTGGCAACGCGGTTTCAGTATCTTTTGCCGCTAAGCGCACATGCTTGCTTGATACAACATGTTTGCCTTCGCCATAAGCCAGCATAAGCGCTTTATGACAAACCGTATTAACTAACCGAGGAGTGCCTTGGGTTGCTTTTAATAATTTTCGACATAGCGATTTTGAAAATAACCTAGGTTCACGATCGTAGCCTGCTACGCGCATTCTATGGTTCACGTACTGATAAATTTGATCGGCCGTCATTTGCTCAAGTTCATACGAAAACGTGATCCGCTGGCGCAACTGCCTAAGCTCTGGTCGTGCAATTTTATCATTGAGTTCTGGCTGCCCAAATAACACCACTTGCATTAGTTTTGCCGATTCTGTTTCAAGGTTAGTCATTAATCTAAGGGCTTCAATACTTTGATCGGGTAAAGCTTGCGCTTCATCAATAATGAGGACAACACAATGACCTTGCCGGCGAATTTCAATCAATCGTTTTTGTATCGCTTGGGTAAATTCTTG
>RCMY010000593.1_pt1 | contig 34157 bp, 34 predicted proteins | sample 2041341 | NCBI WGS metagenome assembly RCMY01 (sample SAMN09708234, study PRJNA481090) | Marine sediment metagenome, whole genome shotgun sequencing project. | reverse complement strand
CGGCTTCGGCGGATCGGTCGGCTTCGGCGGGTCAGTCGGCTTCGGCGCAACCGTCGTGGTCGGCTTTGCAGTGGTGGGAGCGACAGTGGTCGGCTCCGCAGTCGTCGGCGCAACGGTCGTTGGCTCCGCAGTCGTCGGCGCAACGGTCGTTGGCTCCGCAGTCGTGGCCAACACCTCAGCTTCGGTGGTCGAACCGTCGTCCTTGGGCACCTCGGTGGTCGTTGGTGCATCTGTCGTTGTGGTAGGAGCCGGCGCCGGGATCACCGCTCCACCCGTCGACGGAGCTTGCGATGATGAGGTAGACGTAGCAACCGTGGTTTCGACCGCGCCAGCGACCTCGACACTCGCGGCAGTTTCGAGCACTGCTGGTTCGCGGAACACAAGAGCCGTGATCCCACCAAGGACGACCAGGACAACAAAGACCGCCGCCGCCGACAGCAACACGGCACCCCGTCGAGACGCCGAGGCGACCGCTCCTGGGAAACCGTCCGGTTGCCACTCCCAACCTTCGGCATCGATGTCGGGCACAATTGCAGCGGTGTCCGCGAACCTGAGCGGCCCGCCCTCCACTCCGCCCGGTGCTCCACCGCCTGCAGTAATACCGAGAGATTCGGCCATCTTTCCAACGGTGCCGAGTCGCAACCCGCTCGGCGCAGGAAAGATCGGAAGGACACCAAACGAGACACCGGAGGCCAGGACGCGTGTGTGCGTCTGTTCGCAGGTGTCGCATGCCTTCACATGACGAGTCACCTTCGATCGAATATCGAGCGTGAATCGTCCATCCCATCCACCGAGAAGGAGGTCGAGTTCGAAGCAGTTGTCCCGTCCCTCGCGCGCGACGAGCAAGCTGCCCAGTGACGTTGCGATGCGATCGCGCATTCGAGACAACAACACGTTCGCGTGCGATTCGGTCACGCCGAGCGCATCGGCAAGCCCCTGTCCAACAAGGCCGTGACGCAGGTGCAATTCGAGCACTTCATGGTCGCGCGGCGAGAGTCCATCGGCTGCGTCCCAGAGTTGGGTGGCTGCCTCGACGCGAAGTAGATCGATGTCAGGTTCAGAGTCAGGAGCGATGGCGAAGTCCATCTCATCGTCACCCGTGAGCCGACTGGATAGCTTGCCCGTTGCGATGATCTGGTTGCGTGCAATCGCGTAGAGCCAGGATCGAAGTTTCGCCGGTTCGCGTAGCTGACCGAGTTTGGTCGCCGCCCGCACGAACGTGTCCTGAGTTGCGTCGGCGGCATCGGCTTCGCTGCGAAGCCGTGAGCGGCAGAAGCTGTAGATGGCGTCGACATATCGGTCGTATATCTCGCCGACCGCGTCCTGGTCGCCTTGCAGGGCGTGGCGAACGAGGCCGGCATCGTTCACGTGTGTCATGGCTGTCGTCATTCCCGCACTTCCCGCACTTCTCCTGGCACCCCGACGCCGTGACATCGACCAGGTGCCCATTGTGGACCGTCGATCGACGCAACAAAAGCGCAAATTCGAACGACGCGCCGCTGGGGCGAGCCGTCATCGGCTCGCCCCAGCGTCGATCGATGTCGTGATCGATCATGATTGTTGTGCACGGCGGCGGTTCACGAGGACACCAACCACTCCAGCAGCGACCAAGATCAGGAGCCAGATCCCGATCAGCGCCATCTTCATGAAACCCATTCCGCTGTCGGGTTCGACGATGGCCATCGTTGGTCCGGCGACCTCTCCGACGATCTCGTTAGTCGTGCCGATGTCGGAGATATCTGCGATCGCAAGCTCTTCGGTGTCGCCGAGTACCTCGGTGTCGACCTTCTCGGTGTCATTGGCTTGGGAGTCCGTGGCGTCGGTGTCCGTGTCATCGGGGTCTGTGCTGGCGTTGCCCGCCGAACCGTTCTGGTCGTTGCCGCCATCTTCGGTGGGTGATCCTGCGTTCTTTGGAACCTCAGGGGTCTTCGGCACCTCAGGGGTTTTCGGCACCTCTGGCGTCTCCACCTCAGGGGTCTTTGGAACTTCAGGGGTCTTCGGAACTTCAGGGGTCTCTGGAACCTCAGGGGTCTTTGGAACTTCAGGGGTCTTCGGCACCTCTGGCGTCTCGACCTCGATCGGGCAGTCGAACAGCAGATCTTCGCTACCGACGATCGTCGAGCTGTGAACCACGTTGAACGCAACCGACTCGTTCGGGCTGACAGTGAGCAGCCAGTCCTTCGAACTGTGGGCCGCCACGGCTTGGTGAGCGTATGCACCCTCGCCGTACTGAACCGCCATCATTGCGGTGTCGTCGCCGTTGTTGATCAATCGAGCGTGGGCTTGTTTGGTGGCACAGTTCGCGATGACCTCATAGGCCGGTGCGGGCTTCAGGCAGTCCCGGGTGACTTCGGTGTCGAGCATCGTGACACTTGCTCGGATGACCTTGACCCCTTTTGTCGCGTTCTCGGCAAGCGGAAACGTCTTCTTGTACTTGTTGTTCGGCGAGATGACGGGGGTTGCGACTTCGACACCATCGACGAGAACCTTCAAGGCATAGAAATTGTTCGTGGGGTTCGTGACCGTGACCGTGCCGGTATCGGTGTTGCAACTCGCTGCGACAGATGCGCTCGGGAACAGTGGAGCTATGACCAGATCGGGGTTGAACACCACCGGTTCATCAGGACCGTTCCCACCGGGGAGGAAGATCGGGCCCTTCTCCGCTGCCACTGGCGAGGCGAAGAACAAACCGATGACGAAGATGCTGGTCAGTACTGCGGTGATCTGTTTCGTGAAATCGAACATGTGATTCTCTCCTGTGTTTTCGTGCGTTCTGCACGGTGTGGGTACAGAGGAGATGAACCGGTTCGGAGATCCTTACACCCCAGCAAGAATTTCTTCGAGAGCCGTCGATTGGTCGAACCGTGAACGTCGAGTTGCTCTCGATGCCGAGACGCGGCTACACCATGGCGAGATTGGTTGACAATTTGTAAACTTGCGCAAGCAGTTGAAATGCAGGGGGCTCACTTGACAAACGTTGATGTCGCGGTCGAGTTCCTCGTCGAACCGTTCGTCGAGGGCACCCCCGGCAACCATGTCGATGCGGCGGTTGCCGCGTTCACCACTCGCGGCCTCGATGTCGATCTCGGCCCGTTCTCGTCGGTGGTCACCGGACCGCTCGAACGCATTGGTGACGCGGTCGGCGCAATGGTGGTCGCCTCGATGCGCTCGGGGGCGACGAACATCAACGTGCAGATCGCTAATGATCCGGGGCGCCTCGGAAGTGTCAGCCTGCACGATGCTCTCGAAGGCATGATGCGAGCCGCCGAGCGCGAACTCGGCACCGAAGCGTCCACGTGGGACCGCTCCGACAAACAACGAGTCGTCCGCATGCTCGACGAACGCGGCGCGTTCCTCTTGCGAGGCGCCGTCGATGACATTGCCACGGCCATGGGTGTTAGTCGGATCACCATCTACAACTATCTGAACGCCATCAACTCGTGAAACGCATCACCGGCGCCGTCGTTCCACTCGGTGCCGCCTTCGCCGCATTCTTGTTCGGCGCGCTGATGATCCTGGCCCTCGGAGCAAACCAATCGATGGGTTGTCCGCCATGATCGTTGGCGCATTCGGAACGGGCGACCGCGTCGCCGCAAGCGTTGTACGCGCCACGCCGTTGCTGCTCGTCGGTGCAGGAATCACCATTGCCTTTCGAGCCAGCGTGATCAACATTGGCGGAGAGGGACAGATCATTGCCGGTGCGTTGCTTTCGACTGCCGCGCCGATCGAATTGCCGTCATGTTCGACGGACGAATCGTCACCGTGGTCGACCGCGAGAACGCAACCAGGGAAGCACTTGGTCTCGCGATGGCCGGTGGCTGACACCGACGTCGGGTCAGCCCGGATGCAATTTCTTCGATGATGGGAACTCGATTGGCGCTGCTGACGTATCACTCGATAGAAACCAAGAACGGAGCCATGACATGAGATATGGAATCCTGATGATCACGATCGTGCTGGTCTTCGGTGCGTGCGGGTCCGATGAACCTGCCGGCGACGACGTGAAGGCAATCTCGTTCGGTGCGCAGGACGAGCAATGCACCAGCACGAAACTGTTGAACGAAGCCGACGATCTGGCGCGTCTAGACGTGGCCACGAAGTGCTTCATGTCCGAGGTCGATGCCGGAAACCCTGTCGTTCTCGACATCGACCAACCAACGGTCGAGGGCGACAGCGTGTTTCTCCGGTACGCATATGACGGTGCGACGTTCCTGCTCGTCCAAGACACTCGGCTCGACACGTTTGGCAATGGATCGGTCGACGCTCAACTATGTCAAGATGTCGCGGCCCCCGGGGGGCTGCTCGAGGGAAGCGACTGCGAACCGATCGAACATCCCGGATTCGTCGAAGCCTCCTGATACGCAGTTGGTGACACACCGAGCCAGTGATTCGGTGTACAACTCAGAGGTGACTGCCGACCTGCTCATACGGAACGCCGGACTGCTCGCCACGGTCGATGACCAACGACGCGAGCTACGTGGGGGGTGGCTTGCGATCACCGATGGCATCATCAGCGCAATCGGCTCATCGACCGACCCGCTGCCCGATGCCAACGAGGTCATCGACGCCACCGATCAGCTGGTGACGCCGGGTCTGGTGAACACTCACCATCACTTGTATCAGAACCTCACCCGCGCCTACGCCCCGATGACGTCAGCGCCGTTGTTTGGTTGGCTTCAGGCCCTCTATCCGTTGTGGACGGCGAACCTCGACGAGGATGCCGTGTACACCGCTGCGTGGGTGGGTCTCGCCGAGCTCGCACTCGGGGGTTGCACGACGTCGAGCGACCACCACTACCTGCACCCACGGCGCGCCGGGGATTTGTTGGCTGCCGAGATCAACGCCGCCCACGACCTCGGCATGCGCTTTCATCCAACGTATGGATCGATGAGTCTCTCAGTGAAAGATGGCGGATTACCACCTGACGATGCAGTGCTCACCGAGGACGAGATCCTTGCGAACTCCAAGATGCACATCGAACGCTGGCACGACCCGAGCCACGGATCCATGGTGCAGATCGCTCTGGCTCCGTGCAGCCCGTTCAGTGTCACCCCGGATCTGATGCGACGGACTGCCGAACTGGCAGAACATCTGGATGTTCGACTCCACACCCACCTCGCCGAGAATGCCGAAGACGATGAGTTCGCGCTGGCTACGTTCGGCATGCGCCCTGTCGACCTCTACGAAGACGTCGGCTGGATGACCGATCGAACCTGGGGAGCCCACGTTGTCCGCCCCGATCCTGACGAAGTCCGACGCCTCGGAGCCGCCGGTGTCGGAGTTGCGCATTGCCCGAGCTCGAACATGATTTTGAGCTCAGGTATCTCGCCGGTCGTCGACCTCCGCCACGCTGGCTGCCCGGTCGGCCTCGGCTGTGATGGGTCATCCTCGGCCGACAGCGCATCGTTGTGGCAGGAAGCGAGACTCGCGATGTTGCAGGGCAAACTCGTCTCTGGGGCCGAGGCGATGACGGCGCGGACTGCGCTTGAGATCGCAACTCGTGGCGGCGCTGGCTGTTTGGGACGGGAAGGTGAGATCGGCGAACTGTCCGTCGGTGCGGTTGGTGATATCGCCGTCTGGAAGCTCGATGGGCCCGCCTATGCGGGAGTCCTCGACGACCTCGTCGAGGGATGGCTGCGTGCGGGCCCGACAAGTGTTTGGCACACGATCGTCGCCGGACGTCCAGTCGTTCGCGATGGCGCACTCGTCGATGAGCGACTGACCGAAATGCTCGCATCACATCGACGAATTGCCCGCCGATTTCAGCCCATCGTCTGATCAGCTCCGAATCTGTGCAGCGCTGGGTGCCACTTTGCCGCCTCCAGCTGCACAGAACCGTGGGTTAGTCGACGTCGGCGGCGTTCAGTCGCCACGTGGTGAGCAGCAGGCCGACGAGCACCAGACCGATTGTCACGGCGGCGATCGTGGTCGACGACGCAGGGTTCGAAATCGGCCCGACTGAGTCGGTGAGCCGACTGAGTGCCGATGTGGTGTAGGTCCGTAGCGCAAGCCAACCAGCCGATCGACTGAGGCCCGCAACAAACCCCTCCCACACCAGGATGTACCCGAGCCCCCACGCCAACGCTCGTTGTGTGACCAATCCCAGGAACGTGAAAACCGCCGTGTATCCAGCGATACCCACCAACGACGCGACGAGCATGCCCCACACGTCCGTCGAATCGCCGACGACCGCCGCCAGCACTCCCATCGGAATCAAAATCAGGGGCAGGAGCACGAGGAGACCGGCACACCACGCCGCGACTGCGATCTGCCATCGTCCGATGGGACGCATCCAAAAGTACACGAGCGTCTTCTCTTCCACGAGAGTGCCCAAGGTTGCGGTCGAGATCACGAGCGCGACGAGGGGAACGTAGATGATCAACCCGAATCGGGAGAGGAAGTCGATGGCGAACTCCGGACCTGGGTCGGATCGCTCGACGACGACGCCGATGATGATGCCGATCAGACCGACCGTCCCCATGGCGATGACCCGGCCGGGGCTGGCGATCGAACGCAGCATGCGTCTGGTCATTCCGACAAATGCAGACATCAGCGACCCACCAGGTATTTGAAGACACTCTCGAGATCGTCATCGAGGGGACGCACCTCGAACAGTTGGAGATTGAAGTGTTTGGCAACCGGAGCGACGGTGCGTCGAAACTGATCGACGTCGTCGGTGTCGACCAGAACCGACCCGTCCACATCGACGGTGACACCACTGACGCCAGCAGAGGTGAGCAATGCTGCCCCGAGAGTCCGTGGATCGTTCGTTCGCACTCGGATTCTGTGCGGACGATCGTCCATGAGTGCACGAATCTCGTGGAAGTCGCCCTGGGCAGCGAGTCGCCCCTGCGCAATCACGAGAACCCGAGATCCCAATCGTTCCACTTCGTCGAGCACGTGGCTCGAGACGATGACGCTCACCCCTCGGGATCCAAGATCACGAATGAGTTCGATCATGTGCAGCCGCTGGCGCGGATCGAGACCAGTGAGCGGCTCGTCCATCAACAAAAGGTCTGGTTCGTGCACGAGCGCCTGAGCAACCTTGACCCGCTGCTTCATGCCCTTCGAGTAGCTCTTCGTTGGACGGGTGTCGGCCGGGTCGAGCTCGACGATGCCGAGTGCCTTGACCGCCGCGTCACGCGGGTTTTCCATCCGGTTGAGTTGCGCGGCGAGGGTGACGAACTCAATGGCCCGTTGTTCTGGGAACAGGCTCTCTTGTTGAGGGACGAGCCCAATTCTTCCTCGGACGTCTTTGTCCTTGCGTGGGTTTGCGCCAAACACACTGATTTCACCCTGAGACGCGGGCGCCTGGCCAGCGAGCATGCGCAACACGGTCGATTTCCCCGCGCCATTGGGACCGAGCAGTGCGGTCACCCCGGGCGAAACGGCGAAGCTCACATCGCTGACGGCCACGACGTCGCCGAACCATTTGCTGACCCGGCTGGCAATGACCGTGCGGTTCGGCGGAGGAAGTAGTGGCGGAGCCGGTGGAGGTGGAGGTGGAGGTGGAGCAATGTTCACTTCGTGACCTCCATTCGTTTGTATCCAATGGTCACAATTGCCGCACAGATGGCACAGACACCGGCCCACGCGCCAACCGATGCCAGAGTCCCGACACCTTCGATCTGGTCGGCGGTTTCGTCGAAGATGCGCGAGATCACATCGAAGGGAAGGCTGGCGAGGCCGAACAGCGACACCCAATCTGGAGCGTCACCGGACTCGACCAGCACTCCGCTGAAGACACCGCTGCCGATCAACAGCATCACGATGCCCGCTGACGCGAAACCTTTCCGGGTCGTCATCGTGGATGCCGCCATCCCCAGGAGGGCGAAGTACACCGACATCACCAGACCGCTGACCGCAATCTTCGCGAATACTTCCATGGTGTTCACGAACCCATCGGGACCGATGTCGTTCACGACATACCCAACGAGCAAGAACAAGACGGGAAACAAGGTGACGAGGAACATGAGCGAGACGAGCGAGCCGAACTTCGCAGCGAGATAGTGCCCCCTGTTGAGCGGCGATGCCATGTACATCCCGAACAACCCTGAGCTTCGATCGGTGCTGAGCACCTCGGGTACGACGAACGCGGTGAACAAAATGACGGCGATGCTGAGCAATCCGAAGTATCCGGCATAGTCGGCCACCAACTCATCGGCGAACTCTGATGGCAAGAGCACAGCGACACCCATGAATACGAGCGCAGGCACGTAGGCGATGAAGATGGTCGCGATCGGCACGACCTTGAATCGGAATTTTCGGCGCAAGCCGAGCGCTCGTTGCACCGACGCCAGGAACACGCTGAACATGCCGGTTCCCACGCCATTGCGCGGTCCGTCGTACGAGCGATAACCGCGGTCGAAGATCTCCGCATCTGACGGTGGGGGCGACGCTGGAGCGGTCATGGTGTGTACACCTCGGTGAGAAAGAGTTCCTCGAGCGACTGTTCCACGGGATACAGGCGTCGAAGTGGCGCCTGCACTGCGGCCACTGCATCGCGGACTGCATCGACCAGTTCTTCTGCGGGTTCTGTCGTCCCAACGACGAGTCGATCGCGCTGCTCGTCCACTTCGAGACCCTCGGCGCGCAGCGCTGCGGCAACGTCGGCCGATCGTTCGGCAAGTTGGACGATGACGCCACCCCGACCGGAGCGCAGATCCGAAATCGGGCCTGCTGCTCGCACCGTCCCATCTGCGACGATTACGACGTTGTCGGCAATACGTTCGACCTCTTCGAGCAGATGCGACGACAAAACGACATCGATGTCGAACTCGGTTCCGATGCGGCAAATGAGCGCCAGCATGTCATCGCGTTGCACGGGGTCGAGGCCGTCGGTCGGCTCGTCGAGCAGAACGATCGATGGGCCATGCGCAATAGCCTGCGCGAGCTTCACCCGCTGGCGTTGCCCGGTCGACATCGTGCCGATTGGCCGCGCTCGTTCTTCACCCAGCCCGACTAACCAGAGTGCGTCGCTCGATCTCGTCGTCGCCTCTCGGCGTGGGAGACCGTGGATCTGCGCGATGTGACGAACCAGATCCTGCGCCGCGACATCGTCGGGCAAATCATGGTGTTCGGGGCTGTAACCAATGTGTTGGCGAAGTTCTGGGCCGGCGTTGGCAGGGTCTTCGCCAAGAATGCGTAGTTCGCCACCGTCGGGGTGATGGAGGCCGAGCAACATGCCGAGCAGCGTTGTCTTGCCGGAGCCATTCGAGCCGAGCAAACCCGTGACGCCAGGGGGCACCTCGACCGTCAGATCGGAAAAGACCTGATGTGTTCCCCACGATTTCGACACCGCAACCGCCGAAATCACGCTGGAGGGGGATGCGATCGCCTCGGCGGCTGCGGTGTTCACGTCACCACTGTGCCATCGCGCGCGCCCGATTCCTATGAGGGGACACCCTGACCTGACCCTGAGTCTCCCGAGCTCGGAATTGCTGGGACTATCGAAGAAGGTCTGGCACGGAGTCGATGAGCGCGTCGAGGCGAGCTTGAGCAACCACGCGGTCGGGGTCGACGGCTTCGAGGTAGGCCTTGATCTTCGGTTCGGTTCCGCTGGGACGGATGATGAGGCGACCGCCGTCGAGGTGGTAGATCAACACATCTGAACTCGGCAGATCGCCGTTCCCATCGATCAGATCGACGACCGTAGAGACGCCGAGACCCGCGATCGTCGGGGGTGCATTCAGTCGTAGCTCGCCCATACGTTTCGTCATCTGCTGCATTGGGTTTTCGCCCTCGAAGCGCGACGACACCTGCGAGGTGAGGTGCACGCCGTGTTCTTCGTAGAGGTTTGCCAATACGTCGTCGACCGCATGGTCGAACTGCGAGATCGTCGCAACGAGCTCGGCGAAAACCAACCCGGCGGAGATCCCGTCCTTGTCGCGAATCGCCGGAAGCACCGAGTATCCCAACGCCTCTTCATATGCGAACACGAGCGGTGCCGCCGACGAACCCGCGCGGGCCAACCACTTGAAGCCGGTCAGTGTCTCGTGGCACGTCGCATCGCTGGCTGCAGCGATCTTGCACAACAACGACGACGACACGATGGTCGTGGCGACCGAACGAGAACCCTCTGTCTGGCCGAGGAGATACCAACCGAGGAGCACACCGATCTGGTCGCCGGTGAGTCGCTCCCACCCGTTCTCGCGTCGAACAGCCACCGCAAGGCGGTCGGCGTCTGGGTCGTTGGCAAGCACGAGATCGGCGTCGACAGAGTCGGCCAGCGCCATCACGAGATCGAGCGTTCCAGGTTCTTCGGGGTTCGGGAAGGCTGCGGTTGGAAAGTCGGGATCGGGTTCGTGTTGTTCTGGAACCGAATAAATCAGGTGCCCGGCAGCTTCGAGCGCGCGAACGAAGTCATTCCCGCCGACCCCATGCATTGCCGTGTAGGCAATGGTCAATGGAAGCGGGGCACGTCCTCTGTCGATCGCCTGGTGATATCCGTCGACCACTTCGGGGCCGAGCAATTCGAGGTCATCGGGTCGCGACGTCGACACCTCGACGGGCCACGCAAGCTCGTCCATGAACCGCTCGATCATGGCCGCGTCGTCGAGCAGGATCTGCCCGCCGTCCGCCGCGTAGACCTTGTAACCGTTGTCGGTTGCGGGGTTGTGGCTGGCGGTGACCATCACGCCCGCACCTGCATCGAGCTCCCGGACGGCCCAGGCGACGACTGGAGTCGGAACAGGCTCGGCGAACAGCTTCGGAACGTGACCAGCTTCGGCGAGCACACGCGCGGTCACGTCGGCAAAATCGCTGCTCCCATATCTCGCGTCACGTCCGATCACGACGATCGATGCGGCGGGAAGCCATCGGGCGATTGCCATCGCGGCCTGCTCGACGACCTGCACATTCATTCGTGCAGGACCCTCTCCGAGTGCCGCACGGAGGCCAGCAGTACCGAAACGTAGGCGATCGGTCATCGTCGACTACCTCGACTGGTCTGCGGCAACGGCGGTGCGCAAGCCGAGTTCGAGCATTTCGTCCACAGTGAGCTGCCGCTCCTCAGATGTCAGGTGCTCACCGGTCACGAGATGGTCGGTCATCGTAAACATGCCCAGACCCTCGGCTCCTTCGACTGCGCAGATCGAATAGAGCGCAGCCGTTTCCATCTCGACCGCGAGCACACCAGCGGCGGTGAGGCGATCCTGTGTGGTGTTGTCCTTCTCATAGAAGATGTCGCTGCTGTAGATCGTGCCCAGCTGCAGTTCGATGTCGTGTGCGGTGGCCACCGATTTGACCACCTCGAGCATCCGTGGCGAGGCAACGATCGGCGAAGGTGCCCCGATTGCCTCGGGCAACGTCGAGTTGGTCACCGCATCGGTGGCCACCACGATCTGCCGGAGCTGGATGTCGGGTTGATACACACCGGCGGTACCAACGCGGATGATCGTCGAGACGTCGTAAGCACGGATTAATTCGGTGATGTAGATCGCGGCCGACGGAATGCCCATTCCCGAGGCCATCACCGAGAGGCGATGCCCCTCGAAGCTGCCGGTGAAGCCGAGCATGCCTCGAACGTCGGTGACTTGTTCCCAGTCGTCGAGGAATGTCTCGGCGATGTGGTTTGCTCGGCGTGGGTCACCGGGCAAGAGGACGGTCGGGGCGAAAGCCCCGTCGGCGGCGTTGATGTGTGGAGTCGTCACATCGCCGATTCTTGCACGTCGACCGATCGTGTGCAGACCCGTTCAGGGCACGACGAGCAGTTGGTCCACGAACTCGTCGATCTCGCGTTTCGACATGGTGGGACCACCCGACGTCCGCCACATGAACTCACCGATCAGCACTCGGTACAACAGAAGAGATCGACGCTTGGCCAGACCGCGAGACAATCCGACTTCGCTGAAAAGCCCTTCGGTGAATCCCAGTCGGCGACGGTCGACGCGGGCGACAACCGTCGAGACTTCGACGTCGACCGCCGCCCACGAACGGATGCCGGTCTCGATCGAGTCGGTGAACGGATCGGACTTCATCGTCTCGTGCGCGAGCATGCGAAGTCGCGTGGCTCCGTCGGATGAGCTGTGAGAAACGTCGTCGATGATCCGGCTCGTGCCCAACCGCTCCCACTCTCCCAAGAGGGCCAGTCGCAGGTCCCGACGGTTCTCGAAGTGGTGGTAGAAGCTGCCCTTGGTAACACCGAGGCGTTTGGCGAGTGGTTCCACCCGGAGCGCGTCGATCCCACCCTCGGACAAGGCTTCGAACGAACCAGCGATCCATGCGGAGCGAGACAGTTTTCTCATCTTCTTCCACCATACGGATCCGTACGCTACCGTGACACCATACGCAACCGTATGGAGAAGGATGTCGACACAAGAATTGATCATCGCCGGATGTTTGATCGTGTTGGCGGTGGCTCATTCAGCACTCGGTGAAACAAGAATCTTGCGTCCGCTTTTTATCGCCGAGTGGACGATGACCGAGACACCTCGATGGGCAACCGAGCGGATCCTACGTTTCGCATGGCACCTGACCTCGGTGGCTTGGGTGGCCATGGCACTGGCCGTTCTCGACGTACCCCTCTTGGTCTCGATCGCAGCGATGAGTCTCGTCTCCGCGACGATCATCTTTGTCATGCTGCGAGGTCACCTCGCGTGGCCGCTCTTCTTGCTGGCTGGCAGCGCGGCACTCCACGCTGACGGACAACTGGACGGTCCCCTACTCCAGGCATCGGGTGTTCTCACCACACTGCTCCTTCTCGCAGCAGCAGGCGTGCATGTCTACTGGGCAGCTGGCGGCACCTGGATGATCGACCGGGCGCTCCCGACAACGTCCACGCCGAGCGTCGCGCCAGGACCACTGCTCACGGTTCTTGTCGCGGGAGCTCTGATCGTCTTTGGTGCGCTCGTGGGTTTGGTCACATTCGACACGGGCCCCAGCGCACTCCGTTGGGTCGTGGTTGCTGGCGTCGTGGTGTTCTCGCTGCGAGCGATCGGCGACACCAAGCTTGTGGGGTTCACCAAGTCCGTGAGGAACACGGCGTTTGCCGTCGCAGATGATCGCTGGTTCACCCCGCTGATCGTCTTCCTAGCTCTTGGGGCAACAGGTTCACTGCTGGCCTGAGGTCAGCCCGTGTTGCGAAGACCGGCAGCGACACCATTGATGCTGAGGAGCAGCGCTCGACGGATCCGCCGTGCGGCGATGCCATCGTCGCTGTCGTCGTCCATCGCGGCTGTTCCGCTCCGAGTTTTCTTCAACAAGTTGACCTGCAACGCATTCAGCGGATCGAGGTAGGTGTCTCGAATCTCGAGCGTGCGTCGCAACACCGGGAGGTCGTCGAGCAGCCCACTACCGGTGATCGACATGATCGCGTCGATCGTGCGTTCGTGCTCGGCGCAGATGATGTCGTACACGTGATGGTGCTCTGGATCGACGAGGGCGTCGACGTAGCTGCGAGCAATGCCCAGGTCGGTTTTGGTCAGGGTCATCTCGACGTTCGAAAGGAACGTTCGAAAGAATCGCCACTTCGAGAACATGTCGGTCATGTCGCCCCGATGCCCGGCTTCGATCGCCGCAATCAACCCAGACCCCACACCGAACCACCCCGGAACGATCTGGCGTGACTGTGTCCAGCCGAACACCCACGGAATCGCGCGGAGATCATCAATGCCACTCGTCGTGCCCTGACGACGAGCGGGGCGCGACCCGATGTTCAACGCACCAAGTTCTTCAACGGGGGTCGAACTGGTGAAGTACGGGACGAGGCTGGGGTCGTCGATGAGGCTGCGATACGCGCGGAACGCATTGTCGGACACGACGTCCATTACGCCTGACCACCGATCACGAGCGTCGACACCGATACGGGTCTCGGTGTGCATCAGGGTGTGCTCGAGCATCGCGGAGTAGGCGAGATCGAGATTTCGTCGTGCGAGGCGGGGTCGGCTGTACTTGTCGGCGATCACTTCGCCCTGCTCAGTTGTCTTCATCAAACCGGTGATCACCCCAGATGGCTGCGCCAAGATCGCGTCGTGGGTTGGTCCACCTCCTCGACCGACGGTTCCTCCACGACCGTGAAACACGGGAATGTCGACGCCGTGCCGCTGCGAAACCTCGCGGACGGTGCGCAGCGCCTTGTGGATCTCCCACTGCGAGGTCGATATTCCGCCGTCTTTGTTCGAATCTGAATAGCCGACCATCACTTCTTGCACATCGCCTCGAAGGCGCACGATCTTTCGATACCCCGGGTCGGTCAGGAGTGCATCCATGATCTCGGAAATGGAGCGAAGATCGTCGATCGTTTCGAACAATGGCACGAAGCCGATACGCGCAATGTCGCGGCTCAAATCGATGAGACCGACCTCGCGTGCTAGCACCGCCGGCGCCAGAATGTCATCGGCTCCCTGTGTCATCGAGACGATGTAGCTCTCGACGATCAAGTCACCGAAACGATCCATCTGCTTGCGAAGCGTCGTGAACAGACCCATCGCATCGCCGAGGTCGGGGGTGCCCGCAGGAGCGAAGGGCCGAGGCGCTTCGAGCTCCGCGCTGAGCAGCGCGAATCGTTCGGTGGCCTCGGCCGGGTAGTGAACCCCAACGCTGTCGAAGAGCCCGTTGAGCGCATCGTGGTGATGACTCGTGTGTTGGCGGATGTCGAGAGTGGCGAGATGGAAGCCGATCGTTCGGGCGAGGCGTCGAAGCGACGTGAGTTTGCCCTCGGCGACAACGGTGGCACCCGTGTTTCGCAGCGAGTCGTTCATTCGATCGAGGTCGGCGCAGAGTTCACTCGAGTGGTCGTACGCAACGTCGACACCACCCTGTTCGCCGGTGAGCACGCGTTCGGTCGCGGCGAGTTTGCCGTCGATGATCGTGCAGGTGATCCGATATGGCTCATCCTCGATCAACGGAGAGATGCCATCGATCAGTCGCGGGAAACTCGCCGACTGATCGGCAATCCACTCCCCCAGGTCGTCAGCGATTGGACGAATGGTGCCCGACACGCTGAGGTCAGAAGCGAGTTCCTGCACACCACGTCGCAACAAACGAAGTGCCCGCTGACGCTGCAACCGAAGCACTTCGTCGGTCACCTTGGCCGTCACGAAAGGATTGCCATCGCGGTCGCCGCCAACCCACGAACCGAAACGAATGGGTGTGAGATCATCGGGGAGCTCCACACCGCGCTCGGCCGCCAGGAATTCGAGATCGGCCCATACCGGTGGGAGCGCATCGACGACCAGGCCTTCCACGTAGAAGATGATCGAGCGAGCTTCGTCGACGGGTGTTGGTTTCACCTGTCGAAGTTCATCGCTCAACCAGAGCAGATCGATGATCTCGCCGATTCGGCGATCGATTCGAATTCGACCCGACTCGGTCTCGGAGTCCCGAAGTTGGAGGAGTTCGGCGATCTCGGCTCGTTTCTGCAGCACCGAACGACGTGAGGCTTCGGTGGGGTGCGCGGTGAACACGGGCCGATATTCGATCGATTTCAGGCTGGTGGCCAGTGCGTCGGATGTGACACCGGCAGCATCGGCACGTGCGAATGTGTCAAACAGTTCCCCGGAACCCTCGGTCTTGAGTCGAAGCTCCTCGACACGGTTGACCTGCTCTGCGACGTTCGCCAGATGGAAATAGATCGTGAAGGCGCGGACCAACAAGATCGCCTCGATTTCGTTGACACCGGCGACCACCTTCTCCAACTCGTCGCGTGCCTCACCGTCCCCGTCGCGCGTGCGACGTGCGAGCAAGCGCACCTTTTCGACGAGTTCAAAGAACTCGACACTCACCAGGCGTTGGATCGAATCACCCAACTGCGCTCCCACGCGGCGGATGTCGGCCCGGAGGAGGTCTTGTCGATCGGTTGCACTCTCTGCGTTGCTCGTCACCGGCACAGCCTATGAACGCAACACCAATGGTGGTGCCTGCGTCGTGAGATCACCTGGGCCTACGCTCGACTGAGTGAACAACGCTCTGACCACCCGTCACCGGCTGTTGTTCTGGACGACGTGCGCAGCAGCGCCGGTCATTGGCTTCGTCTGGGCGACGATATCTCGATCGGGCGACACCCCGCTCTTCATCGTCGCCGTGATCTTCGCCTTCTACATGGCATTTTTCGCCCTTCTTTTCTTTCCGACCTATATCGAGGCAACACGGAATTGCGATCTCCCCGACCGGGCCGTGCTCTTCACAGTCAGCTCAATGGTGTTCGCTCACGTTGTGGCGATCGGCGGTGCTGCGTGGACCGAATCGAACCTGTTCATCCTGGCGTATCCGATCGTCGGCACGGCATCACTGCTCATTCTCCGAAAGACCCCGTTGTGCGAGGATCGCCCGGTCATCGATTCAGCATCCCGCTAGAAGCGGGCTGATCCACACGGTCCCTGGTTCGGCGGATGCCTCGACCACGACCTTTGGGCCGAGGCGGAGAGCTCGCATGGCCCGCGCACCGAGCATCGGTCCGGGGGCGAGCATGAAGAACGCCCAACCCCAGCCGTGCGCGTCGCGGATCACCGGAACCAAGAAGATTGTGAACACCGTGAGGATGAACCCCGCAGCCAATTGCACCGTGAGCGCGGTGCCGACGTACCTCGGGTCGGTCACCTCGGTGACGACGGCAAGGGCGCGTCGATGAGAAATCCAGCCACGACTGCAGCGGAGGCCGACCAGCGCATGGCAAGGGCCGCAGCATCGGACCGACTCCGACATGTGGCCGAAGTAGCCAGCACTTGCGAGCCGGAAGTCACGGTTGGCCATGATCGCTCGGAGCTGGGCCGGGTCGAAGTCTGCCGCAGCAACGGAATACGGACCGTCGGTACACCATCGTTCGGCGATCAGCCCACCGCTGAGGGTCAGAAGTGAGACGACGATGAGCGTGACCTTCCAATCGATACCACCGATCGCGTTGACGAGGTGAGGCAGCGCCGAGCCGATCGTGAGGGCACCAACCATGACACCAAGCGCCATGCCGCGGCCCTCTCGGCCACCGATTGCCCCGACGAGTATCAGTCGCCGAGGTGGGCGTTGTTCCATACGGAAGCAACCGTGCCCGCTGTGGTCGCAATTCCGCAAGGATCGGTTCTGTGCCGCCGCGAGGACTTGATACTCCGGCGAAGGCAATCATCGACGTTCGGCCAACTACGCTCAGCCCATGGACTACCGATATCTCGGAAATAGTGGCCTCAGGGTCTCGACGATCAGCCTTGGCACGATGAACTTTGGAGCCACGACGACGGAAACGTCGGCCCGCAAGATGCTCAGCCAGGCTTGGGATGCCGGGGTCAACTTCGTCGACTGTGCCGACGCGTACAACGGCGGCAAGTCAGAGGAAATGCTCGGCAAGCTGCTCAAGAAGGAACGCGACAGATGGGTGCTTTCGACCAAGGTCGGCCAGGCAGACGGACCACCCAATCAGAAATCTGGTTTGTCACGCCGCTGGATCATGCAAGCGATCGATGCAAGCCTTCGACGACTTCAGACGGACCACGTTGACATCTATTACATGCATCATGTCGATTGGGACACACCTCTCGAGGAGAGTGTTCGCGCCATCGGAGACGTGATCGCCAGCGGCAAAGCACGGTATTGGGGTTTCTCCAATCATCGCGCATGGCAAGTCGGCGAACTCGTCTGGCTGTGTGACCAAACGGGCACCCCGCGGCCCGTCGTCTGCCAGCCCCTGTACAACCTGCTGAATCGACAGGCCGAATCAGATCTACTCCCTGCATGTGAGTACTACGGCATCGGGGTGGTCCCGTACTCGCCACTCGCGCGTGGAGTCCTCACCGGCAAGTACACCGCGTCCGGGACGCAGCCGAGCAACAGCCGCGCTGGGCGTGGCGACGCAAGCATTCTCGGTCGCGACCTCAAGTCCGAAGCCTTCGATGTCGTGCGCGATTTGGAACAACACCTCGCAGATCGATCGATGTCGACCGCCGACTACGCGATGTTGTGGCTCCTGAACAACAAAATCGTCACCAGCGTGATCGCCGGACCGCGCACGTTGGGTCAGTGGAATGACTATGTCGGCAGCCTCAACCACGAGTTCCTCAGTGAAGATGAAGCAATGGCCGACACATTGGTCGCACCTGGGCACCCCGCGACGCCGGGGTACACCTGGCCTCGTTATCCCGTGCGTGGCCGTCAGGCGATCATCAGCTAGTCGACGAGGGCTCAACCGTTCGTCAACAGATCGTGCACGCCGCAATCTCGCCATGTTCGGAGATGGCGGCGTTTCGGTCGGCCTTTTCTTGGTACTGCGGCGTGTCATGGCGCGGCGTGCGATGGTCGATGAGCTCGCGTGCCTTGTCCTTCCACGGCTCGGCCCAGGCGTGGGGCAATGGCAAGATCGTTCCCGGCTCGTCAGCGGAATACGCGAGGCCGAGGGCGCGACCAACGACGGCCGCCTGTGTTGTGGGGTCGTTCGGCGGACCGGCCGTGTTGCCGAGTGGGAAGTCGGTGAACACTGCTCGCGGCGGGTTTGCCGACGCCGTGATGCTCCATGCGCTCGAGATCGACGTGGTCGTCGTCCCGGCGGCTTCGATTGCACGTGCGATCAGCCCAACTGACTGATGGCAGACCGGTCAAACAGGCACCAGAAGCGCGACGTCGGCCTCGAGTTCGCCGACTCTCTCGACCAGCGTCGGCACCAGCGTCTCGCGCAGACGGCGTTGCGAGTAGATACCGCCCATGAAGGTCAGGGAGACCTCGGCCAACGAGCCGACTTCACCGGCTGAAACCAGGTTGCGCAATGCGTCGATGGGGAACACCGAGTTCGGATCAGCCCGTGCCGACGTCTTGTCGTAGGCAAAATGTGTCACCCGAAGATCCGCGATCGATGTCTCGACCGGGATCTCTCGATGGGTCACGTCGTCCTTGTGGGTAAACCCGATGTCACCGACCTGATAGATGCCTCCCGAGGCGATCAGAACGACCTTGCTCTCGGCGAGAGGCTTGGACGGCGTCACAAACGCCGATGGGTCGGAATTGTCGGCCCATCGATATGACTCGAACCCGAGGAGTGCATACGAAGCTCGGGTCACCTCGATGTAGTCGACCGGGTCGATATGCGCTGGTGGCTCTGCTCCCATTCCCGAACCCTAGCCGTGGGAGTTTGTCCGCTCAGCGGTGTGCAGCGAGCAGCACGAACTTCTTGTTCGACGCCAACGTATCGACCGCGCCGAAGATCTTCTTCAGCTTGGCGTGGTAGGCGAGATGTTGGTTCCCGACCACCACGAGTCGACCGCCGGGGCGGAGCACCTTGTGCGCGTCGGTGAACATCGACCACGCCGTGTCGTCGCCGACGACACGGTCGTCGTGAAACGGTGGGTTCACGACGACGAGGTCGACAGAACGTTTCTCGACAACCTCGATGAGTCGATGATGATGTCGAAAGGCCGCCCGGTCAGACGCCACCCCAGGACACGTCTGCTCCCATGAGGACTCGGCAGCGGCGATCGCCAGCGCCGAGTCGTCGACCACATCGATGACGTAGTTCACCGCCGCAGACTGCAGGTCAGCAGCGATCCGCAGCCCGATCACCCCATTGCCACAACCGAGATCGACGAGACGTACCTGTTCACCTGTCGTCGGTACGAGATCGGTGAATGACGAGATGTTTTCTAAGAGGAACCGGGTGCCCACGTCGAGGTTCGAGGGGGAAAAGACACCGCCATGGTTCACCAGAGTTGAGGAGCCGACGGTCCACGAGGCCGGCCATGGTGTCGGCTCGGGCACGAGCGCACCGTCGAATGAGGCATGAATCAAACGAGCCTTCTTGCGGGCCAGGGACGTCGACGTCGGACCGATGATCGACTCGAAACACTCGAGTGTGGATGTGTGGATGTGCTTGGCCATCGCCGCGCCGATGAGCCGCGTGTCCGCGCGGATGTGTGGGCGAACTCGATGCAACACATCGATGAGTTCTGAGGTCGATTTGGGAATCTTTACGACGACGCAGTCGATCGGTTCGTCCAACGTTTCAAGATCGAGGATCGAATACACCTCGGTGTCGTCGAGAGTGTTGCGACGAAGGTTTTCGCTGATTGCGGTGGCACCTGCAGCCGACTCGTTCACCACGACCGGATCGTGACTCCGCAATGAGCACGTCAGCGCTCCGAACGCGTCGTTGACGAGCAGGACACGCGCACCTTCGAGAATCGGTTCCTCGGCCAGGTGCTCGAGCACATACTCATCGGCTGCGTCCCAGGCGCGCAAGGGCTGGCGCGGTCGCACCGGGACGCGTTCCAGGGCGACGCGGCCAAACGGGCTGACGAGTGTCTCCACTAACGTTGCGGCGAGACCGAGAGGAGGTTGGCTGCCTCTTTAAAGTCGACCTCGGACAACAAGCTGACCGTGGCTCGGTCGAGCGCACCCACAGACTCGGACTGCGAGAGCCGTACAGCCTGTCGGTTAATCGCCTGCTCGAACAGATTGCGGGCGTACCGCGCGTTTCCGAACGCTTCGTCGCGGGTTGCTCGTTGCAAAATCTGGGCGATCGTCTTCTCTACACCGACGTCGAGAGTGTACTCAGCATCGCCGACCAGTTTTTTGGTGATCGCCACCAACTCATCGCCCGTGTAGTCGGGGAACGATATCTCCCGAGCGAACCGAGACCGCAACCCAGGATTCGACGACAGGAAGGCCTGCATGAGGCGTGGATATCCGGCCACGATCACGACGAGCCGGTCTCGGTGATCCTCCATCCGTTTGATGAGTGTTTCGATCGACTCTCGTCCGAAGTCGTTGCCGATGACGCCTGAAGGTGAGAGTGCATACGCCTCATCGATGAACAACACCCCATCGAGCGCCCGCTTGACGGCCTTGTTGGTCTTGTTCGCCGTGTGGCCAACGTACTGCCCGACCAATCCAGCACGATCGACCTCGACGAGATGCCCCTTCTTCAGCAGGCCGAGGGCGCCATACATTTCCCCGAGCAGACGAGCGACCGTGGTTTTGCCAGTGCCGGGGTTACCGAGAAACACCAAGTGCTGACTCGTGGGAACCTCGCTGAGGCCGTGATCGAGTCGACGAGCTTGAATCTGTAGGAAGGCGACCTGCGTGCGGACCTGCTCCTTGACCGACTCGAGGCCGACCAGTGAGTCGAGCTCTGCCTGTATCTCGTCGAGCGACCGCGGCGCTCCCGAAAGCGCGGTGGTCGACAACCCCATGTTGCCGAGCCGTTGGTCAAGCCCCTTGTCGACCGCGGTCTGGCGGGCGACCTCCCCGGCCTTCTTCAGCCGATCTCTGAACGATTCACTGCGGGACACGACGTGAACGTTACCGGTCGTCGCGATCCATCAGGCGCTGATCGCGTCCGGCGAACCGCTCGGCACGGCTTGGTCATCGATGAGCGAGACGATCCGATCGAACAACACGAGCAACGTGCTCTTGACCGACTCCCAGTCACGTGCGTCAGCGTCGACGACCGGTATCGCGGGGTCGATCTGCAATGCGTCTCGAATCGCATTGAGGTCGTGCGGCATCTCCCCGTCGAACCGATTCGCGGCAATCACGAAGGGAATCGCTCGTCGTTCGAAGTAGTCGATTGCCGCGAAAGACTCGCTGATGCGCCGCGAGTCGACCAAGACGATTGCGCCGAGCGCTCCGCGCACGATGTCGTCCCACATGAACCCGAATCTGTCCTGTCCCGGTGTGCCGAAGAGGTAGAGCACCAATTGATCGTCGATGGTCAAACGTCCGAAGTCCATCGCGACAGTGGTAGTTGTCTTCTGCGCGATGTGTGACCGATCATCGATGCCGATGCTCGCCGACGTCACGTCGGCCTCGGTGCGCAGTGGATCGATTTCGGAGACCGATCCGACGAAGGTCGTCTTGCCGACCCCGAATCCTCCTGCGACGATGAATTTCGCCGAGACCTTCTTCTCAGAGTTCTTGGACACGGTGAATGATCCTTGTCATGATCTCGCGGTTCGACAGTTCAGATTGCGCAGTTGTTTGGTGGCCAACCAAGGTTCCCGACTCGAGAAGGTCGGAGACGAGGACCAGCGTTGCGCCAAGTGGCAGTTGCAGCTCGGCGGCGATCTCGGCCACCGAGATCGGACGGGTGGCGAGGTCGAGGAGCGAGCGAGTTTCGAATCTCGCATCGATTGACGACGCGGCGTGCGGGAGGGCCTCGACGAGCGTTTCGATCGCCACCTCACAGGTCGGACGGGTACGTCCGCCAGTGATCAGGTACGGAGGTACTCGAGACATCAGACGTACCCGAGCCCACTCACACCACGAGTGAGTTCTGCAACTCCGCGATGATCTGTGGTGACAACACACTTCCGGCTCGCTGCGCGAACAAGGTCATCTCGTAGGCAACCTTGCTGAGATCGGCATTTTTGGTGCTGATCACGCCGAGCACACAGCCGTGAGTCACGTTGGTCACCATCAAGAAGCTGCTTGCCATTTCGATGAGGACTCGCTCGACGGTTGTCTCGCCGAAGCAGTCTGCGGCGCCATGCACGAGGCTCGAAAGCCCTGCGGTGATCGCCGCGAACTTGTCGGCATTTGCGCTCGGCATCGATTCCGATGTGGCCAGAGCGATCCCGTCGGCCGATACCGCGACGGCATGCACCGCACCTTCGGTATTCTCCACGAAGTCCGTGAGGAGCCACGCAAATGCTTCACCGGGGTCCTGGTAACTCATGACTCTCCGCGCCCATTGGGTGAGAGTGGTGACAACTCGTCCTCGGCATCGGCCAATCCACGGGCCACGCCACCGGTGAACGCAGCGATCGACGCCCCCACGCCTGATGCGGCAGCGTGCGCAGCGTCCTCATCGAAGTCCGCATCGGAATTGGTGATCGACCGTTGTGTCACCACCTCAGCAGGGGGCATGGGCGAAAGCGACGCGTCTCCCCAGACCGATTCGAATTGTGCCTGGGGTATACGACTCGGCAGTGGCTCTGGCGAGTGGGTCAGCTCGAACGATGGGATTGAGGGGAAGTCACTCGTCGGCAGCGCACGTTCGGGCGCCTCATCGACGAGCCCCACGGTGGGAAAGACTGGGTCGCCGAGCGCGACGGCAACATCCTCGTCCGACGGCAGAGTGGCATTCGCCAGCTCCTCTTCGTCTTCTGGCGCGAGTTCGGCGCCAACCGCAAGCTGCATCACCGGATCGAGAAGGTCGAGCGCATCGAGTTCGTCGAGAGAGTTTGTGTCGCTGGCTTCGACGTCCTCGATGTCGACGAGAAGCGCATTGTCGACGGCTACCGTCGCCACCGTTCCCACACCGCGCTGGCCGGTGAGCGCGACTTCGACGGGCATTGCAGCAGCGATCTGGGCAGCGATGAACAGTCCCAACCGGCGCGATGGAGCGTCATTGACAGATGGCGGATCGGCGAGCAACTCGTTCAGCGCATCGAGCTTTGGCTGATCGATGCCGTGCCCAGCATCGAGTACCTCGATCTCGATTCCTTCGAGTGTGGTGTGAGCCGAGACGGTGACAATTGTCGATGCGTGGGAGAACTCGGTTGCGTTGTCGATCAGTTCGGCAAGGACGTGCGTGATGTCGGAAACCACTTCGCCAAGCACCTCGACGTCGGGGACCTGGTCGATCTCTACCCTCGAGAACCGTTCGACCTCGGCGAGCGCTGAACGAAGGACATTCTCGAGTGTGACCGGTGGGCTCCACTGACGGACTCGACGGGTGCTGGCCAATAGAAGCAGTGTTTCTTCGTTGCGCCGCATGCGCGTGGCGAGGTGGTCGAGCTCGTACAGCCCATGGAGCACCTCGGGGTCGAGCTCGTCCTGCTCGAGGTGTGAAATGAGTGTGAGCATCTGGCGATTGAGCTGCTTGTTCCTCCGCCCGATGTTCACGAACACTTCGGTCGAGGGGCTCAATACGGTCGGCGCAGCTATCGGAGGGGGCTCGGCCGGCGCTGATTTTGGCTCGACGCGTTGTACAACGGGCTCAGGTTCTGGTTCGGGGGGTGTCTGTCGGTCGATGACCGACTTCGCCGTGATGGGCACTGCCACGTTGTAGGCAGTTATTCGTTCGATGTCGTCGGTGGTCGGACCTGTCGTATCGGCGAGTTCGACTCGGCCGCTCGTGCTATCCAGTGCCACGGTGATGCCCACGGCGGCGAGGATTCCCAACGCCACATACGCGCCAAAAACGAACCCTTCGGTGCCGGTGGCCTCTCGCGCAGCCAGAAGTCCGATCGCTCCGAGCGAGAGCAATGGAATGCTCACCATGAGTAGTCGCCGTCGAGACGTCATTTTGTTGCTCCAGGACCGAACGAGGATGCAGCACCGATCCGAAGACGGGGTTGGCGAGGTCCGTTCTCCCCTAGATCGACCGTTTCTGTGCGGTTCGTAATGGTCCGAGCGACCTATGCGGGCCGACAGAGGCCATCGTCGAATGCCGACGCTGACCGGTAGCGCTCCCGAATGGCTTGACCGTTGCCGCCCTCGATCGGCGCTGTTCCTGTCGTCCGCCGCACATTCCACTCGACGGCCAGTCGATCGAAGTCGCTCTGACCCCCGTGGACGACCGCTGCTTGCAGTGCTGCTCCAACAGCCACCGACTCCTCGTTCTCGGGAATGAGTACCTCGCGACCCGACACGTCCGCGACCCGTTGTCGATACGCCGCGGACCGCGCCCCTCCCCCAACGAGCAACAACCGTCCATCGACGGTCGCGCCGCTGCGTGCGAGAGCGTCGACGCCGTCGAGTAGTCCACAGACCACGCCGTCGTGGGCGGCCCGAGCAAGTTCGGCACGAGATGTGCCGTTGCTCAATCCGACGAGGATGCCCTTCGAATCTGGCCGATTCGGAGTCCGCTCACCATCGAAGTACGGAACGAGTATCGGCTCGATCGGCCCCGTTCCGGCCTCGATCGCGAGCGAGGCCAACCCAGACGCATCGGTACCCAACCACGTCGCAACCGTGTCGGTGACTTTTGTGGCGTTGAGGGTGCAGACGAGTGGCAGGTATCCACCGGTGGCATCGCAGAACCCAGCGACTGCGCCTGAGAGATCAACAGCTCGCTCGGCGGCGCGTGCGTACACGGTTCCCGAAGTCCCGAGCGACATGACCACATCGCCCTCGGCGAGGCCCAAACCGAGCGCTCCAGCCATGTTGTCGCCGGTGCCGGGCGCAACGACGACCGATTCGGAGAGGCCGAGCGCTGTCGCCGCAGCGGGCGTCAACTGACCCGCGTGTTCGGTTGGCCCGAGCACGGTGGGCACTCGATCACGCCAATCCTGTCCGCCGGTGGCCAGTTCGAGTGGTCGCAGGAGAGTCGAGTTGGTCGTGGCGTCGAACCAGCCGGTTCCCGAAGCATCACCTCGATCGGTCACGTGCTGGTCGGTCAGTCGCCAGGTCAGGTAGTCGTGGGGCAACATGATCTTGGCGACTCGTTCCAGGTTCTCTGGTTCATTGTCGGCAATCCATTTGAGCTTGGTCACCGTGAATGCGGCGACGGGCACAACTCCCGCCCAATCTGTCCACCAGTCGAGGCCGAGTTCGGACACCAAGATCTCGGCCTGGGATGCCGACGTTGTGTCGTTCCACAACTTGGCGGGCCGAATGGTCCGTCCATCCTCATCGACCAGTACCAGGCCGTGTTGCTGCGCTGCGACAGAGAGTGCGACCACATCAGCTCGGGCATCACCGAGTTGGTCAACCGCCTCGACGAGCGCGCGCCACCACGCCTCGGGATCCTGCTCTGAAACGGGCGGAGTTGTGGCCGGATGACTTGCGCGTCCGGTTGCGAGCAGGGCGCCAGAATCGACGTCTCGGAGCTCAGCCTTGGTGGCTTGCGTTGATGAATCGATTCCGATGACGGTTGGCATTCCGTATCTGTAGCAGATCAAAATAGCCAGTGCCCCGCCCCTCGGGTGAGGAGCGGGGCATTGTTGCCACAGGCCTGGCGTCTGGTAGGTGTCAGCCAGCCAGCGGTACGAAGTTCTGCGTCGAGTAGTCCCCGGCAGCTGGTTTGGTCAGCACTCCAGCAACATCTTGTTCGACGTAGTCGATGAACGACTGGGCATAGTCGAGAAGTGTGTCGGTCACCCGACCATCATCGCTCACCATGCCGAACGTGGCGTACCCGTCTTGACCCGACGCAATGAAGCTGTTGGTCGCAACCGTGTACGTGGCACCCAAGTCGAGAGCGACCCAGTCGGTCGCTCCACTCGGACGCATCTGGAGGTTGCTGATCCGGCTGCCATCGGCAGCATTCATGTCAGCATCCCATCGAAGCCCTGAGGCGTACGGATAGGAACCCGTCGAGCCGGCAGGATCGAGCGCAAAGGCGACAGCCTCTTCGAGGACCGCCTTGATCTCGGTGCCTGTCATCTCGAGATTCACGATCGTGTTGGCGAACGGCAAGAGCTCGTACGCATCGGCGATCGTGAAGTCACCGGCCGGAATGTCGATTCGAACGCCACCTGCGTTCTGCAAGGCGAAGTCGGATTCGAACGCTCGGACCCGGAAGGCATCGGTCACAACCTGCTGGATGTCGCCACCCATTTGTGCGGTGTCGGCAACGTCACAGATCTGGCTTCGACCCTGGCCAGGAATTCGTTCGAGGCACAAGTCGTCCGTCGCCGAACCGATGACTTGCAGTTCGAGCACTTCGACCTGTTCGCTGAACCCGTCGAGGATGACTTGAGCAGCGGGATCGGCAGTGACGATCGACAGCTCAGGGGTTGCGGCGATGAAGTTGAGCACTGCCTGACGAGCTGCGCCAGTCAACTCTTCGCGGTCCGCATCCGGCGCAGGGGCACGCTGGAACGTGTCCTCGAGCATGAGGTGCGGGGTGCCGGCACAGCTGGTGACCTCGCCGTCAGCGTCGAAGTTGACGTTGAGCTCTCCAACGATCCAGGAGTACTGCCACGCCTGCACGATGCAGACCGGTGAACCGGTTGCGTCGGCCGTCCGGTACGGATAGCGGCCCATCGTGTTCAAGCCGAGCGGCGCGAAGTTGCCGAGCAGAGTGTGGCTGTCGCCACCCACGATGACATCGACACCTGTCAACATGTTGGCGTACGTGATGTCGTTCGCCAACTGGGTGTGCGTGACCAGCACGATCTTGTCGATACCGTCAGCAGTCAGCTCATCGATGTACTGCTGAGCTGTCGCCACCTCCTCGAGGAACTGTGTGGTTTCGAGCGGGCTCGACGAATTCTTGGTCTTGCCAGCGATGTCGAGACCAACGAAGCCGACCATGTCGTCGCCGTACTCCTTGACCGTGAACGGTGCGAAGAGTGGCGTGCCAGCTGGGTTCAGAGGCGTGCCAACAGCTGGAACGACGTTTGCGGCCAAGACCTCGGTGTCACAGGTCTCGTCGTCGTTCAAGTAGCCGATGAGATCTGCCGCGCCCTGGTCTCCCTCATCGAACTCGTGATTGCCGAGTTCGAAGATGTCGAAACAAACTTCGTTCATGAGCGCTGCATCAGCTTCGCCCTTGAACAGGCTGAAGAAGAGCGTGCCGGTGATCGCGTCGCCGGCGTGCACCTTGACCACGTTGTCGGCTGCGGCCTCGAGCTCCTGGATCTTCGAGACAGCGTTTGCCATGCCGCCTTGGCTCACGCGAGTTTCAGCGCCTGCGAGCACGAGATCGCCAGAATCTGGGTTCAGGTGTGAGTGCGAGTCGTTCATGTGCAGGATCGTCAGTTCGAAATCGGCCTCACAGCCACCGAACACCGTGTTGAATCCTCGATCGCGGCACACGTCGGTGCCTGGACCGCCCTGCAGACGGTCGCCTCGACCGTTGCCTCCGGTGAGATCGTCATTGCCAGCGCCACCGCGGAGGTAGTCGTTGCCGTTGCCGCCTGCGAGAATGTCAGAGCCATTCCCACCCTCGACGAGGTCGGACCCGTTGCTGCCCGACACCCTGTCGTTTCCGGTGCCGCCTCGCACGACATCGTTGCCCGGGCCGCCTGCGATCGTATCGGCGTGGGGACCACCAAACACGACGTCTCGACCGAACCCTGCTCGGATCGTGTCGTTCCCGGCACCACCCCAGACGAGGTCGTTACCGAGCCCGGATCGAATGTCGTCGGGTCCGTTGCCACCGAGAATGATGTCTCGACCGTTGCCACCTCGAATGAGGTCGGCGCCACCAAGGCCGCACACGACGTCGTTGCCAGCGCCTGCGTTGATCGTGTCCGCGCCGGCAGTGCCGACGATGACGTCGTCTCCGGCGGTGCCGTTGATCGTGCCAGGAGTGGTTCCGACGATGGTCGCAACTTGGCCTGCACAACTGACTTCTGCGGCGTCTTGTGCAGCGACAGGTTGCGCGACGGCAACGAGTGCCGCGAGCATCGAGAGGACCAGCAGAGCGGAACGCCTCGCCCCATTCCTTCGTGATCGACTTCCGGGCAACAATCTCATATTCAGTCTCCTCATGGGTACCAGCGAAGGGTCGCACTCGTCGGTCTAGCAAAAGACCACGGGCGCGTGTCGAGCAAATGAACGTTTCGAACGCGCAGTCGAGGTGCGTCGTGGTGTAAACATTTCTTCACGAGAGAGAACTTCGAGAGCCTCGACGCGGCCATTGTTGGAACCGGTGAGCGAATCATGCGAGCGCTGTACCCGCACGTCACCACCAGTGGCACGGGCGGCGAGGTCGTGCACGGTGAAGCCTGGTTCGAGCCGCAGCCTGAACATATCGGAGCCCCCGGATGGGTGCAGGGCGGCCTGTCGGCGGCGGTCCTCGACTACTTCTGTGCGCGCATTGCGTCGGCGGCACTATCGATGAAAGTCGTGACCGGGACGCTCGATCTTCGATATCGCCAGCCGGTGCTGCTCGACGGCGGTCCGTACCGGGTGTCAGGCCAGACCGAGCAGCCGCGTTCCAAATCGGTTCGCGCTCGTGGAGCAATCCTCAGCGCGGACGGCCGCCCCCTCATCGAAGCATCCGGCCTCTTCGTCGCCACGGCGCCTCTTGAAATTTGAAGGATCGTAATGCGCTCCGCATCACCATCCTTCGAAGAAGGCTTGGCGGGTGCTCAGCGCAGGTGTCTCAGCGCCTCTCGTTTGCTGAGGCCTGACAGATCGTCGTGGTGGCGGTCCACGAACTCGACGACCGAGGCGGGGTCGGTCCGGGCGTATTGCCGTAAGGCCCAACCGATTGCTTTGCGCATGAAGAAGTCGGTGTGGTCCATCCGCATCTCGCAGTATGTGAACAGGCGGTTGGTGTCGGTGCGGTCCTTGTACATGAGTTGATGAAGCATCGCCGTGCGCGCGATCCAGATGTCGTCGGACTCGATCCAGTCATCCATGTCGAACACGAGCTCGGGGTGGTTCGAGACCATGGTTCCCACCGTATGCACCGCCAACGAGTCGACCGTGTCCCACCACGGGGTCTTCGTGATGAAACCTCGAACCGCTTGCAGGTCGGTCGAACGAAGGTGTGTGGCGCCTGCTCGGATCAAATCCATTCCCACATAGTGAAACTCACGCTCGGGCTCGTTCCAGAGCTCGCTGACGAGCGCGAGCAGCTCATCGGGATCTGCGGACTTCGCCCAATGGATAATCTCTTGCGACACACTGCGACGGTCGGCGGCGCTCACCCCGAGAAACGTGAAGTGACCTTTCATGTAGGCAGCCATTGGTTCGGCTTTTTCCGGATCGGCGACTTCGACCAGCGCAAGGCGAACGGACGTCATCTCGAACGACTGCATAGGCAATCCTGTCACGACGAGGGGCGCATGACTGTATGGTCCGCAATGAGCAGCGAACAAACCGCCCGATATTGACACCCACACCCAGGAGAGAGCAATGGAAGAAGCAGTAATCGTCGATGCGGTCCGCACACCGGCCGGCAGACGCAACGGCATGCTGAAGGACTGGCATCCCGTCGACCTCGCCGCACACGTTCTCAAGGCACTCGAAGAACGCAACAACCTCGACCCTGCCATCATCGATGACGTCGTGATGGGTTGTGTGATGCAGGTTGGCGAGCAGGCCCTGAACATCGGACGCAACGCCGTTCTGGCGGCCGGTTGGCCAGAGTCGGTTCCTTCGACGACCGTCGATCGTCAATGCGGATCGAGCCAACAGGCCATCCACTTCGCTGCGCAGGGTGTGATGGCGGGCGCATACGACGTGGTCGTGGCCGCCGGCGTTGAGGTCATGACACGTACCCCCATGGGTGCATCGGTGGTCAAGGATCTCGGCTTCGCATTCCCACAATCGATGCAGGACCGGTACGCCGAAAGTGGCCTGCCACCTCAGGGGATCGGCGCCGAAATGATCGCCGACGAGTACGGCATCACCCGCGAAGACCTCGACGCGTTCGCCGCAGAAAGTCAGCGTCGCGCTGCGCAGGCAACCGCCGAGGGTCGCTTCGAGAACGAGATCATCCCGGTTCCCGTGGTGATCGATGGCAAGACGGTCATGATGACGCGAGACGAGGGCATTCGTGAGGGCAGCACCGAAGAGAAGCTCGCCACCCTCAAACCGGCCTTCAAGGAAGACGGCAAGGTCACGGCTGGAAACTCGAGCCAAATCAGCGACGGTGCAGCGGCGGTTCTGATCATGAGCCGCTCGAGGGCCGAGGAACTGGGCCTCAAGCCTCGTGCAGTCTTCCGCAACTTCGCGCTCGCCGGAACCGACCCTGTCACGATGTTGAAGGGCCCGATACCGGTCACCGAAAAACTATTCAGCAAAGCCGACATCTCGTTCGACGACGTCGACCTCTTCGAGGTCAACGAAGCCTTCGCATCGGTCGTACTGGCGTGGCAAAAGGAGACCGGTGCCGACCTCGACAAGGTCAACGTGAACGGTGGCGCAATTGCACTCGGACATCCGCTCGGGTGTTCTGGCGCCAAGCTCATGACCACCCTGCTCAACGAGCTCGAGCGCACCGACGGCAGGTACGGGTTCCAAGCGATGTGCGAAGGCGGCGGACTCGCAAACGGAACGCTGATCGAACGGGTGGACGCCTGACGCCGGCATCCGGTTTCCTCCGAAATGACGGAACAACGGGTAGTTTTCACTCATCGCTGATGATGCCAACGAAAGCCGACGTGCGTTCGCCGAGAAGCGACCGCCAGAATGGACTGGACGATGACCCCCATCGAGACTGCACGACGAGTCCTCCCGCTCATCGACCTCACGCTCCTCGGCGATGATGACACCGCCGAACAGGTCGAAGCGCTGTGCGATGCAGCGATCACGCCATACGGCAACGTCGCGGCTGTGTGTGTCTGGCCTCGATTCGTTGGTACAGCGATAGCCCGCCTCGGGGACTCGGGAGTACCCGTGGCCGCCGTTGCCAACTTCCCGCAAGGAAGCATTGACGTTGAATCGTCGATAGCGGATGCGTTGGCGATCACCCAGGCCGGCGGAACAGAGGTCGACGTTGTGTTCCCGTGGCGCGCGCTCGTCGAGGGCAACGCGGGCGTCGGTGCGGCGTTGGTCGAGCGAGTCAGAGACGCAATGCCAGAATCGGCATTGCTGAAAGTCATTCTCGAGACGGGTGAAATCGGCGATCCGGAGCTCATCCGAGCAGCAGCGCTCGAGGCGATCGCCGGAGGTGCAGACTTCCTCAAGACGTCCACGGGCAAGACCAGCACGTCCGCCACACCTGAGGCTGCTCGGCAGCTCTTCGAGATCGTCGCATCCGCCGATGGTCACGTCGGTGTGAAGATCTCTGGTGGTGTCCGGTCCCTCGCTGATGCTGCGCAGTATCTCGAAATCGCCGACGACGTGCTCGGGAAAGACCAGATCGACATGTCCACAATGCGGATCGGGGCGAGCTCCCTTCTCGGCGCGGTACTCGATGCTCTCGGCGACGAATGCCGAACCTGACGCCGCTCCGCGTGCTCCTCGTCGAAGACAACGCGCTCGACGCTCGGGCAATTCTTCGGGCGCTCGCCATGATCACCGACACCCTCTTCGACGTGCACCATGTCGAGGACCTCGCCTCCGCGCTTCAGATTCTCGACGACGAACCGTTCGATTGTGTGCTTCTCGATCTGTCGCTTCCCGACTCGCAAGGACTTCTCGCAGTTGACGCGGTGGTCACACGTGCACCGCACGCACCAGTGGTTGTACTCACCGGGCTCGACGACCCCCGGACCGCAGTCGAGGCCGTCGACCGAGGTGCGCACGACTACATCCAAAAGGGTCGGGCTGATGGCGATGTGGTCGCTCGTTCGATCCGGTATGCAGTTGCGCGACATCACTCCGAAGTCGCCTTGCGGGCAACGAGTGCGCAGCTGAAAGTTGCACACGACCGTGGACGGATCGCACGAGACCTGCACGACACCGTCGTCCAACAGTTGTTCGCGACTGGGATGGGCCTGCATGCTCTGGCGGGCACGATTGGCGACGACTCTTCTCGCCAGACGTTGATCTCCGCTGTCGATCAGATCGATCTGGCGATTCGCCAGCTCCGCGAGGCAATCTTCGATTTGCAACTCGACAGTCCCGACCGAGATGAGGATCACGAACTCGACGCCGCCATCCGAACCCAAGGCCAGACGCTGGGGTTTCTGCCCTTGGTTGAGAAACACAACATCGACCACCTCGACCAAACGCTCCTTCACGCAGTGGTGTCGGTGGTTTCGGAAGGCTTGGCCAATGTCGCCAAACACGCGCAGGCCACCTCGGCCAAGGTGTCCGTCTCGGTCGACGATGGACACGTGACCGCCGAGATCATCGACAACGGCACGGGGATTGTCGAACCGGCACTGAACCGAGAGACCAACAGGCTCGACGGAAATGGTTTGCACAACCTTGCAGCTCGAGCCGATGCACTCGGCGGAAGTTTTTCGGTGCGACCTGGGCCCGGCGGCGGAACTCGCCTCACCTGGCGGGTGCCAGTAGCCGGACCTTCGTGATCAGGCGGTTCCTTCGGCGACCGGCGGAATGATGAGAAGCGGAGTCTCGAGGTGATGCACGAGGTACGTCGTTACCGACCCGACGAGCAGCCCACGAAATCCACCGTAACCACGGCTCCCGACAACGGTGAGGACGACATCGAAACCTTCGTCGTCACCAATGGTGATCAACTCGCTTCCCGCATGGCCGAGTCTGACAACCGACGTCACCTCGACAGGCAACCCGTCGGGATAGTCCGCCTCCAAACGCGCAATCTCGTCGTCGATGACGGCATTTCCTGCGGCACGAAGCGAGTCCATGTCGAGCATCGAGGTCTCGAAGCCCATCGACGCAGGGAAGTGCACCGTGTGCAGGAGACACACCGACGCATCTCTCCACGACGCCTGCCTCACCGCCTCGCGCACGGCTGCTCTGGATGTTTCTGATCCATCGACTCCAACAACGACCACGGCCATGTCTGGTTCCTCTCGGGCTGGCGGCGTGCTCATCATCTTCCGCACACGCTGTGCAGGAACAGGGCTGAAGGTCCCAGGCGGGACTACTCGAAACGACGGCGCTGCTGTTCTTCCAGACGAGCCGACATCGCCGCTGCCTGCGTCCGGCGGGTGATCCCCAGTTTCGCGAACATGTTCGAGATGTAGTTTTTGACCGTCTTCTCGGCCAGATACATCTCCTCAGCGATCTGTTTGTTCGACATGCCGTCGCCGATCAGATCGAAAATTCTGCGCTCCTGGGGGGTCAGTTCGATCAGGCGGCCTTCCTCGGTTTCGCGAAGGTGCTGCATGCGCATTCGCACCTCGGCGTTGTCGAGCAATTGGGCTCCATTCGCCACGGAACGAATCGATGTGATCAGTTCGTTCGACCGGATCTCCTTCAGGACGTACCCCGCTGCGCCAGCCAATGCCGCGTCGAGGAGCGCACGGTCATCGGCAAATGACGTCAGCATCAGACACGGTAGTTCGGGGTGTGCAGCTCGAATATCTCTGCATACTTCGATGCCGTTTCCGTCGCCCAGGCGCACGTCGAGTACCGCGACGTCGGGGTTGCACCCTCGGATCTCGGCGAGCGCGCGGTCAGCGCTGCCCGCCTCGCCCACAACCATCATGTCGGGTTCGGCATCGACGAGTTGTGCGACACCGCGTCGCACGATCTCGTGATCGTCGAGCAAAAAAACACGCGTTGGTTCCATCGTGGGAACCATCGTAGACAGCCTCGGCGTTAACTGCTTCCGGGTGTCTCCTCGTAGGAGTTCTGATTGACCGCCACGACGGGAACGGGGCTGTGTCTCACGACCTCATCGAGCACACTGCCGTGAAGAAGACGGTCGATACCGACGGGCACATGGGACGCGATCGCAATCATCGACGCGTCCCGAATGTTCGCTTCTCGCAGGATCTCGGTGACCGGTTTCCCATGCA
>RCMY010000591.1_pt1 | contig 34176 bp, 26 predicted proteins | sample 2041341 | NCBI WGS metagenome assembly RCMY01 (sample SAMN09708234, study PRJNA481090) | Marine sediment metagenome, whole genome shotgun sequencing project. | reverse complement strand
CCCCCGACAGGGCCACGACGGCAGCTGTGTCGCGATCCACCGGCGCCATTGCTTTTGCCACGATGCTCGAAGATGGCCGACTCGTACACACGGCCAACTTCCTCGTTCCGGCCCGCGACGACGTCGTCGCGAATGCGGCGCCCGCCCTCGCCGGGTCGGATGACGAGGCCGGGCTGATGCGGGCGTCGCACGCGCAAGTCGTACGGCGGTTTGCCTCGCAGGGCGTCGTCCCGATCGCGACAAGCGGCGGGGTATACGTCGAGGCGCTGCGCCGCGAGCGGTTGTCCTACGAAGAGGTCGGGCCGCTGTTGATGCCGTTCCTGCGGATCGACCCGGACAAACGTCCGGGTCTCGGCGTCGCTCTCGACCCTGCCGACATCGTGGATCGAGGCTTTCTCGACGCCCCGGTTCGAGAACGCGCCCAGGTCGCGAAGCTGCACACGCAACACCTCGAACATCTCCTCGCCAGTTGAACGAGCCTCGCGTTGAACGAGCCTCGCGTTGCATGAGCCTCGCGCTACGCTGTCGCCGTCAGCCCTCGTAGCTCAGTGGATAGAGCATCGCCCTCCGGAGGCGTGAGCGCAGGTTCGAATCCTGCCGAGGGCGCGCCGGTTTCGATCCTGGCGGATCGAAGCCCTTCCCGAGTTCTTCGCCCTGGGGCTCAGAACTCCTGGGTCCAAGGCTGTCGGTTATTGTCGGCCGGTGGGTGGGGCGCGTGCCGGTTCGAATCGCTGGGCGATTCGAGCCCTTAGCGAGTTCTTCGCCTTGGGGGCTCAGAACTCCTGTTTGTGAGCCGAGCGATTGTCGTCGGCCTTGTGGGATGTAGGGCTGTCGGTTCGAGCCCTTCGCGAGTTGTTCGCTTGCGCTCACAACTCGTCGTCGGTTTCGCCCCGCCTACAGTTCGAGGGGTAAGCAGGCTGTGCCCGCCGGAAGTAGGAGAGCGTGAGGACTCGTTCTCGTGCTGCACCCGGCAGCCTTCGGTGGCTACGAAGCCGATCCGCGCGATTTCCTCAACGCGGTGATCGACGTCGGTCGTTGGTGTCCGTCAACTGGATGGGTAGCCCGGGTCATCTTGGTCTTCGGCGGAACTGGGCGTGCACCCGGGGGAGTTGGCAGTCCTGATCGATGCAATCGCTAATTGCACGTCTGCCTGGAAGCCACGGCCTACCCTGACGGCGTGATTCGCGACCAGCTTGCCGATGCCATCCGTGGCGCACTCAACGCGCTTGGGGTCGATCCCATCCCCGACGAGATCAGCCTCGAACGGCCCGCGCAGCGCGAGCACGGCGACTGGTCGAGCAACGTGGCGTTGGCGACCGCGAAGAACGCCGGTCGCAACCCTCGCGAGCTCGGCACCGAACTCGTCGAGTACCTCAACGCCAACAAGCCGGCGAGTGTCGAGTCGGTCGAAGTCGCCGGCCCCGGGTTTGTGAACTTCCGGCTCGATGAATCGGCGAGCCATGAGCTGTTGCGAACCGCCGTAGCCGAAGGCGTCGATGGATTCGCCCGTCACCAGGTCGGCAATGGCGAACGCGTCATCGTCGAGTTCATCTCCGCGAACCCCACCGGCCCGCTCCACGCCGGCCATGCCCGCAATGCGGTCGTCGGCGACACCGTTGCACGGCTCCTCCAACGCGTCGGTCATCCGGTCGAGCGCGAGTTCTACATCAACGATCGCGGCGTGCAGATGGAGACCTTCGCCGCATCGCTGACCGCCCGGAAGGCCGGCATCGACCCGGCAGAGGACGGCTACCAGGGGCAGTACATCAAGGACTGGGCTGCCGAGATGCCCGACGACGCCGATCCGCTCGAGTGGGGCTATGCCCATGCCAAGGCCGACCAGGTCGCCACGCTCGCCCGTATGGGCATCGTCTTCGACACCTGGTTCAGCGAGCGGTCGATGGTCGACACCGGCGTCATCGAGGCGGCGCTGGCCGTCTTGGCCGAACGCGACATGACCTACGAGCAAGACGGGGCCACGTGGCTGAAGTCGACCGAGTTCGGCGACGACAAGGACCGGGTGCTCATCAAGGGCGACGGCAGTTACACCTACCTGACGCCCGATATCGCCTACCACGCCGACAAATTCGACCGTGCCGATCGGTTGATCGACGTCCTGGGTGCAGATCATCACGGCTACGTGCCCCGCATGCGAGCAGCCATGCAGGCGCTCGGCAAGGACCCGGCGAAGTACGAAGCGATCATCATGCAGCTCGTCCGACTCGAGCAAGATGGTCGCGAGGTCAAGATCTCAAAACGCACCGGCGACATCATCGAACTCGCGGAGATCATCGACGAGATCGGCCCCGACGCAACCCGGTTCCTGTATTCGATCCAATCGGTCGACTCGAAGCAGACCTTCGACCTCGACCTGGCGGCCAGCCAGGGAATGGACAACCCGGTGTACTACGTGCAGATGGCCCACGCCCGCCTCTGCGGTGTCCAGTCCAACGCCATCGATGCGGGCGTGCCCATGCCCGACGTGTCGCTGGTCGATCTCTCGCCACTCGGGCACGAACGTGAGCAGGAGCTGCTTCGCAAACTCGGTGAACTGCCCGACGTCGTGTTGCTCGCCGCCAACGACCGTGCGCCCCACAAGGTCACCACTTGGCTGCGCGATTATGCGGGAGCGGTGCACGGCTTCTACCACGACTGCTATGTCGTCGGCGACGGCATCAGCGACGAGCTGAGCCAGGCGCGCTTGGCGCTGTGCGAGGCAGCCAAGACCGGTCTTCGAGTTGGCCTCGACCTGCTTGGCGTGTCGGCACCGGAGCGCATGTAGTGGCCGGGCCAGGGACGGATGGACCCTTGCCGCTCGGGCTGTTGTCGGACAACGCTCGGGTCGGCGAAAACGGGAACCTGCACGTCGGCGGCTGCGACGTTGTCGAGCTGGCCGGTACCTATGGCACGCCGCTGTTCGTCTACGACGAACAGCATCTTCGCGATCGTTGCCGCGAAGCCGTCGAGGCGTTCGGCACCGGCGTCGCCTACGCCACCAAGGCGTTCCTGTGCACCGCGATGGCGCAGCTCGTGCACGAAGAGGGCATGCACCTCGACGTCGCCACCGGGGGAGAGCTGTTCGTCGCCCTCCATGCCGGCGTGCCGGGCAGCAGCCTCGTGATGCACGGCAACAACAAGTCGATGGAAGAGCTGCGGGCGGCGGTCGACGCCGGGGTCAGCCGAGTCGTGGTCGACAGTTTCGACGAACTCGACCGGCTCGACATGCTCCACGCCGAATCCGGGTCGGCGGTGAACATCTTGCTGCGGCTCACCCCGGGGGTCGAGGCCCACACGCACGAGTTCATCGCCACGGGCCAGGATGACTCGAAGTTCGGATTCACCGTGTCCACCGGCGTCGCGAAACGCGCGGTCGAGCGGGCAATCTCGAGCCCCGCCGTCAATTTCCTCGGTATCCACGCCCACATCGGCTCCCAGGTCTTCTCGCTCGAGTCCCTACGTAAATCGGCGGCCGTGCTCGCCGAGTTCGCGGCGCCGTTCGAGGTGGCCGAGATCTCCGTCGGCGGCGGGCTCGGCGTTGCCTACATCCAAGGCGAAGAAGCCCCGACCATCACCCAATGGGCCGGCGCGGTGAAGCGCGCGTTTGCCGACGCCAACTGTTCCGCCCGGATTCTGGCCGAGCCGGGTCGTTCCATCGCTGCTTCCGCAGCGATGACGCTGTACACCGTCGGTACGGTCAAATACCTCGAGGGCATCCGCACGTACGTCGCAGCCGACGGCGGTATGAGCGACAATCCGCGCCCGGTGCTCTACGGCAGCGGGTACGAGACGTTTCTGCCTCGTGCTCCGCTGGCCGAGCGGCCAAAACCGATCCGGTTGGTCGGCAAGCACTGCGAGTCGGGCGACCTCCTCGTGCGCGAGGGGCACGTCCCGGACGACCTCGCGGTGGGGGACATCCTCGGCACGCCCGTCACGGGCGCGTACGGTCACAGCATGGGCTCGAACTACCAGAAGGTGCTTCGTCCCGCCGTTGTCTTCGTCGCCGATGGGGACGCCCGAGTAGTGGTACGCCGTGAAACCTTTGAGGATCTGCTCCGACTGGACCAATAGCGAATGATTCGTCGCCGACCGGTATTCGAACGCTGGGTGCTCGGCGGCGTCGTGTTGGTGGCGGCGCACGGTGACGTGCCATTGCGTCTCGAAGGTACCGCTGCCGACCTGTGGTCGCGGCTCGATCAGCCCGTTCTCGTCGACGATCTCGTGGCCCAGATGGCGATCGACTACAACGCCGACCCTGCCCACATCCGGTTCGACATCGATGCTGCGTTGCGTGATCTGGCAGTTGCCGGCGTGATCGAGGTGGCCGGTGTCTGAACCCGACCCCAATCCCCTTCTCGCAGTCGCCGGTTTCGGGTTGTCGGGCGAAACCCGGCAGCTTTGGGAGACGCCCCCCGATGGCGACTCGTTTGCGCTCCTCGTCGGCCGGTGCATCTCACACAAGCTCATCGGCGTGCTGGCAGGTGCGGTTGCGACCGGGGCGGCACCCGTGACCGAGCAACAGCTCGAGGTGTTGGCCGGTCACCACGAAGAAGCCATGCATGCGGCGATCGAGCTCGAACAACTCGCGGTCGTCGTGTCCGATCTCCTCGCCGGAGTCGGCGTCCAGTCGACGATGTTGAAGGGTTCCGCTCTGGCGCACACGGTGGCGTTGTTCCCGGAACAGCGCACGTTCGGCGATGTCGATGTCTTGGTGCGCAGCGCCGATGTCGACGGTGCGGTTGCGGCGTTGACGCGTGCCGGAGCGCGGCGCCGGATGCCCGAGCTTCGGGTGGGCTTCGACCGCCGATTCGCAAAGAGCGTGTCGATGGTGTGGGGCAAGCGGGAGGTCGATCTGCACCGCACGCTCGCCCCTGGCCCGTACGGGTTGAGCATCGTCGAGGAGGACCTGCACGTCGATCTTTCGTCCTTCAGCGTGGGGGGACATCGACTCCGTACCTTCTCGCCCGAGATGCACCTCATCCACGGCTGCTATCACGCGGCCCTTGGCGACGTCGCCCCGGCTCTCGGGTCGTTGCGTGACATCGCACTGCTATTGGCCACGCCGGGTCTCGACAACGAACGCATCATCGCGACCGTCGGTCGCTGGGGCGGCGATGCCGTGGTGGCCCGGGCGCTCACCCTGACCCATGATGCACTCTCCCCGCCGCCGACGGTGCTGACGAAGTGGGCCGATCGGCAGGTGACGAATCGCCGGGATCGGGCGTTGTTGAAGTCGTACCAAACGCAGGACCGGCGCTTCCGCCGCACCGCCACCGCCAGCTTGCTGGCGTTGCCGACCTGGCGAGATCGGGCCGACTTCCTCCGATCGGTCGCCCGCCCGTCTCAAGAGCACCGTCTTGCCAAGGGAGAGACTGCCAAGGGTGTGTCAACTGGTTGACGGTTCCACCGTCGTGGAGCCGGTGGAACCGTTCACACTCCTCGGCAAGGATGAGCGGTACGGACAACGGCTCCACAAGCGAGCAGATGGGGAATTCGTATGCGGGTAAGCGCGGGAACGGTACGCCGAGGTGTCGTGACGGTCATGGCGGTGCTGGCCTGGTCTGTGGTGACGATTGCCGTTGTCCCCACGGCGGGGGCCGACAACTTCACCGTCGATCTCACCAGCGATTCGATCGACGGCACCGACGGGCTGACCTCGCTTCGCGAGGCGTTCACCGCCGCCAACGCAACGCCCGGCGACGACACGATCACGCTCGGTGTCGGCGAGTCGTACACCCTGAACTACTGCCCGCCGGCACTCCCGGCCGGCGTCTCGCGGCTCGACCACACGCAAGCGACCACGGTCACCGTCGTGGGGAACGGCTCGACGGTGACGCAGCTGTGTGACGCAAATGGTGTGTTCGGGCAGACCAACGGTTCGGGCCGACTGGTGGTGCAGGACCTCAACATCGTGGGGGCGCCCAATGTCGGCATGGCCAACATGATCGGCGCCGCCGTGTTGGGCGAGGGATCGATCCAAATGGATGGGGTCGACGTCTCCGGGGTGACCACCACCGCGATCGGATCGGCCGTGCAGGTCAACGGCTCATCGCCCGCCCCCATCGACCTCGAAATCCAGAACAGCACGCTGCACGACAACGTCGGGCGCGTGGTCAGCGGCGATTTCTTGTCGGTGGTCGTATCGACGACGACGATCGAGGACAACGCCGGCCCCGCGCTCCAATTCGTCGATGCCCTACCCATGACCGTGTTCGACTCGGTCATCGCCAACAACGGCGGCGTCGCAATCGGCAACACCGGGCAGGGTTACCCGGAGAACCTGCTCGACGTCACCGACACCGACGTGATCGGCAATGACGCAGCGATCGCCTGTAGCCAGTGCGGCACGGTGATCGTGCACAACTCGACGGTGCAGAACAACGGCTCGCCCGGCGTCGGCACGGGCGGTATCGACATCAGCATGGGTCGCCGTGCCGATCCGTCCGGCTCGGTGACCATCACCAACACGACCATCGACAACAATCACAGCGCAACGGTCGGCGGCGGCATCTCCGTCGACGTGGCCGCTCCGGATACGCCCGCAACGCCTGAGCCTCCGCCGACGGTGTCGATCACGCTGTCGTCGATCACCAACAACACGGCGGTCGTCGACGGCGGTGGCGTGTGGGTCCGCCAGGGAGAGCTCACCACCGACGGTGCGACGATAACGGGTAATGCTGCGCTGAACGGCGGCGGCATCTACGTCGACGGCGTCGGTGACTACCAGATCGAAAACAACGTCGTGTTGGGGTCGATCGCCGACAACACCGCATCGGGCGACGGTGGCGGCGTGTACAGCGAGGGCGCCGAGCTGACATTCAGCGGCGGCACGGTGTCGGGCAACGACGCCGCTGGCGACGGTGGCGGCCTGTACTTTGCCGGCAGCGGCACCAGCCTCGACTTCACCATGTTCGGAACCGTCGTCGATCAGAATTCCGCCACGGCCGGTGGTGGCGCCTATCTCGACGAGGCGGCCACAGCAGTAGTCGAACTCGCTACCTTCAGCAACAACACGGCGACCGGTGACGGTGGTGGCCTCGGTGGGTTGGCGTATCTCTTGGCGATGACCGATCTCCGGGTGACCGGAAACGGTGCCGTCAACGGCGCCGGTTTCGACCTCGTCACCGAGGGGGCGATCATCAATCGCAGCACGTTCGACGCGAACATCGCCAGCGGCGCTGGCGGTGCGCTGCGCACCAGCGGTGTGTCCTCGACGATCGTCAACTCCACGTTCGACGCCAACCAGGCGGCCACCGGTGGAGCGATGGTGTTCGAGGGTGGCGTCGTCGATCTCGACTTCGTCACCGCTGCGGGCAACACGGCCGCTTCCGGGGCAGTTGTCGCCCAGACGGGGGCCGGCCCGATGCACATCACCTCGAGTGCGTTCGTCGGCTCGTCGTCTGCGTCGTGTGTCGTGTTGCCCGGAGTCACGACCGCTCGCTCGTTCTTCGCCGACAATTCGTGCGGCGTGAGCGCCTCCGACACCGTGTCGGTCGCCGATCCCCAGCTCGGCCCACTGGCCGAAAATGGGGGAGCCACACCCACCCGTCTTCCGGCGCCGACGAGTCCGTTGGCGGGACTCATATCGCTCGCAGCATGCGACGTCAGCGAAGATCAACGACTCGCGGTCCGTCCGCAGGGCACCGGATGTGAGCCTGGCGCCGTCGAGATCGACGACGCTCCGCCGCCGCCGGCACCCATCGTCGGCACCGGTGGCTCCGACGTGCTCGTCGGAACGAACGGCGACGACGATATCCGTGGCCGTGCGGGCAACGATGTGCTCACCGGTCTCGATGGCGACGACGTGCTGCGCGGGCAGCGGGGTAATGATTGGCTCATCGGCAACGGCGGCGACGATGTGTTGCGAGGTGGGGCAGGGCGAGACGTCTTGATCGGCGGGTCCGGCAGCGACACGTTGATCGGTGGTCCGGGTATCGATTACCTGTTCGTGGGCGTTGGCGACACCGCCCACGGTGGAGCGGGCCCCGACTACTGCTTCTTCCCCGGAAACCCATTTCCGATCGATTGCTGATCGGGCTCAGCACGCCACGGCGGCGTGGGCTGCGTCGATGTCGCGAGCCACGAACGCCGCTCTGGCGGCCTGCGGCTCGGGCGGGGGCTCGAACAGGAACACCTCGTGGGTCGACGGCCGGTACACCGCCAGTCGAGTATCTCCGGGACACGTTGCGTGGACGGCGAACACGTGGTCACCGGGCTGTCCGAGCGCGGCCAGGTGGGTGCCCGAGTCGTCGATGTAGGTGAGCTGCGCCTCGACACGGTCGAATCGCACCTCGGGCCGACACGATGATTCGATCGCTGCGTTGCAGATTCCGGACTCGGCGTTGCCGCGCGCCTGACCGTCGCGGCTGGCGATCGCCGCTACTGCGACTGCCACCGCTCCAGTCGCGACAAGAGCGGCCAAACCTGTGGCCCATGACAACCGATGCGTTCTGCCGGGCACGGTCTCGGCCTCCTCGAGAAAGCGGACAGGCGGCAGTGCCGACACCGGGGTGACGTCGCTCGGGAGTGGGAGGGTGGCTCGGGCCCCGGCGACCGCAAAGGAATGCATGGCCGCCTCGGCGATCGGCGCGGCGGTTCCGGTCAGGCCCTTCACCACGGCCCCGAGCGTGGGGTCGGCGGGGTGTGACCCGAGCAAGCCACAGAGGAAGCCACCGAGCTCGGCCATGTCGGTCGAACCGAAGTCGGGTTGTGTTCGATGATCGGTTTCGAACCGTGCGCTGCGGTCGATCTCCAGCTTGATATGGCCGGCCGAGTCGATTCGCAGCTGTTCGATGGAGAGCGGACCGTGCACGAAGCCGACACGATGCAAGATGGCGAACGCCGAGGCGATGGCGTAACCGGTGGTGGCAACGAGGGGTGCCGGGCACGACCCGGTGTCATCGCGAGGCAGCGCCGAAGCTGCGGGAAGCGTGTCGTCGTCGTAGTGCACCCCGGCCGCGTCGATTCGTACGACATTGCGCAGGTGCGGGTGCCGAAGGTCGACGAGAAGGCCGAGTTGCGCTTGGAGTGACGGGGCCAGCTCGGCACCGACCTCGCCGGAGTCATCGTTGGAAGTATCGCTGGGAGTAGTGCTGGGGATTCGGTTGGAGAAGCCGTGGGCCGGAGACATGCGCACCTCGATGGCGGCGAGAGGAGTCATCCGGGGAAGTCATTGAAATATACCGAAAGATCCTGCCAGGGGAAATCTCAACCGCCAAGCGCCCGTCGACCACTAGCGTGAAGCGGTGCGAGAGATCAAGATCGGACTCCTCGGCTGTGGCAACGTTGGTGCGCCACTCGTCGAACTCATCAGCGAGCAACACGACGAGGTGTTGGCGCGAACCGGCCTCGACCTTGTCGTGGCTCGGATAGCTGTGCGCAGCCTGTCGAAGAGCCGCGGTATCGATGTACCGGAGGAGCTCTTCACGTCCGATGCTGCCGCAGTCGTCGACGATCCCGACATCGACGTGATCGTCGAAGTGATCGGCGGGATCGAACCCGCTCGCGAGCTCATCCTGGCGGCGTTGCGCTCCGGGAAACCCGTGGTCACCGGAAACAAAGAACTCCTGGCCAACTTCGGTGCCGAGCTCTACGCCGTTGCCGCCGAGAATCGCGTCGACCTGCTGTTCGAAGCAGCGGTGGCGGCGGGAATACCGCTGATGCGGCCGCTGCGAGAATCGCTGGTGGGCGAACCGATTCGTCAGGTCCTCGGCATCGTCAACGGTACGACGAACTTCATCCTCTCGAAGATGTCGGACGAGGGCGTGAGTTACGCCGACGCGTTGTCGGAAGCGCAGTCGCTCGGCTACGCCGAACGCGATCCGACCGCTGATGTCGAGGGCTTCGACGCCGGCGCAAAGGCGGCGATCATCGCCAGCATCGCTTTTGGCGCCAACGTCGTGGCCGGCGACGTCTACCACGAGGGAATCTCCGCCGTCACCGGCGATGACATCGACTTTGCGGCCCGGATCGGGCACGTCATCAAACTGCTGGCCATCGCCGAGCTGGCCGAGCCGGCGTCGATCGCCGATGGCACGGCGCCCGAGGTCGCCGTGCGTGTCCACCCGGCTTTGGTTCCCGACACCCATCCACTCGCCTCGGTTCGCGACAGCTTCAACGCCGTCTTCATCAGCGGCGGTTCGGTCGGCGACCTGATGATGTACGGCCGCGGTGCCGGTGGACGACCGACCGCTTCAGCGATCCTGGGCGACCTGATCGACGCCTCGCTCAACCTCGAGCAAGGCAGCTTTGCCAAGATCGGCGACTTGCCCCGCGCTCGGATCCGACCGATCGATGATGTCGAATCCGCATTCTCCATCAGCGTCGACGTGGCCGACTCGCCGGGTGTTCTCGCGCAGGTTGCGCAGGTGTTCGGCGGCCGAGGCGTATCGATTCGAACCATGGAACAGGCCGGCCTCGGCGAGGCCGCCCGACTCACGTTCATCACCCATGTCGCCCGCGAGGCCGACGTGCGTCAATGTCTTGCCGAGATCGAACATCTCGACGTCGTTCGCAGTTCCGGTTCGCTGATGCGCGTCATCGCGGGCTGACATGGCAATGCACTATGTCAGTACCCGTTCGAGCGCGCCGGCGCTCGACTTTTCCGATGCCTTGCTCGCCGGCCTTGCCAGCGACGGGGGCCTCTACGTGCCGGAGTCGTGGCCGACCCTTCCGGCCGTCGATGCTGCGGGTGGCTACGCCGAGGTCGCCACCGCCGTCATGATGCCTTTTGTCGAAGGGGCCATCGATGAGGCGGCTTTTGCGCAGATGGTGGTTGACGCGTACGGGTCGTTCCACCACGACGAGGTCATTCCCTTCGTCGAGATCGGTCCCAATCACTGGCTGATGGAGCTGTTTTGGGGTCCGACGCTGGCATTCAAGGACGTCGCACTGCAGCTGGTCGGGCGCCTGTTCGATCACGAGCTCACGCTTCGTCAAGAGAAGCTCACCATCGTCGGCGCGACCTCGGGCGATACCGGTTCGGCGGCGATCGAAGCCTGCCGTGACCGCGACACGCTCGAGGTGTTCATCTTGTTCCCCGAAGGTCGGGTGTCCGAGGTCCAACGCAAGCAGATGACCAGCGTCGATGCTGCAAATGTGCACTGCGTCGAGGTCCGCGGCACCTTCGACGACTGTCAGGACATGGTCAAGGCCATGTTCGCCGACGTCGGGTTCCGCACCGATCAACACCTCGGCGCGGTCAACTCGATCAACTGGGCCCGGGTCATGGCGCAGGTCGTCTACTACGCATGGGCCGGGCAACGGTTCGGTCGGATGCAGTCGCCGCTGTCGTTCGCCGTGCCCACGGGAAACTTCGGCAACATCTTCGCGGGCGAGGTTGCACGGCGGATGGGTGTCCCCGTCAACCAGTTCATCGTCGGGAGCAACAGCAACGACATCCTCACCCAGTTCTTTTCGACGGGCTCCATGTCGATCGGCGGCGTGCACCCGACGCTGTCGCCCAGCATGGATATTCAGGTGTCGTCAAACCTCGAGCGATTGCTGTTCGAACTCTGGAACCGCGACGGTGAAGCGTTGGCGACCGCCATGGCATCGTTTCGCGACAGCGGCCGAATGCAACTCGACGCCGATCGGTTCGGACCGCTCACCGAACGGTGGAGCGGTGTGAGCGTTGACGATGAGCAGACCAAGGCCACGATCGGCCGGACCTATGCCGACACCGGGTTGTTGATCGATCCCCACACCGCCGTCGGTGTGCACGCGGCCGAAACGGCCCGGCGGGATCTCAGCACGCCGTTGGTGACACTCGCAACGGCGCACCCCGCCAAGTTCCCCGACGCCGTCGAGGCGGCGACGGGTATTCGGCCCGAGTTGCCGGAGCATCTCGCCGATCTGCTCGAGCGGCCCGAGCAATTCGTGACGCTCGACAACGACCTTGCGACCGTCATGGCCTACGTGCGGGAAAACAGTTCCCGCTAGCGGGTCGCCTCGGAGTGTGACCGGTAGGGTTCCAGGCTTATGAAATACGTCGTATGTGTACCGGACGGGTGCGCTGATCTGCCCACCGAGCTGCTCGGCGGTCGCACGCCGCTCGAGGTGGCCGACACGCCGGTGCTCGATTCGTTGGCCGCCCGTGGTGTCGTCGGACTCGCCGATGTGATTCCCGCGGGCATGGCGCCGGGCTCCGATGTCGGGAACATGTCGATCTTCGGATACAACCCGATCGATTTCCACACCGGTCGGGCACCGATCGAAGCCGCTGCGGCCGGTCTGGTGCTGCGCGACGATCAGATCGCGTACCGCTGCAACCTTGTCACGGTGGTCGACGGCATCATGGCCAGTTACAACGGCGGCAATCCGAGTGTCGATGTCGCCGACGAAATCATCGCGGCGCTCGACGCCGAACTCGGCACGGACGAGGTGGCGTTTCACCCGGGCGTCTCGTACCGGCACACCTTGGTGGTTCCCGCCACATGGATGAGCGCGGAGTGCACCCTGCCGCATGATCTCATCGACAAACCGGTCGTGATGCCGGCCGGCCCGGCGGCGCCACAACTCATCGCGCTGATGGAGGCATCGAAAGCTGTCGTCAGTCGATTTGCGAGCGATGCCAACCAGATTTGGCTCTGGGGTCAGGGTCCGCAGCCCGCCATGGCCAACTTCGCCGAAACGTATGGCGTGCGAGCCGGACTGGTCACCGCAGTGGATCTCGTCCGGGGACTTGGCGTTCTCACCGGTATCGACGTTCGCGAGGCCGAAGGCGCAACGGCGTACTTCGACACCAACTACGAGAACAAGCGCGACGTGGCGCTCGATGGGCTGGCCGAGGGTCTCGATTTGTTCATCGTGCATGTCGAGGCGAGTGACGAAGCCGGCCACGAGGGAAACGCAGCCGAAAAAGTGCGCTCACTCGAGAACTGGGACTCCCGCATTTTGGCCGGCTTGGTCGAGGGGCTCGATGCCATGGGCGACTGGCGGATGTTGCTGTTGCCCGACCATGCCACGCCGCTCGATCTCCGCACCCACACGTCCGATCCGGTTCCGTATTTGCTCGTCGACAGCCGTGTCGAGGGCCCCGGTGGGGTCTACACCGAGGCGGGAGCGGCGTTGGGCGACACCCACATCGGTCACGACCTCATGGGCATGTTGCTCGACAGCTGAGCGAGTCGCTATGGTCGGTCCGGTCGTTCGAGCCCGTCGAGCCGTTCTTTGGTCGGCGCCGGTGCCCCAGCGTGACATCTGACAGCGCGACATCCGACAGCGCGACATCCGACTGCCATATCCCCGGAAAATTCAGCATCACCCCTACTGCGACCCCGGCGCCCGGCGCTCGGCGGATACGAGGAACAAGTGGATACATCTGCACTGCGACGCTCAACCCTGCAGCGAAAGGATCGCGACGAGCTGGTGGCGATCGCGGCCGCGCTCGACGTGAAGGCGCCGTCGAAAGCCCGGAAGGCCGAAATCGTCGACCTGATCTTGGGAGCGGTCGGCTCCGACGGGGAAGGTGGGGATGCCGACGCTGCTGACTCGCCGGCAAAGGACGACGCACCGACGGCCAAGAAGGCAAAGGCCGATGATGCCGATTCCGGGGATACCGATTCCGGCGACACCGATTCCGCGAATACCGAATCCGGGGATACCGAATCCGGCGACACCGCCGAAAAGTCGGAAGACGAGCGTCCGGCACCCCGGGCGCGTGGGCGTCAGAATCAAAATGCCAAGGGCAGCCAAGACCGATCTCGTCAGGACCGTTCCGGTGCGGACAAGAAGGGTGCAGAACAGGCCAGCGGCGGCACAGAGAAGAGCGGTTCAGAGAAGGGCGGGGGCGATCAGGGCAACCGTGACGACGACGGTCGGGGACGGAACCGCAACCGCGATGACCAGACCGAACCCGGCAACCGCCGTCGCCGTCGCCGCGGCCGTGGCGACCAACAGCGCGACGAACCGGTGGATCCGTGGGACGGCACGCCCATTCCCGTCGACGGATTTCTCGACGTGCGCGAAGAGGGCTACGGGTTTCTTCGAGTCGACGGCTGGATGCCATCGCCGGAGGACGCGTACGTGTCGCTGAAGATGGTGCGGTCCCTCGGGCTGCGCAAGGGTGATCACCTCGTCGGCACCGGCCGACCCGCCAACCGCAACGAACGCAATCCGGCGGTCATCGATATCGAGTCCATCAACGGACAGGACCCCGAAACCGCGGCCAAACGCCCGAATTTCGACGATCTCACGCCGCTGTTTCCCGATGTGAAGCTGCAGCAGGAAAACCCCCGCAACGAGAACAATCTGACCGGCCGCATCATCGACCTGCTCGCGCCGATCGGGAAGGGTCAGCGCGGCCTCATCGTGGCGCCACCCAAGGCGGGCAAGACCAACGTTCTCAAGAGCATCGCTCGCTCGATTGAGATCAACGACCCCGACGTCGAGCTCATCGTCTTGCTGGTCGACGAGCGACCCGAGGAAGTCACCGACATGAAGCGGTGGCTCAAGACCGGGTCGGTCGCTTCCAGCACCTTTGATCGACCGTCCGACGAGCACATGCTGGTCGCCGAGATGACCCTCGAACGGGCGAAGCGCTCTGTCGAAGCCGGAAAGGACGTTGTCATCCTTCTCGACGGGATCACCCGTCTGGCGCGGGCGTACAACCTCGCTGCCCCCGCCAGCGGGCGCGTGCTGTCCGGTGGGGTCGACGCCGCAGCGTTGTACCCGCCGAAGAAGTTCTTCGGTGCCGCCCGGAATCTCGAAGAAGGTGGATCGCTCACGATCTTGGCGACCGCGCTCGTCGAGACCGGCTCGAAGATGGACGATGTCATCTTCGAGGAGTTCAAGGGCACCGGCAACATGGAGCTCCGCCTCAGCCGTTCGTTTGCCGAGCAACGGATCTACCCCGCTATCGATGTGCTCGGCTCATCGACGCGACACGAAGAACTGCTGTTCACGCCCAAAGCGCTCGATCAGGCATGGAAGCTTCGTCGAGTACTCGGCGCCATCGATGGGGGACCGGCCGCCGGGCTCGAGATGCTCATCGACCGCCTCGGATCGTTCAAGACCAACGAAGCTTTTCTGAAAGAAATGAAGTGAGATCGCCCTTGCGGGTTGGATTCGCGGGTCCGCCCGTTCAGACTGGACGACTATGAAGTCTGACATCCACCCCGAATACCGTCCTGTTGTGTTCCAGGACCAGTCCTCGGGCACCAACTTCCTTGTCCGGTCGACGATCAACACGCCTGACACGATCGAATACGAGGGTCAGACCTATCCGTTGGCGAAGCTCGAGATCAGCTCGGCCAGCCACCCCTTCTTCACCGGCCAGATGAAGATCGTCGATACAGCGGGGCGCGTCGAGCGCTTCGAGCGTCGTTACGGTCGCAGCCGCAAAGAGGGCGACGACGCAGCCGGCGAAACCGCCGCAGCCACGCCGGCCCCCGAAGCCGCTGCTCCGGCACCGGTCGAGGCCGCCCCCGAAGCCGCAGCCACCTCCGAAGAAGAGTAACGAACCGAGCCGAGTCACTCGGCTCGCCGCTCATGGACAACGAACAACGCCGTTCGCTCTACCGGGCCAAGCTCGGTGCGTTGGCCACCGACAACTTCGGCGTCGTAGGCGACCTCGTCGATCTTCCCTTCGGTGCTGTCGTGGTGGGGTCGAAGATCGACGTCGATGGGTCCGAACGCTCCTTCGCCGTTGCGTACCTGGCCGACGAACCTCGCGATCACCTCGGCGCCGTGCTGGCCTTGATCGTGCGCCGCAACGCAGGTCAACTCGCCGTGCTCGTCGACGATCCGGCCGCAGCCGCGGTGCTCGCCCGACAGGCCACGCGCCTCCGCCTGCCCACGCAGGTCCACCGCATTGTCGATCGGTCGGTCGAATTGGCCGACCCGATCGATCACGCCGACGTCGTCGCCCCGATAGATGGCGTCGACGATCTGATCGCAATCATTCGTGAAGCGGGACTCGATCTGGTCGTTGAACACGGTGAGGTGACCGGCGAGCTTCTCGGGCTCGAACTCGCCCGCATCGTGGTTCTCGACGGCGAGCCGGTGCTCGACGTCGGCGTCGGGAAGTTCGATCAGGAGGCAGGCGCAATGTTGCGCGGGGCCACGCCGGCGGCGCAGTCGCTTCACGAAGCGGTGGCCCAGATCAGTGAGATCCGGTCCGCTGACGGTCCGGCTGCCCACGGTCTCAACCGGGTGGCACGCGAGCGCTGGCTTCGTGCTGCGGTGCTGGCCGATCCCGAGTCGATCGATGTGGCGTCGCTCGAGCCCGTCGAACCGCTGTACAGGCGGGCGGGCGTGATCGCCTCGATGCCAGCCGCCGCCATCACCCAGGACGGCACGCTCGTCGTCTGTTCACTCGGCGCCGATGTCGAAGTGGTTGCCCACAGCGCCGACCTGTTGGTGCGTCATAGCGCGTCGTCCCTGGTGCACGTCGTCCCCGAGGACAAGGCCATGCCGATCATCGGCGTCCTGTTGGATCTGCTCGACGTCCCGGTCCGGACACTCGCTGTCCCACCTCCCTGGCCGTTGTAGGCAGCTGTCCAGCGAGGCCGCCCGTTACGCTGCAGGCCATGTCTGACATGTCAGCCCGGCTCGAGATGCTCGAACGCGAGCACGCCGACGTAGAAGCGCGCCTCGGCGACCCGGAGCTGCACAACGATCAGGGCCGTTACCGCGACGTCTCGCGGCGCTACAAGGAGCTCAACGACATCGTCACGGTGTGGCGTGAACGCCAGCAGACCGTGGAAGACCGCGACACGGCCGCCGAAATGGCGGCCGAGTCTGTGGGTGATGACAAAGCGGAGATGCTGGCCGACGTCGCGAAGTTCGAGGCCGCGATCGAACGGCTCGACGAAGAGTTGCAGGTGCTGCTCCTGCCCAAGGATCCCTACGACGACAAGAACGTGATCGTCGAAATTCGCGGCACCGCCGGTGGCGAAGAAGCGAACCTTTTCGCTCGCGACCTGTTCGAAATGTTCACCTCGTTCGCGAAACGACACAACTGGGGTTTCGAGATGCTGGGCTCGCATCCGTCCGACATGGGAGGCTTCAGCGTCGTCACGTTCATGCTCAAGGGCGATGCGGTGTGGACGAGGATGAAACACGAAGGTGGCACCCATCGGGTCCAGCGCGTGCCCGTGACCGAGTCGCAAGGTCGCGTGCATACCTCTGCAGCGACGGTTACCGTCTTGCCCGAAGCCGACGAGGTCGACGTCGAGATCGACGAGAACGACCTTCAAATCGACGTGTACCGGTCCTCGGGCCCCGGTGGTCAATCGGTCAACACCACCGACTCCGCCGTGCGGATCACCCACAAGCCGACGGGTGTCGTGGTGGCGATGCAGGACGAAAAAAGTCAGCTGCAGAACAAGGCCAAGGCCATGCGGGTGCTTCGGGCCCGCCTGCTCCAGGCCGAAGAGGAACGCCAGCGCAGCGAGCTCTCCGCCGCCCGCAAGGATCAGGTGAAGACCGGTGATCGGTCCGAGAAAATCCGCACGTACAACTTCAAGGAAAATCGAGTGTCCGATCACCGGATCAAGCTGACGGTGCACAACCTCGACAAGGTTCTGGCCGGTGAACTGGACGAGATCAGCGACGCCTTGGTCCAACATGAGCGGTCGGAACAGCTTCGTAGCCAAGAGGTCTGACGATGCCAGGCGCCGACGGCACCATCGCGTGGCGTGAGCTGTACATCGAGGCGCAAACCCGTCTCGCAGACGTGGTCGAATCGCCGGGAGTCGACGCTCGTCGACTCGTCGAGGAAGCCGGCGGGTTCTCCGGCGCCGAATTTGTCCTCGGCCTCGACGAGTTGGTGACCAACGGTGGCATCTCCCGCTTCGATGCGATGATCGAGCGCCGACTCGCGGGCGAGCCGCTGCAGTACGTGCTCGGAAACTGGGGCTTTCGCACGCTCGACCTGCTCGTCGACCGACGGGTTCTCATCCCGCGGCCCGAGACCGAAGGCGTGGTCGATGTTGCGCTGGCGGAGATCGATCGTCTCGGGGCAACCCGTGTTGTCGACCTCGGGACGGGCTCGGGAGCGATCGCACTGTCGATTGCTGCGGAGCGATCCGACGTCGAGGTGTGGGCCACCGACGCATCGCCCGACGCGCTGGCGGTTGCCCGGGGCAACCTCGCCGGCCTCGGAACCGCCGGCACGCGGGTGCGGCTGACCGAGGGATCGTGGTTCGAGGCCTTGCCGGAGGATCTGGGAGGGACGATCCAGGTGCTGGTCTCGAACCCGCCCTACGTTGCCCCCTCCGATGCGCTGCCGCAGCAGGTTCGCGATTGGGAACCGGCCGAAGCGCTCCTGGCGGAGCCGAGCGGGTTCGAACACATCGCCCACATCATCGAACACGCATCGGCGTGGCTGGCCGACGCCGCTGCGCTGGTGATCGAGATCGGCGAAACCCAGGACCGGGCCGCAACCGACGCCGCTCGAGGCGCCGGGTTCACCGAGGTGGAGGTGCTTCCCGACCTCGCCGGTCGGCCGCGAACGCTCCGGGCCCGGCGGTGAACGAGCGGACGATTTCGGTCGGCGATCCGGCTGCCCGCCCGGCGGCCGTGGCCGCGTTGTCGGCGGGTGAGTGTGTGATCGTCCCGACCGACGCGGTCTACGGGATGGCGGTCGCCGCCGACCTGCCGGCGGGGGCGATCGACATTGCCGAACGCAAGGGTCGACCGCACGACAAACCGCTCGCCGTGATCGTCGCCGACGTGGAGCAGGCCGAGACCCTGATGGTGCTCACCGATCGGGTACGTCGACTCATCGCCCAACATTGGCCGGGGGCCCTGACCCTGGTGGGGGAGCGAACGGCCAGAGCGGCAGCCCTTCACCTTGGTGCTGCGGATTCCACGATCGGCATCCGCTGCCCCGATCACCGCTGGTTGCGGTCGATTGCCGGCGAGGTCGGACCGCTCGCGGCGACCAGCGCGAACCTCGCCGGTCTGCCTCCGGCAGCCACGGCTGGTGAATGTCGCGACGGTTTTGGACCCGACGTGTTGATCATCGATGGTGGAACGCTGGCCGGCAGCGCATCGACGGTGGTGCAGGTCGATCCGTTTGCGGTGCTGCGGCCAGGGCCTGTCACCGTCGATTCGACGCACTAACCTCCGACCCATGACACGCATTGCCGTCGGCTCCGACCATGCCGGATTTCAGCTCAAGTCGCTTCTGGTGAACCACCTGGAGAAGGCCGGCCACGAGGTGGTCGATTGCGGGACGACGTCGACCGAACGCGTCGACTACCCCGACTTTGGTGCTGCGGTCGGCCGAGCGGTGGCCGGCGGCGACGCCGAGTGCGGGGTTTGCGTGTGCGGCAGCGGCATTGGCATCGCGATGGCCGCCAACAAGATCCGTGGCATTCGCGCCGCGACCGTCCACGACGTGACGTCCGCGCAGCTCGCAAAACAACACAACGATGCCAACATCATCTGCTTCGGTGAGCGTCTGATCGGCGACGTGGTCGCGACGCAGTCCCTGGACGCGTACCTCTCCGCTGACTTCGAAGGCGGCCGACATGCACAGCGAGTGGCCAAGCTGGACGCTCTGGGTGGCTGAGTTGCAGGGGCCTTCCCGCTAAGATCCTCGGCGTGGTGCTCATCGGTCACGCGCCCGTGCCGACGGAGAAGGGGCCGAAGGCCAATTTTGGCACTACAGAGACGTCGCGGGATGAAGGACAGAAGTAACGATGGCACCAATTTCGAACGCTGACATTCCAGTTGTCCTGCTGTGCGGCGGGCAGGGAACCCGTATCCGCGAGGCCTCCGAGAGCCTGCCAAAGCCGATGATCGACGTCGGCGGTCGACCGATCATGTGGCACATCATGAAGGTGTACAGCCACTTCGGATTCCGTCGGTTCGTGTTGTGCCTTGGCTACAAGGCCGACGTCATCAAGGACTATTTTTTGCGTTACCGCATTCATCAGTCCGACTTCACCGTCGAGCTCGGAGCCGACGAGCGACCGGTGTTCCACAACCTCGACACCCACGTCGACTGGTCCGTCACCTGTGTCGACACCGGTCTCGACACCCTCACCGGAGGGCGCCTGGCCATGGTCGCCGACTACCTCGACACCGACACGTTCATGCTCACCTACGGGGACGGCGTCGCCGATATCGATGTCCAAGCCCTGCTCGACACGCACCGCCGTCACGGCGAGATCGGTACGGTCACGGCGGTTCACCCCACGTCACGCTTCGGCGAGCTCGCCGTCGAAGGCGAAAAGATCACGGACTTCGCCGAGAAGCCCATGCTCAATGAGGGCCTGGTCAACGGCGGGTTCTTCGTATTCCAGCGAGAATTCCTCGACTTCGTCAGCCCGGACTCCGACATGCTCGAATCCGACGCCCTCCAGAAGCTGACCGCCAACGGTGAACTTGGGCTCCACGTCCACGAGGGGTTCTGGCGCGGGATGGACACGTACCGCGAGTACACCGAACTCAATCACCTCTGGGCCACGGGTCGAGCCCCCTGGAAGATCTGGGACTAGTCGCTGAGGGATTCCCACTCGGACATCAATGTCGCGGCTTTGTCTTTGGCGGCCTCGTGGGCGGTGAGGACCTCGGCCAGTTTGTCGGGCTCGTCGTAGAGCGCCGGATCGGCGAGCTTGTCCTGCCAGATCGCGACCTGCGCCTCGGCCTTCTCCCATTGGCGCTCGACTTTGGTGAGCGACTTTCGTTGATCACGGTCGGCGTCGTTCTTCGCTTTGCGATCCGCCGCGTTGACCTGGCGTTGTTTGGCTCGTTTGTGCTGCGGCTTGGACGCGGTCGCGCCCGCCGAGGGCCGGCGAGATGCGGCGTCAGGCCGGGGGGCCAAGATGTCCTCGCTCACGCCGTCATGCCAGGTGGCTTTGCCGTCGCGCACCTCGACCAACGCATCCGCCACGCTTCGAACGAGGTAGCGATCGTGCGTGACCAAGATGACCGCACCCGGGTAGGCCCGCAACGCATCTTCGAGCACGTCGCAGCTGGGGAGATCGAGGTGGTTGGTCGGTTCGTCGAGCACGAGCAGGTTGACGGGGTTGGCCATGATCATGGCCAGCGCCAGTCGCGTGCGTTCCCCACCGGACAGTTCGTCGATCTTGCGATCCGCCGCCTCGCCGGAGAAGCCGAAGGAACCGAGCACGGTCCGGAGGTTGCGGGTGCCGGGCTTGGGCACCGCCGTCATGAATTCCTGGTAGACGGTGCGTGAGCCGTCGAGCGCCGCCGCTTGGTCTTGCACGAACAGCGCGTGGTCGACGTTCGAGCCGATTGTGGCAGAGCCGGCGAGCGCCTCGAGTTCTCCCATGAGCAGCTTGATCAGGGTCGTCTTGCCGGCGCCGTTGGGTCCGACCAGGGCCACCTTGTCCCCGCGTTCGAGCGCGAACGAGATGCCGGTGAGGATGGGTTCTTCCTCGTAGCCGACACTGGCGTTGTCGAATTCGGCGACGACGCGTGAAGAGCGTTGCGGCTCGGGAAACGCGAACTTGGCCACCAGTTGCGTTTGATCGGGCACTTCGATGCGTTCGAGCTTTTCCAGCGTCTTGATGCGGCTCTGCACCTGGCGGGCTTTGGTGGCCTTGTAGCGGAAGCGCTCGACGAAGCGCTCGACCCGCTCGACCTCTTTGGATTGGCGTCGTGCAGTCGCCTCGATGAGGGCCAGTCGTTCTTCGCGTTCGACGACGAATTCGGCGAAGCCGCCGACGTATTCATTGGCGGTCCCGCCGATGAGTTCGACGACGCGGTTGGCGATGTCGTCGATGAAATCCCGGTCGTGGCTGACGAAGAGCAATGCGCTCGTCCAGTTTTTCAGCCGCTCGGCGAGCCAAGCGATGCTGTCGAGGTCGAGGTGATTGGTCGGTTCGTCGAGGATCAGAACATCGGGTTCGGCGAGAAGTAGCCGAGCGAGCGACACGCGCATCCGCCAGCCACCCGACAGCTCGCGGCACGATCGGGCCGCATCATCGGGAGCGAACCCCAACCCCGCGAGGACGCGATGGGCTTCGGCCTCGAGGGCGTAGCCGCCCAGTTGTTCGAATCGGCTCTGCAGCTCGCCGTACTCTTCGATGATGTCGTCGTGGGGCTGCGTGTCGTCGCCGGTCTCGGACCCCATCTCGGCTTCGAGCTCTCGCAACCGGGAGCTCAAGCCGGTGATGTGTTCGGACCCGGCGAGCACCTCTTCGAGCACGGTGGCTTCGGTGGTTCCCGGCAGCTCCTGCGCGAGGTAACCGATCCGCAAGTCCTTCGGCCGGAACACTTCACCGCTGTCGGGAAGTTGCTCGCCCATCAAGATGCTGACGAGCGTGGTCTTGCCGACGCCGTTTCCGCCGACGAGGGCGATTCGACGGCCGGGCGCCAACTTGATGGTGACATCGGAAAACAGGGTGCGCGGCCCAAATGATTTGGAGAGTCCAGAGGCCGTCAACACGATGTTGAAGATACCGGCGGGCCGGCACGATAGTGCTGGCGATGCCGGGTACATTTCAAGCAACGAACCGGCAGTGCGAACTGCCTGAGCAAGGAGCTGCGGGTGCCCTCGTCGATGTGGTCAACAGAACGCGACACCGAAGTGTTCGGTCTCATCGACGGCGAGCGGGTCCGGCAGAACAGCGGATTGCAGCTGATCGCGTCGGAAAACTTTACGTCTCCCGCCGTCATGGAAGCCACCGGGTCGGTGCTCACCAACAAGTACTCCGAGGGTTATCCCGGCAAGCGCTACTACGGCGGCAACGCCGTCGTCGACAGCATCGAGGACATCGCCCGCGACCGCGCGAAGCAACTCTTCGGCGCCGATCACGCCAATGTGCAACCGCACTCGGGTGCGAATGCGAACATGGGTGTGTATCTGGCGTTGCTCGAGGCCGGCGACACGGTCCTCGGTCTCAGCCTCGACCAAGGCGGGCACCTCACCCATGGTTCACCCGTCAACTTCAGCGGACGGCTCTACAACTTCGTGAGCTACGGGCTCACGAAGAGCGATGAGCGGATCGACCTCGCGCAGATGCGCGAGCTGGCGATCGAACACAAGCCCAAGCTCATCGTCGCGGGCGCGACGGCCTATCCGCGCATCATCGAACCAGAACCGCTGCGCGACATCGCCGACGAAGTCGGCGCGTTGCTCATGTTCGATGCGGCCCACATCGCCGGACTCATCGCCGGCGGCGTTCACCCCAATCCGATGCCATTCGTCGACGTGATGACGTTCACCACCCACAAGACCCTCCGCGGGCCGCGCGGTGGCTGCATCCTCAGCACCGCCGAGTACGCGAAGAAGATCGACAGCGCGATCTTCCCCGGCTTGCAGGGGGGCCCGCTCGAACACGTCATCGCCGGCAAGGCCGTGGCCTTCGGCGAGGCGCTTCGACCCGAGTTCCGCACGTACGCCGCCCAGATCGTCAAGAACTCGCATGCGCTCGCCGAGGCGCTCGCCGGCGAGGGTTTTCGTCTCGTCTCCGGCGGAACCGACAATCACCTCTTGCTCGTCGACCTCCGAACCTTCGACGAAGACCTCACCGGCAAAGAAGCCCAGGCCGTGCTCGATGACGGCGGGATCACCCTTAACAAGAACACGATTCCCGACGATCCGCGGTCGCCGTTCGTCACGAGCGGCGTGCGCATCGGAACGCCCGGCGTCACCACGCAGGGCATGACCGAAGAACACATGCCCACCATCGCGCAGCTCATGGCCCGTTGTTTGCGAGAGCGGGCCAATCCGGCTGCGGTGGCGTCGATCAAGGCCGAAGTCGAAGCGCTTTGTGCGCCGTTCGTTCCCTATCCATCGGAGGGTGCGCACTAGCGCAATCGTCATGCCAACAATGTGGGCGTACGGAATCGTGTTTGCGGTGGCGGGTCTCGTCACCGTTGCGACGACGCCCCTCGCCCGTTGGCTTGCGGTGCGGGTTGGCGCGGTCGTCCCGCCCGACGAACGCAAGGTGCACGAGACCGCCACGCCCACGCTCGGTGGCGCTGCCATGGTCGCCGGTTTGTTTGCCGCGATGGGAACGGCGTGGTTGATCGACGATTTCGCAAAGATATTCGAGTCGCCGTCGGAGTTGCTCGGCGTGCTCGCGGCCGCAACGATCATTTTTGCCGTTGGCGTCATCGACGACATCCGAGAGATCTCGGCGCCCGCCAAGGTCGCCGGCATGGTGCTCGCCGGGTCGGTGTTGTCCTTCGCCGGTGTGGCACTGCTGGTGCTTCGGGTGCCGTTCTACGAGTTGTTCCTGCTGTCGCCCGACTGGTCGGCATTGCTCACCGTGTTGTGGGTCGTGGGGATGGCCAACGCCATCAATCTCATCGATGGGCTCGATGGTCTGGCGGCGGGCATCGTCGGCATCGCGGCTGCCACCTTCTTTCTCTACGCGGTGCGCCTCGGCGACGAGGGAGTGCTCCTGGAGAACAACCCGGGCGCGCTGATCGCCGTCATCGCCGTGGGCTTGTGCGTTGGTTTCCTGCCCCATAATTTCCATCCGGCCCGCATCTTCATGGGCGACGGCGGCGCCTTGTTGCTCGGCCTACTGATGGCGGCATCGACCATGTCCGTCGGCGGACGCACCGATGCACCTTTCAGTGGGCAGGCGTTCTTCTTCTTCGCTCCGATATTCATCCCGCTGTTCATCTTGGGCGTGCCGATTCTCGACACGGTGCTGGCGATTGTTCGGCGAGCCTCGCGACGACGCAGCCTGGCGGACGCCGACAAAGAGCATCTGCATCACCGGTTGATGCGGCTCGGTCACGGGCAACGGCGCAGCGTCCTCATCATGTGGACCTGGACCGCGTTGCTCAGCGGCTTCGTCCTGTACCCCACGTACACGGGCAAAGGTGACGCGATCGTGCCGCTCGGCATCGGCGCCTTGGGTCTGTTGCTGTACACGGTTTTTCACCCCGGTGTGCGCGAAGGCTCGCAGGGCTGGTTCGGCCGTTTCCGCAAGTCGGCCAACGAACAGTCCGTCAAAGAAATGGGCGACACCGCTTCTCCCGGAGCGGAAGCTCCGAAGAAATAGCGCGCGGAAGCTCCGAAGAAATGGCGCGCGGAAGCTCCTGAAAAATAACGCGGAATCCCGCCTTCCTCGCTTCCTTCGCCGGGCGCATCGGTGATACTTTTACCCGAGTAGGGCGGTGCATGGTGCGCCACCGTGGCGTTCGTTTTGAGCGTCGCTGACAAAGAAGCTGGGAAGTCGATTGGTCGACGTAGCCCAAACCGGTTCGGCCGCGTCAAGCGTGGCGCTGCGAGCCGACGTTTGTGTCGTGGGTTCTGGGCCGGTGGGTCAAGCCGCCGCGTCCGATTTGGCCCGTCGCGGGCGCTCGGTACTCATCCTCGAAGCCGGCGACGACCCGGGCGGGCCGGCGAACGACATCGCCATTCCCGATGGTGCGTCGAGGCGTGATCGTTACCCCGATGCGAGTACGCACCGGGAGATCGCGCTCGGTGGCACCTCGCATCGATGGAGTATTCCCAGGGGCGACGGCATCTCCGTGCGGCTGCAGCAGCTCAATCCCGGGGTATTCGGCGATCGGCCCGGATTGTCCGATGGATGGCCGCTCACCAGGCACGAGCTCGAGCCGTACTACGCACTCGCGGCCAAGACCTGCCGCATCGCTGCTCTCAGCGAAGACCCGGATGTGTGGCCGTTCGACCCCAACAGTGCGCCGTTGAAGTTCGGGCTCGACGATGTCACGAGCCAGGTGGCCCAGCTCGGACCGAAGTCTGCTTTTGCGCCCGACGGACAACTTTTCACCGAGACGCCACTGGTTCGCACGCTGGTCAACACGCGCGCCACACGTTTGATCACGACGGCGCACGGCGAGCGGGTCACCGCGGTCGAGGCAATGGATGCACGAGGCCAACTCGTTCGCTGTGAGGCCGACGCCGTCGTTCTTGCGCTCGGGGCCATCGGCAACGCGACGCTGCTGCTGGCAAGCGCGAACACGGCACACCCAGCGGGCATCGGCAACCACAGCGACCATCTGGGTCGCCACTTCACCGATCACCCCATCGTCCGATTCGGCTATATCGAACTCGACGACTCCGAAGTTCTCGCAGAGCTCGGCTTCTACGACGGCCGAACCGTTGATGGGGCGTACCCGTGGGGCACGCTCGGCCCGTCGGCCGGCCGTTTGGCGGACGGCGATCTCTTGGACTTTCAGATCACCCTGATGCCGGCGTCCGAACCCGGTGTTGGGTCCATGTACGAGCGGCTCGCAGATCCGGGTGGCGGCAATCGAACCGGCTCGGTGATGGCGTTGCGAGATCTCGTGGGCATGGCTCGAGATCGGCGCTCACCGTCCAGCACGCGGGAGGCGCTTCGGCTGGCTCGCGAACTCGCTCGCGGCGGCGACGACCTCGCCCGCTATGCCCTCAGCCGGCTCCCCAACCCCAATAAACCCGCCCGGCCATGGGGATATGAACATCACGGTTGGTCGACCGATCCCGATTGGCGGCGAGAATCGAGCGTGCTGCAGTTGGTCGCGTTGCTCGAGCAAGGACCCGATCGGGACAACCGGGTGGTGCTCACCGGCCGACGCGATCGGTTCGGCAACCCTCGATTCCTCATCGACTGGGCATGGACCGCCGCCGACCGACGCCGAGCCGCACAGTCGCAAACCTTGTTGCTCGACCGGATGTCCGAAGCTGGTCTCGGTGCCGTCGTGGCAGTGGGGGACGGTCAACCGGAACGCATCCGATCCAGCGCGCACCATCACGCCGGAACCACCCGTATGAGCGCCGATCCCGCCAATGGGGTCGTCGATGCCACCTGTCGGATTCACGGCGTCGCCAACGCGTACGTCGTCGGCAGTTCGGTGTTCCCCTGTGCAGGAGCTGCGAACCCAACCTTGACCGGAGTCGCATTGGCGCACCTCGCTGCGGCCGGGATCGTCGCCGCGAATCCGTAGTCTCAAGGTGGCCTTCCGAGCTGCCGAAATTCTTGGTGGCGAGCCAACGAGAGAGTTTCTGATGCAAGCAGACCAACCACGAGTGCTGGTGTTGTCGCAGCGCGACCTGCGCCCGCGCGTGTCGCGTTGTGTCGGGTACGAGTTCGAAGGCGTGGTTTCGAAGCTTTCCGACACCGAGTGGGCGGTGCCCCATCAGAGCCCCGTCGGTTTCCTGCCCGAGGTGGCGGTCAACCGAATGAACAAGCGGTTCCGGTCTGCGGCGTTGCTGAAGGCGCCGTTCCCGCGCATCGAACCGGGTGACGACTTCGATGTGATGCTCGCAACGATGCAACTGCCATCAGACCTCACGACACTGGCAGCGATTCCGAACTGGCGGAAGCGGACCGACCGCGCCGTCTGCTACATCGAAGAGATGTGGGCGGTCGAACTCGACCGTTGGCGGGGTCACATCAAGCTGCTCGACCAGTTTGACCACGTCTTCCTGGGGTCGCTCGGCACCGTCGACGCCTTGCAGGCGCGGCTGAAGACGAAGGTGAGTTATCTACCCTTTGGCGTCGACGCCCTGAGTTTCATGGCTCCACCCGAGGCGCCGCGTTGGATCGACGTGATGAATATCGGGCGACGATCGCCGATCACCCATCGGGCGCTGCTCGACTGGTCCGACGCCACCGATCGGCTGTACTACTACGACTCTTTCACCCCCGGGGACTTCTACGACGTTGCCCAACACCGGCGCCTCCTGGCCGATCTCCTGAAGCGGACCAAGATCGCCATAACGAACCGAGGCATCGGCGCCCGGCCCTTTGAGACCGGTGGGCAAGAGGAGTTGGCATTTCGCTACTTCGAAGCCGCAGCGGCCGGAGCGGTGCTCGTCGGGTCGCCCCCGAATACCGGCGTGCATTCGACGGTTTTCGGTTGGGAAGACGCACTCATCGAGGCGCCCTTTGACACGCCGCTCATGGGGGAGTTCGTGGGCGATCTGCTCGCCGACACCGATCGCGTTTCGGCAATATCGACCCGCAATACCCGCGAGTCGTTGCTCCGCCACGACCACGTGTATCGGTGGGAGACCATGCTGAAGGCGGTTGAGGTCAAGCCCGGCGACCTGGTGGAACAACGTAAGGCGACGCTGCTCGATCACAGTCGATCGTACTGATCGCTGGTCGCAGCGACCGCCGGGGTTCAGTCCAGCCAGTGTGAAAGGTCGCGATCGAGCAGCTCGGCGGTTGCTTCGACATCGGCCTTGACGCGATCGAGGATCCAACCCGTGGCTTCCACCGACGGGCGTTCTGGTGACTCGAGGTTGACGTTGTCGATCCTCGTTCGTAGACGCTCGCGTACCTGCGGGGAGCGCACGATCTTGCGGGCGCCCTCCAGTACGAAGTCGAACTTTCGGGGCCGCAGTACCGAGTTGACGAACTGCGACTTCGGGACACCGGAACGGTTGTGGATGCCCGCTTCTTCGATCGGGGATTCCAGTTCGAGAAACTCGCTCAGCTCGGTCAGCAGCGCCACTGGATCTCGCACGTAGTCCTCGTGGAGGTACACGAAGAGTCGGTCCTTGAACACCTCTTGATACGCGCGGAGACCGTCCGCATACATCGACCGGCTGACGTGCCAGAACATCGGCACCCAGTGGGCGGCGCGGCGCTCTTCTTCGAGTTCGAGAGCTCGTTCGAACGATTCGGATTCGAGCATCTCACGAGCGAGGTGGGTGTGCTGTGAGAACGCGCGGCTGACCGGGTTGCGCAGACCAATGATGGCCGAGGCATGGGGATTGGCCGCAAGGATGCGAGCGGCACTCACCGGGTGGGCAAGGTAGTCCGTGGATGCATCGACCCGGATCCGTCCGTGGGCCGGTGCGTACATCTCGTCGTAACGATCTTGGTCCCGATACAGGGTCTCGTTGAAGGTTGTTCCCATCGGGCCGACGAAGTTCGGCTCGAGGTCGGTGAAGAATCGTGGTTCCTTCTCCTCGCCGAGAAAGAAACGAGGGTGGCGTTGCATGGCGGTGGCCAGTGCCGTGGTGCCGCATTTGGCCGCGCCGGCGATGACGACGTCGGGTGCCGGGGTCGTCGGCATGTAGCGATCTGCGCCTACGGGTTCACTGGTCGGGTTCATCACTACCGTTCCTGTCGGTCGAAACCGCTCGGTTCCCAGGTTTCACCATCGCGGCCCAGGCGCTTGTTCCGTTCGATCCGCCAGAGCGCCGCTGCAAACCCGTAGACGAGGTAGACGAAGCCGGTATGCATCGGGAATCCGAAGGAGTCGAAGGTGACGGTGGTCGCCAGGGAAACGATGACCATGGCGGCAAGGGCCTGGGCCAGGTGCCTGGTCTCACGATCCTGGGCCTTTTCGGCGTGGTACCGGGTGTCGCGGGCCATGGCGAACGCTGCGCCATAGACCAGCAAGACGGCGACGAGGCCGATGTAGCCAACCTGCGCGAGCGTGGCCAGGATCTGGTTGTCGAGCGTGAAGTACACGTCCACGAGCCACGTACCGGCGCCGCGGCCGAACCACGGTCGTTCGGAGATCATTTCGTAGACGATCGGGTAGTCGTCGGTTCGCGCCGAGATCGACGTGTCCTTCCCGGCGAACACGAACAAGTTCTTGATGGTGCCCGACAAACCCGGCACCGAGACGTAGACGACGCTCATACCGAGAAACGTGACAACGGCCGCGTTGATGCGCAGCCGGAGGTTCCAGACCAGCGAGAGCGTGCCCATGCCCATCACGAACGCAACGATGCCGGCCCGCGAGACCGAGAACGGAATGCCGGAGGCGATGATCGCCAAGATCACGGCGGCCTTCTGGAAGCTGGCCTTCGTCGGGGCGAACAAGACGAAATGGGTGGCCAACGGCAGCAACATGCCGATGACCACGACGAACTCGATCGCGTGGTTGGCGGTGCCGCCCACACGATTGAATGCGCCTCGGGTCTGAATGGCGTACTGGTCGGCGTTGAAGTCGAGTCCTGGCAGCTTCATGTGGGTGGTGAGGTCGAAGCTGAACATGAACTGGAAGAAGGCGACGAAGGCGACGAAGGCGCCCACGTAGGTGGTGCGTCTGAGAATGCGATCGAGCGACTCTCGGTCGCGGATGCCGTCGGCGGCGACCAGCGAGACGCCCATCGCAGCGATGGTTGCGAGCAGGAAGCGGTCGACAGCCAAGCGTTCGCCGTCGGCCAATACCCGTTCGAGGCCGAAGGCAATCGACAACAAGATCGTGCCGAGGCGCACCATCAACACGAACCGAAGGGGAGCCGCCCCGCGGGGGTGGCCGCCGGGGACGACGCCGTGCAGAACCCACCAACCAGCCCCGAGCAGTCCGAGCAGGTCGGCGGGTCGGCCGGCCGCGCCGAGGGTTGGAATGACCAGGTTGGCCGGCAACGCAAACAGCAGAAAGAGGTACGCGGTGAGGAACGTGACCGCGTCAGGGCGCCAATCGAGCAGGCGTCCGGTCGCAATCTCGTTGAGGCGGAGACGAGTACCCGAAACGACAGGTCCGGCCGAAGGAACGGCGGTGGTCATCGAGCCGAGGGGTTATCGACCCCAGCGGCTTTGGCCACCAGAGACGGCGGTGAGGCCGGGTTGCTCGTCGGGATCTGCGGTCGCCGGCTCCTGGGCCGAAGGCACGTTTCGCTCGATCCATGGAGCGGCGGCCGGTTGGGGTTCCGGGCCACTGCTCGGGGTCGGCGCCATACCGGTTTCGGCGGCGGTGTCGCCGTCGCGCCGGCGCCGGAACAACACGATGAGGGCGTCGAAGATGTGCACCAGCAAGATGACGAAGATGAGACCGGCCACGATAATCGTGATGAGCGTGCGGATCCGGCCCGAGCTGAGCTCTTCGGCTTGCTGCGGGACGTCGCCAAGGGGGGCGGCGGTGTACGGAAAGTCGTTGCCGGTTTGGAGCTGCTCGAGGTACGCCTGCACGTAACCCGCAGCGAAGTTGACCGTGTCGACGACGACACTTGCATCGTCGGCCTCGGCGGTAATGGTGAGGCGGGGCGGGTTGGTGGCATCGATGATGTAGTTCTTCAGCAATCCGGTCTCGCCGAAGAATTCCTGGGTTTCCGACTGGCCCATCACCTCGGCGAGGTCGCCGGTGAGGTCGATGATGGCGCGGTCGTTGCAGAACACGTTGTTCTGGATCACGTTTCCCGGCCGGTTCGGATCGGCGATTTGGTCGGGGCAGTAGAACCGCACGGTCGCCTCAGCGGTGTACAGCGGCTTCAGCGAGTTCGCGACGGTGAGGCCGGCGAAGATGACGGCGGCAACGAGGGGGATAGTGAGGTACCAGCGTCGTGCGAGTACTCCGAGGGTGACCCAAAGGTCCACGTGATGTCCTTTCAAGGTGTCCGGTTGGTAGGACACGGTGAGGCGGTCGATCGCCAAACAAACGTTCAGGATAGTCAAAGCCGAGGTGTTGGTCCTGAGACGTACGGCTCAGATTCTTGCGATACTCCGGTTTCGAGTGCCGATCGGTCACGACGGCAGGCAAAGCCCGCCGCCGTACGTCAGGGTACCCCAACCGCTTGCACGCTAGTTCGTCAGGTAGGCGGATGCGGACACCCCCCAAGCGGCCTGCCGAGCTTCCGGGGTGGTTAGCCTTACGGCCCATCGACACCCGTGCAATGGCAATGACAAGCTGGTTGATGTCGCACGCGCGACGCCTCTGATGAGCGATCACACCACTCCCCCCGATAGCGAAGCGTCAGCCGGCACGGTGCCACAGACCGGTGCGTCCGACACCGGCGTGCTCGACGCGGTCGATCGCGGCGACGCTTCATTTGGCTCCGCGGCAATGTGGTCCTACGTCATGGATGGCTCGCGCGTCTTCAGCGCGTTGCTGGTCACACTCATCCTCGCCAAACTGTTGTCAACGTCGGACTTCGGGATCGCGGCCCTGGCCCTGACGTTCGTGCTGCTCGTTCGATTGGTTCTGCAGAACGGGATGATCGCCGCGATCATCCAGCGCGACGGCCTCGAAGAGCGCCACATGAACGCCGGGTTCTGGTTGGTGGTGTCGGTCGGCGGTGTGCTCACGGCTTTGATGGTGCTCGGCGCGCCGTGGCTGGCGGGACTCACCAAGTCGGATTCCGACGTCTTCGTCAACGTTTTGCGGGTGTTGTCGTCGATCATTCTCATCGGGGTGCTCGGCGTCCTGCCCGAAGCGATCGCCCGCCGCCAGATGAATTTTCGGCCACTCGCCGTGCGCACGACCGTGGCGTCCTTGTTCGGCTCGACGGTGGCGATCATCGCAGCATTTTCGGGCGCCGGTGTCTGGGCCATCGTGGCGCAGCAGGTGGTCACCGAGTTTGTGTCGCTCGTCTTGCTGTGGGTGATCACGCCGTGGCGCCCGAAGCTGTCGATCGACCGCTCTGCGGTAGCGGACATTGCGCCGTTCTGGGCGCTCACGTCACTCGGCTCTCTCGGGGGCTTTCTGCGGTGGCGAGCCGACACGTTGTTGGTCGGGGCATTCTTCCCCGACAGCACCGTTGGCCTCTACCGCTTCAGCTCCCGCTTTCCCGAGACATGGTCGGAGGTGTCTATTCGCGCGATTCAATCGTTGGCGCTCCCCGAACTGTCGAAGCACCAGTTCGACAAGGAGAAGTTCGCCGAGCGCGTGCTGTTCATGGTGAAGATTTCGGCGATCGTGTCGATTCCGGCACTCGGGGTGTTGGCGGGGTTGAGCGAGCCGCTGATCGACATCGTCGGCGCCGACAAGTGGGGCGACGCAAATATCGGCATCAAGCTGGTTGCCGCCGCGACGGCGGCCAACGCCCTGAGCTTCTTCTCCGCACCGGCGTTGCAGGCGCTTGGTCGAACCGGTGTCCTCGCCGCTTTGACCTGGTTTCACGCGATCGTGTCGATCATCGCTTTTGGCGCGATCGGCGTTCTGCTCGACGGAGAGAGCGAGTTGGCGCAGGTAACCGGCTCGACGGCCGGGCGACTCGTCGTCCTCCTCCTCGCCGCAGCAGTCGACATCGTGGTCATCGCCAAGTTCACCTCCGTGCGGCGGCGCGACATCGTCGCCGCCGTCGCGCCGTCCTTCTTGATCGCCGCAGTCGCCTTCGGAACCACGTCGTTCGTCGTCTGGCTGCTCGACCCGCTCCCCGCGGTTTTGACCGGAGGATTTGCCGGAGTCGTCGGCGGTCTGACGCTGGTCGTCGCTTCGCTCCTCGTCGAGCCGCAGGCCCGCGATCTGGCGAGCAAGGCGCCCATCGTCGGGCCGAAGCTCGCAGCAATATTTGGTAGCACCGACCCCGAATAATCACGCAACGTGGGTTTCGACTTCACTCCAGGCACGCTGCGAGGTCCAGTGGGGTGATTGTTGCGCTCTTCGCTCACAGCGCATGGGCGGACGTCGATAGCCACAGCAGAACTTGGCCACTGCTGTTGGAGCCCCTGTGCGCATGCAATTCTCTCTTCGATATAGCGACGCCGTCGCCCGTCTCAAGCCCGGGGCCGGCGCGGTGGCGATCACCCTCGGGTTGGCGCTGGTTTGCGCAGCGTGCACCGGCGCGCCGTCTGACCAAGCGGTCGCCACCCCGACGACGTTGGCCGCAGATGACGTGCGGACCGACCAGGGAACCGGCGGATCGTCGGACCTGCGAAAGCCTGGCAACGAGCTTCCGGACACCCCAGGGGTAGGCGGCGCCGAGCGACAGATCGATGCCAGGGCGGACTGGTTTCCGAGCTTGACCGATGCACAGATCGCGTCGAGCTTCGCAAACACCGACGTACTGGGATCGACGGAGTTGCCCACGAGCACTCTTCTCGCGACGCCTGTTTCATCGACGCCTGTTTCATCGACGCCTGCTTCATCGACGACTGTTTCATCGACGACTCGTCCATCAGCGAGCGTTTCATCCACGAGTGTTCCGCAAGCGAGCACAAGTGAGGCTGCGGCCACCACGATTGCTCCCGGTACTACGAGCCCGTCGAGCACGAGTTCCTCCAGCACCAGTTCGTCCAGCCCGAGTTCCTCAATCGCCGACTCGGCGTCATCGGCGTCGACGAGCTCCAGTACGACGGCCGCGGTGGCCCCAAGCACAACCAGCGGTGCCACCTCCTCGACCGCATCCACAACGTCGGTGCCTCCGGCCACGTCGACCACACCCGCCTCGACGTCATCCACGTCGACCCTGTTGGATCCGACCACGTCATCCACGACCACGGCACTGCCAACGACGACGGTCTTGCCCACGACGACGCAGAGCACGGTGCTGCCCACGACCACGGTGCTCCCCCCGAGGTCGAGCACGGTCTTGCCCACGACCACGGTGTTGCCCACGACGACGCAGAGCACGGTTTTGCCAACGACGACGGTGTCGACGACCACATC
>RCMY010000590.1_pt1 | contig 34181 bp, 33 predicted proteins | sample 2041341 | NCBI WGS metagenome assembly RCMY01 (sample SAMN09708234, study PRJNA481090) | Marine sediment metagenome, whole genome shotgun sequencing project. | reverse complement strand
AGTCTCGTTAATGCTATGAAGCAGCTGGTCTTACCCAAAGAGTTCTCGAAAAGCAGAATGTCTACTCTTAGAACTCTCTTCATCAAGATTGCAGGAAAGAGCATTTCTCACGCAAAAAAGATAAAGATGAGACTCTGCATTAGAGAATATCCATCACTTAGCCTTGGGCTAAGCAATCTCGCATTATAGCTTTCTCGAAGTCCAAAGAAGCTTTGGGCTTATTCAACAAACACTAAAGTGGGAAATACTAAGAAAGACTCTTCAAACGGACTCAAATCTATAAGTTTGCTCCTTGTCGGGCCGTATGTATTCCATAAAAAGTAGTTTGAAATTAGAAAATCATAATATCAACTGGTTTGTTTAATAATACCGGATCAATATATATGATTATGTACTATTAGATATCTACTTTAGCTTGTCAAGAATCGACATATCTACTCCTCTTTGTTTCAACCATTTTGGCAGAAGAACAGTATCAACCTTTTCGCTTATCATAGGAGCCTTTTCAATCAATAGCTTAGCTAAAGATTCACTTACATTCATACCACCCATTGCTCCATCGAATATTATTACTTTATCCGTTCCTGTAGCATTATATGCAAAATTCATTGCTCCTTCTGTTGTCTTTATTACAGAAGCGTAATCCATATATTCAAGATTAAGTGGGTCTGTATCAAACAAATCAGCTTGTTCTTGACCTACAACAATGGTTGGAATGTGCTTCGAGAAAAATGCTGAAGGATAACCGAGCCAAGCATAGTTATGTACACACATCTTAACAGCTGGATTCATTGGTGGAATATCACTTAACATTGGCTTATCTTTCTTGTTATAGAATGCCTCGGTATACCAAGTATAAGCTGGAAGAGGTGTTTCCATATCATATAGATCCATGTTTGCACTTACGAAGTTTCCGTAGATAACACCTGCTGAGAATACATAAGGCACTGGACATGGAAAGTCAAGCACAGCAATACACTCATCGATTTCGCCAAATAAAGCCATAATCTTACCATAATACTGACATCCAAGAAATGTGGCTCTGTCATTTAGTGCATAGAGATCTGTATCTGAATCAACACCGATTATTCCGTGAGGACCTACATTTAAAAATGATGCAAATGCGAATTTGCTCTGAACAAATGATGAATCAAATATTGCTCTTGCAGTGAAGTTAGCAGCTCTTGGTCCTAAGTTCTGATGATAGGTACTTCGGGTTTCACACCTGGCATAAGACATCCCAAAAGGTTTGACTGCTTTATCTACTTGTCTGTGAAAATGAACTTCGCGCACATCTGTATGATGAGCATGGATAATCCAGTCAGCATCATATACTTTTTTCAATCCGTAAAGCGTACCGATTTCTGTTTCGATTGGGATTCCCTCATCAACTGGAGCTATACCAATCGCTTTACCCTTAAAATAAGTATCCAATTCGTATCTCTTGATATATTCTTCTGTTTCTCTGAATCTCATACCAACACCAGCACGAAGTCTAATGTTTGTAGCGCCAGTTTTCTCTTCCACAACGTCCTTGATTGCTTTTAGTAGTTCAGCATAAGGTTGTCCACCGTAAAGTGTAAAACCATGATGTGAAGCAAGAATATTTATTGAATCTTCAGGTTTAATCTTTGTCATATCAAGCTTTCTAAGACTTGAAACAGCGGCTTGATAAACATCTTCAATGCCCTCAGGTCCTTTTACTGATGGATAGATAATATCCGGGAGATCTGGAAAAATTTCCTGTAGCTTTATTGAAACCATTCCCGGAAGTTCTGAAGCTCTAGTTTTCACTAACGATGGATCTATTCCATATTGTGATGGCTTAGGTGCAATAGGATTAATTGGCTTGTATATCATATTTTCATTAATCATTTCTTTCCTCCAATCTTAATCATGCAACAGATTTATTTCGAATTGTCTGTGTGAACAATCTTATCGAGTAGTATTCGATCTTCTTCAAAATAGAATCCTCTACTATTATGTTTATCTTTTACGCTTTCGGAGATTGTCCAAGCAGTCACAGTTGTACCATACCATTGCCAACCATTTTTAATCGGGACGAGCTCATTCCCAGAAGCTTCAACCATTCTCAATAGTGGCTGGATACACTCAATTGTGCAACCTGTTCTAATTCCTGTTAATGATGAGATTTCTTCAGGTGTTTTTGCACCACCTAATATGGCAGCAGCAACTTCTTCTGCTCTTACGCCAACACAATAGCAAAGAACTTGTTCTGGGTTTAGGTGTGCTTTTTCACATAATAATCTGATCTCATTTTTATCAAACTTAGATACGTCCACCCCAATTTGTAATGGCTCTGCACGTTTAACCATTTTTATTGCATAAAACGGACACCTTTGTTCGCAGTTTCCACATCCACGGCAAGCATCGTTGTCAACTACTGCTTTCTTATCTACAACTTGGATTGAAAGAACGGGACATACTTTTTCGCAGATTTTACACCCCCTACAGATATCTTCTTGCACTTCAGCTAATAGAGTAACTTTTTTCATTTTGTACCTCCCTTATTTTAATTTTTTTGATAATTCATAAGCGACATCAACGATCATATCCTCTTGTCCACCGACTAACTTTCTAACCCCAAGTTCTACGAGAATATCTCTGGGGTTCAAATTAAACTTTTTAGCTGCATTGTTTGTGTGCAATAAAAAACTTGAGTATACCCCTGCATACCCCAGCATTAGGGATGATGTATTAATGGTTTGTGGTCTTAACATTATAGGTTCTACCAATTCCTGTGCAACATCCATCAGACCAAAGGTATTAACCCCAGTCTCGTACCCCATTCTCTCTAGCACTGCGCATAAGACTTCAATTTGTGTGTTTCCTGCACCAGCGCCAAGTCCTCGACATGTTGCATCTATATATGTAGCACCCTCTTCTATAGCAACCAATGAGTTTGCTACGGAAAGCCCTAAATTGTTATGAGAGTGAAAGCCTATAGGAATATCAATTGCATTTTTCAAAGCCCGTACACGTGCTTTGACATCTTGTGGCAGCATATATCCTGCTGAATCAGCAAGATTGATATAGTCAGCACCTGCTTCCACGAAAATTTTTGCTTGTTCAACAATTTTTTCAGGAGATGCCATATGTGACATCATGAGGAAACCAACAGCCATCATATCTTTACTTTTTGCATGTTTGATATGTTGGATGGCGATATCAGCTTCTGTGACATGAGTTGCAACTCTAACTACCTTTGCGCCATTTTCTCTTGCTCTTTCTAAATCTGAAATTGTACCTATACCTGGAATGAGCAATACTGCTAGCTTCGCATTTTTTACAACTTTACTTGCTTCTCTGATCATGTCCATTTCATCTGTCTTTGAAAACCCATAGTTAATGGATGAGCCTGCTATTCCATCTCCATGGCTAAGCTCAATAATATCGACTCCCGTCTGATCAAGTCCAGCGGCAATCTTCACGACTTGATCAACGGAGAAACTGTGGCTTACCGCATGGCTTCCGTCTCTTAAGGTTGTATCAACGATGTTTATTTTTCTTTTTTCAACCATTTAATTTCCCTCCCTAAGCATAGGTATTGCAACCTTATCAGCTACAGCAACAGCAGCCTGATTTATGATATCTAGATTTCCAGAATATTTGGGTAAAAAATCACCAGCTCCTTCTACTTGAACGATTACGGTGACTTTATTTCCATCTACAATTGGTGGAACCTTAAGCTTGTAGCCTGGAACATAATTCTGAACTTCCTTTACAATGTCATCAACAGCTTTTTTTATCTTATCTTCATCTGCATTTTTAACTAAGGTGTATATCGTATTTGTCATCATAATTGGCGGATCTGCGGGATTAAGTACGATTATGGCTTTAGCTACATCCGCTCCCCCTATGATCTCTAATGCCTTTCTTGTTGTTTCTGTAAATTCATCTATATTTGCTCGTGTACCTGGACCTGCACTTAAAGATGAAATTGTTGCTACGATTTCAGCATATGAACAATCTGCCACTTTATTGATAGCATAAACTATTGGAATTGTTGCTTGCCCACCACAAGTGACCATATTAAAATTATCCTCATTACTGAGCTTGTCTAAGTTGGCACATGGTACAACATAAGGCCCAACTGCAGCTGGAGTCATATCCATGACAATCTTGCCCGCTGCTTTAAGTATCGGTGCATTATATAAGTGTGCTTTGGCACTTGTAGCATCAAATACGATCTTTATATTGGGATCCATAGCTACAGCATTTACCCCATCGGTTGACGTCTTAAATCCTAGCTTGGCTGCCCTTTTTATCCCCTCTGATTCAACTATACCTGCCATCATATACATTTCTAGGTTCTTACTTTTCATTACTTTATACATAAGATCGGTTCCGATATTTCCTGGACCAATGATTCCAACTTTAATTTTTCCCATTTTCTACCTCTACTTTCTATTTAAATTTAACGTTTACACTACCCATACCTTGAAAACTTACCGTGAAATTATCACCTCTCTCTACAACCTGAGCGGCTGTCAATGCACCAGCCATGACAATGCTACCAGCGTGAAGGGAGATATCAAATGCAGACAATTTATTTGCAAGCCATGCCACTGCAGCGGCTGGATTTCCAAGAACTTCTGCACAAGTTCCACTATTGATGAGTTCGCCATTTTTTTCGAGCGTCATCCCAGTAAGCCTCATATCAACATTTGATAATAATGTCATCTTGCTTCCTAAAACAAACATTGCACTTGATCCATTGTCTGCTATGGTATCGCAAAGCTGAATTTTCCAATCCCTAACTCTACTATCAACAATTTCAATTGCAGGAACTACATAATCTGTTGCATTATATACATCAGCTATCGTAACCCCTGGTCCTTTTAGTTCTTTCTTCAAACAAAATGCGAGTTCTCCTTCAACCTTCGGCTGAATGAGTTTATCTATTTGACAAATTTCACCTTCCATGATTAACATCTTGTCTGTAAGGTGTCCATAATCTGGTTCATTGACCTTGAGAAGATTTTGCATAGCCTTACTGGTAAGACCAACCTTCATTCCAATAACCTTTTCTCCTGCCTCAACCTTTTTTCTTACATTTAATATCTGTATCTTATAAGAATCCTCCACAGTCATGTCGGGATTTTCTTTGGTAGGTGCTACAATTTGATAGCACTTTCTTTCTGCATCAAAAAGATCTTGGGCTATTTTAATATGATCCATTCTTTCACTCCCCTACTTTTACCTTGATTACATCCTTAATGATGAAATCGCTTATGCATGATTTTCTTCGCAAGAACTTCCGCAATGACGTTTGCTGTAGTCTCTTTGTCATAGTTGTTTTCTATTGCTTCAAATAGTGCTTCTGCACCAATTCGAACTTCATCGTTAGGACCAGGAAAAGACACAATCATAGATGGTCCTACTGTCCCAACACCAATCCTTACCCCTTCTTTAACATGCCTACCTGTACCTTTTGTAAACTTAACGATATATGGGGTTGCAGCTTCTGGATCGATTTCAAGAATGCTTTCCACTGACTTATCTTTGTCTTCGGCACCAACGCCTCCTGTGGTAATAATCAATCCAAACGCTCTGGAAATGGCATCATTTAATTTGCTTACCATATCATCAATGTCATCTTCAATGATTTCACCAATGGTGACGCGATATCCTCTTTTCTCAAGCTCTTCTTTCAGGTAGGGCGTATTGGTATCCTTGATGAGGTTCTGTTTCAGTTCAAATCCTGTTGGAAATACAATCGCACGTTTTGAGATGTTTGCTTGAATATCGCTCACCATTGTATTAATTTTTCTTGTTATTTCTCCAGGATTCTGACCATCTAGACAAATCAACCCTAATATTCCATTCGAATGTATACTGGCATCTTCCGCAAGGGTCACACCCTGGATTTGTGAAACAGCATCTAGTATTTCCATTTCTTTTCCAACGATATTCTCTGTTGGAATATCTTTTTCAAGAACATCTAACGTAATATGTTCAGGTCTCACATCAACGACTAGTACATTTTCACGATTAATTTTTAAGACATCAGCTACTGTGTTGGCAATCAGATTCAAATCAACATTATCGAGCCATATGTTGTTGATCCATAGTTCTGTTTTTTCTAATAAATTAAGTCCCATATCTATACCTCTGAATTAAACTAAATTTGTACATCCAACTTCATATCTAGTAATAAAGCGTCAACAATTTCCTTGCCTATACACAATGAATCAATTCCATACTCACAGAGTTCTGGTATATCGGCAATTTTAACTCCACCAGCAAAAGCAACTTCGAAATTTTTTCTTATTCCATAACTCTCTAAAACTTGTAGACATCGCTTAACATCATTTATATTACCGGTATCTACCATTAAGATATTACATCCATTCTCAATTGCGCTTAATGTTTCTTCCTCAATTGTGCCTTCTATCCCCTTGATCTGGACTACCTTAACAAGATCAGTGCGGCTCTCAACAGATTTAAGGGCATTCTTAATTGAACCGAGCATTTTGATGTAATTCTTGTCGAGATAAACCATCGGCGTTTTACTTATTCTACATTCCCCTCCGCCAGATTCAATTGCTATCTTAGTTGAGAATTTCATCTGTGAAGGCATCTTTTTCATAGAACCTGATACAATCTTGACTTTTCCATCTGCCAAGGCAACGGCTCTTGCAGTAGCTGTGGAAATTCCTGAGTATTTCGAGAGGCAACCGATAATCCTATCTTCTGCCATTGTTATCTGTTTGGGTGTCCCAGATATTTCGGCTAACACATCACCCTGTGAAATCTTGTCACCCTCGATATAAAACATTTCAATTTCTATACAAAGATCTGATGCCGTTTTTATAGCTTCATTAACCCCTGATAAAATTCCATCCTTCTCTGCAGTAAGTAATGCTTTAAATTTTTTATCATAAATATTTCTAAATATGAGATCCCTAATATCGTCCACAATTTTCTCCTTTCGTCATTACCGAACACCGTTCGCTATATAAGTTAATAAAAAAGAAAAACATTTATTTAATTAATAAACAAACATAATTCCTTATATATCTTTTTTTCTTTTTGTTTAGTATTCTATTTATGTCTGATAACCTAAGCGTCTTGAAATTTGGTTTGTAACACTCATAAGTTCTTTTGAAATAATTTCAACGCTTTCATCATTCATTGCATTACCAATCATTGATAAACTGATTGCAGCTATTGGTTTCTTGTTCCTATCAAAGATTGGTGCTGATACACATCTGAGTCCAGGTACGATTTCTTCACTATCTGTTGAATAACCATTTATTCTGATTTTTTCTAATTCATTAATGAGGGCAGTAGCATTTGAGATTGTATTATCCGTGTATTTTATATATTTTGTTTGATAAGCGTAATCCCTGATCTCCTGTTCATCTAAAAATGCAAGTATTCCTTTTCCTACGCCAGTGCAATAGAGTGGTGCTCTTTTTCCAACTTGTGAAAAAACCACAAAAGAATCAGGTCTATTAACTTTAGCGATATAGATAATTTCATTACCATCTCTAGTCCCAATATGCACCGTGGCATTATACTTTTGGGAAAGCTTTTCACAATAGGGCATTGCCTCATTTATTATATTTAATCTTAAACTATACAAGTGTCCTAATTCGAAAAGCCTTATTCCTAATTTATAACGTTTATCCACTACATCTTGTTCAAGATAGCCTTTTTTGTGTAAAGTACTTACTAAACCGAAAACAGTACTTTTACTTAAATTCATTCGTTCAGCTATTTCTGAAATTCCAAGTACTTCTGTTGAGTCATCAAAACATTCTAGAATTTCTAATGCCCTTGCGACTGATTGAATCATTACTCCACTATTACGTGACATGATATCCTCCTAATCCTACTTCTTTCGTTCAATTTTATATAGTTGACTTCTTAGAATTAAGTTTTCGTTATTGTCGAACCGCGTTCGCACAGTTCACCAAAAAAAATATTATTACTCGCGTTTTAACTATTAAAGTTTGAACCAAAGCTGCATTTCATGTATTGCGAGTCCATTAATGTATAATCACATAAAGCTCTCAAAAACAGAACTAAACATTAACTTTGTTACATACACTGATTCATACAATTTTGAAAATCACATATTTTCTAAATATAATATAAACGTTTTCTTCATTACAATAAAGATTATATCAAGTTTATTCCCATAAGTAAATCTTTAATTTAACAATTTCTTTAAATATTACTCAAGAGTTCTCAAGATCACTCAATTGCAAAGCCTAGGCCTTCCAGACAAAAAACGTAAGTTTTGGATGGAGGCTTCCTCATTATTTCTATGCTATCCTATTTACCTCTTGATCATGTCTTGGTCATGTCATTATAATCATTTAAAACGTTTTATTTGACCTTATATGTTCCTTAGCGTAAAATACAGTTGATGGGAATTGAATCCCGTTACTTATTATGCCTGATTTTATCAAATGGTGGTGGTTTTATGAAAATAGCGATCATTGACGGTCAGGGGGGCGGTCTTGGAAAATCAATAATAGAAAGAATCACAAAAATCAATGACCACAGGTTTGAAATCATAGCTTTAGGAACGAATTCCACAGCTACCACAGCTATGATTAGAGCTGGGGCTAACACTGGGGCAACTGGGGAAAATGCCATTATGGTAAACGCCGGAAAGGTGGACATCATCATGGGTCCCATTGCGATTGTGATTCCAAATTCAATTATGGGCGAAATTTCACCAAACATAGCTATTGCCATCGGTAGTAGCAATGCTTTGAAGATCCTGATCCCACTCAATCGGTGCAATGTCGAAATCCCTGGTACAACACATCTTAATATTAATGAATTATTGAACTATGCGGTAGACGAACTGCTGCGATATTATGACACCAAGAAGGTTTGATCCTTTCTTGGTGTTCTATTATTTAAAAAGGCATTTAAAAAGGAATTAAGCAAAATGGAAAAAACAAAAAAAACTTACATTTTCAGATTCTATAATATTTTAGTGGGCGGACAATAAAATATTATAGAACCGCAAAAGAAAGCGGCCTCTCGGCCGCGCGTTACTTTCATCATAAACAAGTTTTTCGTATTGTATCATTCCATGGCATTTTCAGTTCAAGATCGGTTACAGTAGCTTCTTTCATCCGAGGTAGTTCTTCAAGTAGCTTCTGCAAATACTTATGGGGATTCAATCCATTGGCTTTCGCAGTTTCCACGATACTGTAAACAACGGCGCTTGATGCTGTACCTTTAGAGCTCCCTGAGAACAACCTATTCTTCTTTCTACAGCAAATGGACGAATACTGTTTTCCTCAGTATTATTGTAACTTGCAATATTTTACCTACTAAAATCAGATTAAACATCTGATTTTCTTTTTCTTCAGAACGAACCTTCAAGAAACGCCATGATTTTCACAATTAACGGCCTTTTTTTGTTGCCTTTTTTTGTTAGCTATTTTTAAAGCTCCTGTTTTGAACTCATTATTATATCTGGTATGACAGATTTTTAACGGATTTTTAACATCCTTTTTCGCTTTTTAACATTTTTAGTGGAATGTCTGGATCTGGAATGCGAGCTGCTTTAGGTCTGTTCTGAATATGATTTGCAACGGCTCCCAATAAATATAACCAATAGGCATCTGCCAGCTCTTGTGGATCGCCCTCACGGAATTCACCGCATTCTTGTCCTTCAATAATTATTGGAGTTAATCTTTTTTTGCAAAATCATGACGCAAAAAATTTTCTTGCATGTCTATAGGTAGCTCTCCTCTTATAAATGTCGCTATATATAGTCGCATTGGTGGTATATAATCGTCTGACATTGAAGTGAGCTTGATTGCAAAATTTTTCAAGGAATCCGTTGGTGTGGGACCATTAAAAACGTCAATTAAACAACTTTCAATTAATTCAGTAATTGCTATAAAAATATCAATTTTTTTGGAAAATATTTAAATACAAGTGATTTGCTTATTCCTACCTTCTCCGCAATGTCGCTGACGCGAGTGTTAGAATATCCTTTTTCATCAAATAATTTTAAGGAAGTATTCAGAATCTGTTCTCGGCGTTGAATTTTTAAATCTTTACTTTTTTCATTTGATATTACCATGGATTGCGCTCCTTTCTAATATAAACATAAGAACGATATCAGATGCCTAAAACCAAAAGCGGCTCCCTCCGAATAGAAGGGCAGTCGCTTTTTCGTTGTTATACTATTTGTTTCTATGTTGCATTTCACTGTGCAAGGACTATTATCTTTTTAGTGTTGTTTTTTGATGCCTATGGCTGTAGCTCATCCTGGAGGGTAAGCAAACTCACCATTCTCAACAGGGCTTCCTCTGAATCTTCACTATAATAGCCACCACTTACTCTAAGTGCACCATTTTCTGATAGGAAAGTGATTCCTCGTACGCTGGAGCTTCCACTGCCTTGTCCCAGGTCAATATTCATATCTACCTGCCATCTTCCTGTTTCTTTATCATTCAAGTGTGCATTGGCGAAAGCAAAGGATTCTATTTTGATACCTTCTTTCTCGAGCTTCATCATATTGTCAAGAAAAACAGCCTTCTGCTTCTCCTGGTAGGTCTTAAAGCCCATATTCTGATAATATTCTGTTCTCTCTAGAATCTTTTCTTCCTCAATCCCAATACTGTCTTGCATCTCTTCGAACGCTGATGCTGGTATCAAGGAGGCTAATCTGCCCATGAGGTTTTCTATAAAGGTCATGGGACTTCCGTAGGCTGCTGGCAGGTAGTACTCTACACCTTCATCGTCCTTTTCAAGGATGTAGTCATACCCGACATTCACATAATCTCTTCCTTCAGTTACCACTTGAAGTGCTCCATTAATCAGGGACTGAACAGTTCCTTTATTTTTCTCATAGTACTCCTTTGGAATCGGCGCATAGATGATTTCGTGACTGTTCATCACCATCATAGAGGACCAGAAAGCATTGACGTCCTTAGATTGAAGGTACATCTGATACTCGCTCTGGTATATTTCCTTTCGGATATAATACATCTCCCCACCTAAGTCCACCTTTTTGTATTCCTCCTCCCAGTTAAATGAGAATCGGGCATCCGCATCTGTCATTTCTTTATAGAGCCCTTCAATGTCCAAATAGCGGAAGGCTTTCTCATAGTCTTTTTTTTGCAAAGCACGTAAGAACGCTCTGCTGGCAAAAATTTCATCCATGCTGGTGAAGGCAATACCTTGCCCTCTCACTTCATTCCTTGTGAGAAATCCTAACCCCGTAAGTGGAACTATGAGAGCGACAATTAGAAGTGATGCTGCCCATCGATGCCTGATTTTCCTGAAACTCTTTTGAAAGGTCATATTCTTCTTCTGTATTTCTGGACTGATCTTTGTCTCTGGTATGATTGGTGCTTGTAAAGCATCTAGTATGCTTTTGCATTTCTCACAGGTGGTAAGATGCTCTTCCACCATTTTTTTTGTTTCTTCAGAGCATTCGTCTGACACGTAAAGAATCAGAAGATCCTCTATCACATGGCAAGGTATCATAATAGCGCCTCCATTTCTACTTTAAGTTTTTGTTTTCCTCGAAAGAATGTGACCTTAGCCCAGCTTTCTGTACGGTCATACATCACAGCAATTTCTGAAAATGGCAGCTCTCCATAGGTCCTTAGAATCATCACATCTCGATATGGTTCTGGAAGCCCGAGCAGGGCCATTCTTACCATATCAATCTGATGCTTTCTAATGTATTCTTCTTCTAAGTGGTTCCCAGAGCTCCTATCTGCCATGGGATCAGTAGAAAGCTGTTTCTTCCTTCTCAGCTCTTGAAGCCATTCATTCTTCCCAATCTGACAGAGCCAAGTATAAATACTGCTTTTTCCTTGAAACTGCTTCATGGAAAGAAGCGCCTTATAGAAGGTCTGCTGAGTGAGTTCTTCTGCAAGCAGTTCATTTTCAGTGAGCGCCAATAAGAACTTATACACTTTTTTTGCTTCCTCTTCATATAATTCAGAGAAATCTTCCATAGGCAACCTCCTTCCATTCACACTCAATCATTAGATGCACTTCTATGATAAAAGTTACAATTTTACTGAAATATTTTTTCTATTCTAACTATATCTTTATTCATTAATAAGAGTACTGGGAAGAGAACTCACTCAAGCTTCTATCTTTCCCAACTGAGTCTAGGTAGAAGTGATACACTGGAGTTAAAATGTATGATTATTATCACCTAACAACCCAAAAAGTTACTTATCCGTGATTACAGGCAATATCTATCTGGAAAGTGACCAGGTTCCAGATGTGATTCTCAGAACTGTATTTCTCATTTTGAGAGCTCCTCAGTAACTCACCATAACTCTAACGGCTAAAAAGGGTTAACTGAAGTGATTTCTTCAGTTAACCCTTTTTATTTCAACTGTTATAAACTCATTTAAAACTCATGCACCGAAGGTAATAATCTCTTTGTGCTTATTTAACATATTTGGTGTAAAATTTTTCATCACTAGCCGTCAAATACAATATCCCCTCAATAAATCCGATGATTGCTGGAATATATGTCCAACAAAAAATTAAATATAAAATCCCCTTTCCTGTTTGTCCTAAATAAAACTTATGGACACCTATACCTCCAAGAATTATCGCCAGAATCCCGGCTGTGATTTTACTTTTATTCGAAGAGTAAGTTCTTGGTTCATGATATGGAGATACCTGTGATTGAACATACTGAACATTTTGTTGAGATGGCTGATACTGCTGAACTGGAGGCTGTACTTGGTTCTGGTATTGTGGTGTTGGTGGTTGCGTTTGATAAGAACCTAGGGAGGCAATCTCTGCTCCACAGAACTTACATGCTCCTGCTGAAAGATCAACCGGTGCACCACATTGAGGACAATTTTTTGATTCTACAACTGACATTATTAAAGCCCCTTTCATTATTATTGAATATTTAACTTTTCTCGATTAATTGTGAATATCTTTACATCATTTAAAGCATCAACAATGGATTTATCTTTCCCAACCTTTTCCTCTAGGTATTGAAGAGAACTAATACTCTCGTTTATTTCCTGTAGCTTGGTGAGAATCTTTGTCTCCAAATTTTCTATTACCGGCTTTCCTGTGCTTCCAAAGGGTGTTGATCTGCGTATGCGCTCCTCCATTTCAGTGTATGCATTGCTTAACTCAAAATAACATAACTCATCAACATAATCTTTGCTTTTCCTCAAGTTATCATTTATCCGAAAAAGCAAGAGATTCAGATCTAGCATTTTTTCTTTTTCCTTCTCTTTACGAACCAGATCTTGATTCTTAGTAACTCCAGATACAAATAGTCCGAACACAACCAAAATATACACTAGAGTAATCAATAAAAATAGAAGAACATACCGTTTAGGTGCTATAAGAATGTAGGTTGCTCCTGTAAAAACCATCGTAGATAAATAGTACAGCAGCGTAGATGCTAAAAGTGAACTGTACACTCCTACACCGAATGACTTTATAAAGTATCTAGACGTTAAGATGACTCCATTTAACATCATGAGTGTTAATAATATTGCACTAGAAGACCATAGAAACACAGGGAAATTAAGTAGAGCCCAGAATGAAAATACAAGGAGAAACGTTATAATGTCTAGTATTAATAGCACTATCCCTTTTATAAGATATTCCAATTTACTGGTATCATTCATGAACTATCCCTCCAATTTTGATCCGCATTCACTACAGAATTTAGTTCCTGCTTCATTTTCTGAGTTACAATTATGACATCTTAAAACCTTTTTCATGGAGGTTCCACAAAAGCTGCAAAATTTAGCATTTTCATCTATTTCTTCACCACATTCAAGACATTTTACTTTCTTTGCTCCAATTTTAGTTCCACATTCTTTACAGAATACAGCATCTTCTAAATTTGAAGTCCCGCAGTTATGGCACTTTTTCTCTGCTGGCTTTGGAATTTCTGTCGTAAGATTTGAAGTGATTCCCCCCATAGCTCCTCCAACTCCAAATCCTAACCCTAGTCCAACACCTGTACTTGCTAGTGTCCCAGCTAATCCGTTCTCATTGCCAGCTGCAGTTTCAATAGTATCAAAAGATCTCTTGGTAATGTATCTTTGATCTCCTATAATATCGAAGGTAGCTTTATCCCGCAAAATTTTGTTAATCTCTGCGAAATCATCATCAGGGAAATTTACTGACTGTATAAAAAAATTAACTACCTTCAATCCAAATCTACTAAATTCATGGCTGACTTCTTCTTTGCAAAATTGGGATATCTTATCGATCGAGGCAGAAATCTCTAGCGCAGAAACTTTATTGACTATAATAGCTTGCGCAATTAAGGACTTCGTCTTCATTACAAGTACACCTTTGAAGTAGTTCACCATTTTTGAGTAATTTACAACTTCCAATGGATTTAATGATCCGATAAGCTCAGTTAGAAAAACACGATAATCATCAACTTTCATACCCAGCTGTCCAAATGCTCTTATTCGCAATTTAATGTGATATTTGGGATCTATCAATTGAATTGGATCAATAGTCCCCCAATTAATGTCAAGCTTTGAGGTCTTATTGATGAAATACACTTCAGCCGTAAATGGTGTTTTCCCACCGAATGGCAAATTAATAATACCTTGAAGCAATGGAATATTAGACGTGCTTAATGTATGTGTACCGGCAGTAAAATAATCGAGTGCTTGGCCGCCTTTAACGAAGACAGCCACTTGTCCTTCGCCAACAATAAGCTGTGTCCCCATAACAAAAGACTCTCCTGGATATCTGTATACAAGCCACTCTTTCCCATTAAGCATCCCATCAAATTTAATACGGTCAATAATTGCCATTGATACTCCCCCTATAGAACCTTGTGAGATTAAACTCACTCAGAGATTATTTGATATATTAGCTGAAATTCAGTGAACGCTTGATGTGTCATACTTTATTCTTTAAATTAGCAAAAATTTTACAGTTCTAATGATCTTTATTACAACATAAATCATGGGAATAAATATTGTTGCATTTTTCTAAATTATACAACACATTGACAACGTTAACAACGAGATAGAAGAACATAAAAATAGACTTGCAATACTTTGTTTAATTTTAGCAAACTCATATTTCATAATAATATATCATCAATGTATTATTTTAGATAAACTTCTTTATCCGTGTATCCTATTTCTTTCTCAGTATTGTCTTCACTTTAACCTTCTAACAGACTCATCTCGCAAGTTTGACACTTCACTGAGCTAAAAACCCCCTTGAAGCCTTAGTAGGGCTTATTTTTTTCTCGAATTTTTATAATTATTATAGCGTACTTTATCGTACTGTGTTATAATTAGAGGGTAAAGGGGTGAGGTATCATGCGTCTTAAAATAACGGAATCCAAGAACGCGAAGTCTCTCTATGTAATCAAATCGGTTTACAAAAAAGCAACCAAATCCAATACCAGCAAAATTGTTGAGAAACTTGGGACATATGAAGAACTAAAAAAGAAGCTGAACGGTGAAGATCCGATAGAATGGGCAAAAAAATATGTGGAAGAACTGAACCGTAAAGAAAAAGAGAAATCCGAAGATATTATGGTCAGGTTATCACCCATGAAGCCGCTTGAAAAGGAGCGTACGCTCCTTTTCAATGGAGGCTATCTCTTTCTTCAGAAAATTTATTATGAAATGGGACTGAATAAACTTACCGCTGATATTTCCCTTAAATATAAAATTGAATATGACCTTGACTCAATCCTTTCGAGATTACTATATTCAAGAATTATTTATCCTTCTTCAAAACGTTGCACCTGCGAACTATCCTCCAGGTACATCGAAGCGCCAGACTTTTCGCTGCATCAGGTGTACAGAGCACTTGAAGTACTCTGTAAGGAGTCTGACTATATCCAGGCAGAACTGTATAAGAACTCCGCAAAGATTATTGACCGCAAAAAAAGAGTTCTTTATTATGATTGCACCAACTACTATTTTGAGATAGATGAAGCAGATGGCCTAAAGCAGTATGGCATAGGCAAAGAAAACCGCCCCAATCCTATCGTCCAGATGGGACTCTTTATGGATGAAGACGGAATACCTTTAGCATTCGATCTTTCCAGTGGGAACACCAATGAACAGGTTACATTAAAGCCTTTGGAAAAGAAGATTCTCTCTGAATTTGAGCTTTCGAAATTTGTTGTATGCACCGATTCAGGGCTTTCCAGTCATGAAAATCGGAAGCTCAATGATGTCCAGGGACGTGCCTTCGTAACCACACAATCTCTTAAGAAGCTTCCCGCATTCCTTACGGAATGGGCATTAGATACAAATGGTTGGCGTAAGCCAGGAGACAACACCCTCTATGACCTAGATACATTGGATGAAGAGGAAGATAAAAATACAACTTTCTATAAAGAACGCTGGATCAAGGAGAAAGACCTGGAACAACGACTCATCGTTAGCTTCAGTCTCAAATATCGTAATTATCATCGTAATATCCGGGAAAAGCACATCATACGCGCTGAACGCCTCATTACCAAAACACCCGGCAAACTCACTCAGGCTCGTCAAACAGACTATAAAAGACTGATTAACCAGACGCATGTTACCTTAGAAGGTGAAATCGCTGAAAAGGTGGCGTTATCCATTGATGAAGATAAGATCAGCAGCGAAGCTGCTTATGACGGTTTTTATGCCGTCTGCACAAATCTTGAAGACGATGTTCCAGAAATAATTCGAATCAATAAGATGAGATGGCAAATAGAAGAATGCTTCGGAATTATGAAAAGCGAACTGAAAGTAAGGCCTGTTCATCTGAAACGAGAAGATCGCATAAGAGCACATTTTCTTACTTGCTTTATGGCACTGCTTCTGTACCGAATTGTGGAAACGAAGCTGGGTAAGGAATTCTCATCTGCTGAAATTATCCGCACACTTCGAGAGATGAACTTCTATAAGACGGAAGTGGACGACTATATTCCTGCTTATACGAGAACCGAACTGACAGATCGCTTGCATGAAGCATTTGAGTTTAGAACAGATTTCCAAATACTCCCCAAAAAAAGTATGAAAAAAATTCTCAAGGGCACAAAAACAAAAAAAAGTACGCAAAAATAAGAACAAACTGAAACCCTGTAATGCAATGATATCAATGCATTACAGGGTTTCTTTACGCTTAAAGTGTTAAATTCAGGATTATACCGGAGTTCTTTGATAATGTCATCACAATTTGTGTAATTTTTGCGCAAAGGTTTGCATCGTATTTGCTTAGATGCTCTGGAGTCCAGAGTCTTCCTGTCTAGCCACAGGCCCCTTGGACGATAAAGAAGCAGCAATACTGCTGCTTCTGAAAATCTGGCTTTTCTCCACCTCTTATGCTGTAGTCGGGCATTTCTGGTAGAGAGTCCCTTTCTCCCATACTGCTCATGGAGAAAATCCCACATGCGTCTTGGGCAGAACACAATGATGAACGCCAGAGATACATGCTACAGTTAGGATTCGCCGCACTCCTCATGATGCTGATGCTGATGGCAGATTGACCCTGTGGATTTCAGAGAACCTGCCAGATACCCGATGACCGCATCCTCTGCGCGCCCTACAGCACCCACAACAACTTCAATGTTCTTTTTGTTGAAAATCTCAACAGCGCCTCCGCCCATTCCGCCTGAAATGATTGTGGTTACACCCAATCCACTCAGGAAATTAGGCAGAAATCCTGGGCGGTGACCAGGATTTGCTATGGTTTCCACTCGTTGGATTTCATTTTTTTCGGTCTCAAAAACCATAAACCCACTACAATGGCCAAAGTGTTCTGTCACCATACTGTAATCGCTGGCTACAGCAATTTTCTTCATCTTATTTTCCCTCCACATTTTCCAGAATTTGTGCTGCTTTTCGGAACCAGGCATTGTCCAGAGATTCAATTCTTCCCGCATCGCAAGCGGCAGAGATTTCGGGATCTATGGGCAATTTCCCCAGAATATTCAGGTTATGTTTTTCGGCAATTTCATCAATATGACTTTCCCCGAAGATTTTGTACTCGATACCGTTATCCGGACATTTGAAATAGGACATGTTCTCAATGAGTCCGAGCACAGGAACTTTCATCATCTCCGCCATTTTCACAGCCTTGGATACAATCATGGAAACCAGTTCCTGAGGTGAGGTGACAATGATGATACCATCAATATCCAGGGACTGAAACACCGTGAGAGGTACATCTCCTGTGCCTGGGGGCATATCAATAAACATATAATCCACTTCTCCCCAGACCACATCCGTCCAGAACTGTTTCACAGTATTGCCCAGGATGGGGCCTCTCCACACCACGGGATCTGTCTCATCGTTGAGGAGCAGATTGATGGACATCACATCGATTCCTCCCTGGCTTCGCTGCGGATACAGCCCAAATTCGGTCACCCTTGCCTTTTCATGAATCCCGAACGCTTTAGGTATGGACGGACCTGTGATGTCCGCATCCATAATAGCCACCTGATAGCCCAGTTTCTTCATGGTCACCGCCAGCATGGAGGTGACAGAGGATTTTCCCACGCCGCCTTTCCCACTGACAATCCCGATGACCTTCTGGATACTGCTCAGTATGTTTGGTTTCTCTATAAAATCTGTTGGCACCTCTCTTCGCTCTGTACACTCTTCCGAGCAGCTGCCGCAGTTTTGATTGCAATTTCCGCTCATTTTCATTACCCCTTTCTATCTCTCCCAGGGAAAGTTCCAGCTGAAATCTGTTTGTCTGTTTCAGCTGGACGTTTCTCCCTCATCAGAAGCGCTTTCTGTGAAATTCCTCCACCGCCTGGCAAATCCTCTCCACCTGGTCTGTGGAAAGCTCCATATGCATCGGAAGCCTCAGGATTCTGCCGGAAATACTCCCTGTGATCTCCATCTCTCCATCACACCGTCCGGCGCTTCTGCCGATGACTGTGTCATGGAGTGGCTCATAGTGGGAGAAGGCTTCAATCCGCCGTTCATGAAGATGGTGCTTCAATCCCTCCCTTTCCTTTCTGTCCTTCAGGAGAACGTAGAAGACATGGCCATTGATGCCTGCACTCTCCGGAACTTTGCAGAGCTTCAGGAATCCTTCTTCTTCCAATGGACTCAGCAGCTCATGATACTTTTTCCACAGCATCTTCCTCCGCTCAGTCACTTCCTCCAATCTCTCCAGGGATGCACGAAGATAAGCCATGGAGAACACCGGCATCACATACTCTCCCCCCTGACGCTTCCAGCGGTAAGCGCTGACTCTTCCTGCTCTGTAGGCTGCCCGGTCTGTGCCTTGCACGGTGATTTCCTCCACCATTGACCTCCGATTCGGATCCTCCACAAAAAGGCAGCCACCAAACCCGGCAGAGGTGATGTTCTTTGTACTGTGGAAACTCGATGTACCCATGGCTCCGAAGGTCCCCAGGGGCTTCCCACGAAAGCTTGCCCCGATGCAGTGGGCTGCATCCTCCAGTAACACAGCTCCGCAGCTTTCCGCAAGTTTCTCCAGCTGCGGCACATCTGCGGCAACGCCCCCGTAGTGGATGGGTACAATGGCTTTTGTCCTGCTACTGAGAAGTCTCTCCACAGACTTGGGGTCAAGGTTCAACGTGTCCGGCTCAATATCCGCAAAAACCAGACGGGCTCCAGCCATGAGAAATGCATTGGCTGTGGCTGGATAGGTAAAGGAAGGCAGAATAACCTCCTCCCCAGGCGTGAACTCCATTGCCAGGGCCATGACCTCCAGCGCTGCTGTCCCGGACTGCATGAAAAACGGAGCCGCTATTCCCTGATACAGCTCCAGAGAGGCCATTTTCTGCCGCAGCTGCTCCTCTACAGTTCTCTGCTCATAGAGATGAAGACCCACTGTCTCCACTGCCATTTTTACTATTTCCTCGGTTCCGAACGGTTCGTTGAACCTGATCCACGCCATCTTGTTTGCCTCCCAAAATAATAAATAGGTGCCCTTCCATGTAAGTTCACGGAAAGGCACCCTGGTTCCTCCATGTATGGTTGTTACTTCACTACAGGGTATCCTGCATTCGCCCAGCCCTGAGGAGCATTGGCTTGTGTTCCCATTCCGCCGTTCAGGGATACTGCATCGTAACCCATCAGTCTAAGTCCTGCTACTACCTGTCCAGCAGTCTGTCCAGTATAGCAGTATACGATGATGGTTTTGTCCTTTGGCAGTGTGCCAAAGGAGGCAGCCATTCCTTTGGCGAAAGGAATATTTTCTGCGCCTTCAATGTGTCCCGTCGCATAATCCTCTGCACTTCGTACGGAAAGAATATACATACCGGCATCCTTGGCATCTACCATGGCTTTGAGATCTGCCTCAGAAATCTTGTAGTTCTTGTACTTGGAGTCCGCAACCCCTGCAAGACCAGCATAATAATCATCCATAGCCTTCTGGATATCTTCATCAATTTTGGTGACATCTCCAGCCAGTGTAGCCGCTTCAGTGGTGACTACAGACTCATAACCTTCAACCTTGGAAATTCCAAGGTTCCAGCCAAGGTGAACGCTTCTTGCAGGAATGCCAGCGATGTTCAGGGTCGCTACAGCCTGTCCTGCCGTCTGGCCTGTGTAGCAGTAAATATACACAGGTTTGTCTGTAGGAATGCTTTTGAGTCCTTCCGCAACAGCTGGTCCCCATGGCATGTTGACCGCACCTTTGACATGACCCTTCGCATAATCTTCTGCGCTTCGGATGTCGATGACTGTCATGGCTTCATTGGCGCCGACCAGTGCTACGAACTCTTTGTTGTCGATCTTATAGATGTGCTCAGGCATTTCTGCGAAATATTTGGTCACCAAAGCAGGGATATCTGCCTTAGGTTCTTCTGGTGTTTCAGCAGGAGTCTCTGCTGGGGTTTCTGCTGGGGTTTCCACTGGAGTGACATTCATGTCCCCGTCTTCTTCTTTTGCTCCGCATGCGGCGAAGGACAGGACTAGCAGCGTTGACATCATGATTGCGATGATTTTTTTACTCATTTTTCTATCTCCTTCAGAAAATTATGATCCGTCCGATGGTCCTACAGGGGCCGGTGTGTCCGGTCCTGCAATGTTGCCTTTTTGTTCCCACTCTACCCAGGCACCGTCATAGATTTTAATCTTGGTGTATCCCGCTTCCTGAAGCAGAGCAGCGGCCTGTGTGGCTCTAAATGAAGTCTTGCAGTAGAGTATGAGGGTCTCATCCTTGGTGATACCTGCATCTTTGTAGAACAGGGACAGGTCCCTGGAAGACATGAAGGTTCCATCGGAATAAAGGTTTCTGGTATGTGGGTAAAGTACTGCAGTGGGAATGAAGCCTGCGTCATACTCCGCCTGGGAACGCACATCTACAAGAATGGTGCCTTCCGCAGGGGTCTCTGAAAGAGATTTCACTTCCTCAAAGGTGGCAATCATGCTGGTGTCCGCTTCTTCAGCCACATAAGTCGTGGCCGGCAGTACGGTCGCATCCGCAGAAAGCTCCAGCTTCTCTTTGACAAGCGCTTTGGATCCTCCGTTGACCATCATGACGTTCTCATGACCATAGACCTTGAGCACCCACCACACGCGGCCGGAGTATACTCCTCCATTGTCATCATAAACATAGATGATGCTGTCATTGCTGATTCCCTTGGCGCTCAGCACACTCTCGATCTGGGACTTGGGTGCCAGCAGTCCTGGGACCGGGGTTCCCACGGAAAGTTCTGCAGGAGTCAGGTTGATTGCGCCTTTCAGATGTCCTTTGGCATAAGCTTCTGCTTCCCGGGCATCAATGACAATGACTTTTCCACCTGCAAGATATTCCTTCCCTACCTGGGAAGCTTCAATCACATTTTGTGTGCCCGGATACTTGGTATCCACTGTACAGGCGGTCAGGGTAAACATTAGAATAAGAGTCAGGAAAAGGATTCTGACAGCTTTATGTTTCTTTGCCATATTTTCCTCCTAAACGAATTTGTGAGATTGCTAAGGAGTGCTTGTTAATCGTTAGACTAATTTGTTTAAAAATTAACATATCCGCCTCTTTATTATATGACAACGTTGTAATAAGCGGCTATCGGTTTTGCTTATGTACCATGCCGTTATGTTATGACATTAACTTAACAATCTTTGCCAAAGGATCCTCTGTTGCTTATGGTTCCCTTGCAGCGCAGCTCAGAGTACCCCAGGGGAGACCTCTTGGCGCTGTTCTCTGAATACAAGACATTCCCGATATAATGATGGTAGAATAAACTCGAAGCGAACAACTCACAGGAGGCCACCAATGAAGAAGAAGCTACTTTCCCTGATGCCGGCTGCAGCACTTTTTATTTATTTTATATGGAACCTCATAACCCTCATGAAATTTCCGGCAGTGCACTCGGACGAGCTGTGGCTGAAGGGTATCACCGACGAGATGATCCGGCAGAAGTCCTTTGCAGTGACGGAACCCTTCTTTGATCTTTATCCTCGGGTGGTGCATCCTTTCCGGCTCCTTTTCCACAGCATCCAGGCCCTGTTTTTTCTGGTGTTTGGCAGTTCCGTGTGGACAGCGCGTCTCCTGTCCCTGGTTTTCTCCACCGCTGGACTTGTGGTTTTCTTCCATGTTCTGAAAAAGTCCACCGGACACCGTCTGATGGCCCTGGCAGGCACTGGCGCACTGGCTCTCAATCTGCAGTTCCTTTATGGGGCAAGATTTGCACGGCAGGATACCCTCATCCTCCTTCTGCTGTTGAGCGCCTATGGGCTTGCTGTGCACGGCGGACTCTCTCAGAAGAGGCTGCCTCAAGCTCTGGCTCTGGTCACTTTCCTGGGTATGCTGGTGCATCCCAACAGTTTCCTCATCGGGCTCCTGTGCTTTCTTCTTCTCCTTTGGAGAGCAGCACAGAAAGAAGGTACCTGGAAGACTCCTTTATCCTACGCCCTGTTCACCGCGGGAGGTTTTGTCCTCACTTATCTGCTGGGCACTCTCCTGAACCCTGGATTTCTTGACGGCTACCTGAAGTTTGGAGAAAGCCTCGGTATTGAAGCCACTCCCATGGGACGTCTGGAAGGATTCTACTGGTTCTGGGTGAAGCTCTACAGGCAGATCGGGGGAACCTATGAGCTTCTTAACATCAGAATGGAGCTGCTTCTCTTCTTTTTTCTGATGCTTCTTTTGCCTTGGCTGACCATAAAATCCCGGAAAAGCCCCCAGCACTTTCAGCTGCTGGCTCCCTGGACTGCGCTCTTTGGCATCAGTCTTGGTCTTCTTCTCATCGGCAGGTACAATCAGACTTCTGTGGTTTTTCTTCTTCCCTTTATTCTGCTGGGACTCATGGCTGCATTGAGCAAGATTTTTGAGATCTGCAGATGGAAAGGGCTTACTGCCGTTACAGTCCTTTTTCTCCTATTCTTTCCTTCCGTAAAACTGCAGAAGGATCTGCAAGTCTACCGCAGCACGAAACCCTATGTTCTCTCCTATGAGGCGATGATCCACGAGATTGATGCCGCTGTACCGGAGAATACCTCTGTGCTCAGCAATCTCAACACTCTTGAAGCCTTTCAGGACCAGCACTTTTACGACATCCGGAATCTGGCCTTCCTGAAAGATCGGAACCTGTCCCTCCAAGAGTACCTACAGGAGCGAGGCATCACGTATATTCTCCTTCATGAGGAAATGAGCTACATCCTCCAAACTCAACCCACATGGGATTTCCTTTACGGTACAGGACCTTATCTGGAGGAGCTTTTTCAGTATCTCGAGACCAGTACTGAGCTGGTCTATGAATTTGAGAACCCCCTCTATGCCATGAGAATTGCCCGGTACTCCGGAACTTATCCCTGGAAAACAAAAATATACCGTGTAAAGCCTTAAGCTCTACACGGTATTTTGCTTCTGATTGTTTTGGTTTACAAAGTGCGGAGCAGATTGTTCCCTTCCTCATCCAGCACCTTCAGGACCCTTCTGAGCTCCTTCAGATGCTCCTGGATTTCCCTCCTGGTCTCTCCTGTCAGGATCACATATCCCGCTCTCTGGGAGGCGTTCTCTATGGGAGAAAGTATCTGCCCCACACAGATGTTGTATCCTGCATCCAGCACATACGGCAGTCCTTTCACCGTTTCGATGGGGGTCATCCAGCTGATTTTACCTGCTCCACAGAAAAACAGCCTGGTGGAGAAAGGCTTCGTCTTCTCTGCCGCAGGCACCACGGCCAGTGCTTTTTTGTCGTAGTGTTTCGAGAGACACCCTTCGATATTCATCTTTAAAACATCCGCTCCGGTGGCATAGGGGATGGTCAGGTCCTCATAGGCGCCTCCCAGTCTGCAGGCAATCTCATTGACCTTGATTCCTTCTTTTCCCAGCAGATACTGGAAGTAAATGGGCCCTTCTTCTATATCGAACTCACGGCAGATTTTCTCTGTCAGATCTTTCAGCTGAGTCCCATAGGCTCCGGCATGCTTTGTGGGATTCTCATGGGAAGTGCAGACGCCGATGTGTTCCTCCGGAGAGAAAGTCACCCGGTCTGTCATGGTTAGAAGGTAGACCTGGCCCTGGTCCACCCATCCGCTGACGGTGATTTCATCATTCTCATAGAACTCCTCCACCAGAATCTCCGTGCTTCTCGAATGACGCAGCACCTCATCCATCTTATCCCGGATGCCTTCCACAGCACTGACCTTGAAGATACCCCGCTGTCCCTGGGAATCCAGGGGTTTCAGAACATAGGGCGGCAGCATCCCCTGAAGGTCTCTGTCCTGGAAGCCTTTCCCCAGAATACAGAAGCGGGCGGTGGGAATCCCCGTCTCCCGGAATCTTTCCTTCATCTTTTTCTTATTGGTCACCCGCAACGCGGTCTCATTCTTTAGAAACGCCGGAAGACCAAGATGGTTTGCCGTAAGCGTGACTGGGAGCACAGGCTGATCGGTGCCTGAAGTCATGACTCCTTGCACTTGAAAGTCACTGGCACACCTCAGAATATTTTCGGGACTGAAGGCATCGGCCAGAACCTGATAGTCCGCCAGGTCTTTCGCCTCGGTCCATTCATTGTAGTCGGCCGCCACAACCTCATATCCCAGCGACTTAATTCTGAGAATGGCGCTTTTCTGGCAGCTTCCTGCCCCTACCATCAGTATTCGTTTCATCATGTATCTTCCTTTCTCTTCAATCTGGGATTTGGCCATCCATAATGGAACCAGAGTTTACAATAGAGCGCTGCGCATTTCTTCAAATTGTATCCGGATTTTCCGTAGACTCTTTCCCGCCTGGACACCGGGACATTGTCCACAACCCGCGCATGATGCAGAAGCTCGGCACTCAAGTAGACAAACCTCTCTCCTGGATCCTGCAGGTGCTGGTACACCTCTTTAGAAATGAGGCGGAAGCTCGAGACGCCAAGGCCCTTGAGGTTCCGGTATCTTCTTTTGAAAAAGAGACCCACCAGCCTGGATCCGAAAGCCCGGACATCCTTCGCACCATACTCCTTATATACACCAAAGACCAGATCTGCTCCCGCTTCGGCCTTCTTCATCATCAGAGAAGCCTCCTGGATGTCATGCTGCAGATCGTCGTCTATGGTGATGGCCCAGTGACCTTGCGCTTTCCGAAGCCCCAGAAGAAGAGCTTTCTGCTGCCCCGCATTACGGAGGAGCCCCACACCGTGAACATTCTCTCTTTCCTTTGACAGCCGCTCAATTTCCGCAAAGCTGCCGTCTGCTGAGGCATCATCCACGAGAATCACCTCATAGCCTTGTCCCGTATCCTGAAAGAACCGATCGATTTCAGTGAGGAGAATGTTTAATGTTTCTTTACTGTTGTATACTGGCACAATGACTGAATAGTCCACAGCGCCCTCTCCTTTCGTGTTGAGAATCCCCATGAGGGATGATATACTTTGGTTGTGTGATACAAATCCCCTTTGGAAGGACTGATTTTTATGGATAAGATTGACTGTTTCGGAGACATCTGCCCCATCCCTGTGATCAAGCTGCAGAATATGATTTCCAGCTTGAAAGAAGGAGAGTCCTTCATGATGGTGGTGGACCACAGCTGCGCCATCGAGCATATGCGTGAAGTGCTCCAGAAAGAACCCCTCACCTGGGACATCGAGGAAGTCATGAACGGCATCTGGGAAGTGGTTGTGTCCAAATAATCCAATACACCTGAGATAACCAAAGGAGCCGAACCGGCTCCTTTTTTTAGCAAAAATTCTTTTCTCCATTCTCCCGGAAATACTTGTAAACGTCAGAGACGGCTCCGGTTCTGTCGCATTTTTTTCTGGTCACAAGATAGATGGGAAAATCCATCTCAAAGTCACGGACCTCAATCATTTTGTATTTCTTCTCATAGAGCTCTTTTTTCACGGCCATATACGGGAGAAAACAGATGCCCAGATTGTTGTTTATGGAGGACTTGGCCGCAGGCACAGAGTCCACCTTGAACATGATGTTGATCTTTTCCATCCGGATGGCCTTGTCGTCGATTTTGCGTTTGAGATACTTTGCGATGGACAGCGCCTCATCGTCCAGTAAAATCAGTTCGCATTTCTCCAGATAACTGGCATCGATGACCTCGGGAATGTTGGCCGCCACATTGGCGACCAGAACGATCTTTTCACTGCCGATTCTCGCGGACTCCAGCTCGGTATCATCAGGCTGCTCCGTGATGAAGCATAGATCTGTCAGATCGTTATGGAGATCGCTTAAGGAGTTCAGCGTGTTTTTTGCAGACAGGGCAAAACTGTAGCTGGGATACTTCTTTTTGATGCGGTAGAGGGCACAGGGAAGAGAATAATCCACCAGAGACAGATACCCGTTGATCCTGATGTTCTCTGCATTTCCGTCAAGGGCTTCCAGCTCCTCTTTCATTTTCTCATGGATCCTCAGCATGGTACCGGAATGCTTAAAAAGGATTTTCCCCGCTTCTGTGGGCTCCACGCCTTTATTGCTTCTCTCCAGAAGCTTGTACCCCAGCTCATCTTCCAGCTTCTGGATGGTCTGGCTGAGTGCAGACTGCGATATATGCTTGTTTCCAGCCACTTTCGATATGCTTTTTGCCTCTATGATTTCCCGGAAAAATTCTAATGATGTCAGATTCAATTTTCCTCACCTCTATTTCCATTATAGTGGAACTTTTATTTTCTGCTATCAGTTTTTCTTATACTGGTTCGGCAATCCCCGTACACCATAAGATTGATAATATGATAACATAGTACTGTGAGATTGTTAAGACTGTAGCAAACTTATTAAGGAGAGTGAACACATGACTGAAAGAACTGGTGCTTCCACAAGACGCTCCTCAGCGCCTCGAAAGCCGAAGAAGAATCAGATTCCCTATGGTTTTCTGACCGTAGCGCTGATCCTTGTCGTTGGATTTTTCCTCTACGGAAAGAATCCGACTGTTGCCTTTTTCTGGATGATTGGAAACATTTTCGGATTTATCCTTCAGAAAGGCAGGTTCTGTTTTACAGCATCCATGAGAGACCCTTATTTAACCGGGTCCACATCCATCACCCGTGCGGTGATCATCGCATTTGCCATCACCACCATCGGATTTACAGCCATTAAGTACGGCTATCAGGCTGCTGGACTGCCAATGCCTGGTCAAAGCTATGTTGTCCCCATCAGTGCGGCCACGGTCATTGGTGCCTTCATCTTCGGTGTTGGCATGGTCATCGCTGGCGGATGCGCATCGGGAACGCTCATGCGTGTGGGAGAAGGATTCGCTATGAACGCTCTTGCTTTCCTGTTCTTTATCGTCGGCTCTCTGTGGGGAGCTCATGACTTTGGCTTCTGGAAGGAGAAGTTCATATCCAACGGCCCCACTGTCTTCCTTCCGGATATTTTCGGCTGGGTTGGTGCAGTGGTGGTGCAGCTGCTCATTCTGCTGCTCCTATACATCGCAGCAGACAAATGGGAGAAGAAAAAATCAAACCACTGATTTGAGAGAACTGTCTTATACAGTAAGTATGCTAAAAAGAAAAAATAATTAAAATTAACGGAGGAAAATGAAAATGAAAGAAGTTATGCTTGATTGCTTTGGAGAAGCTTGTCCAGTTCCATTGGTGAAGACTCAGAACAAACTGAAGGAGCTTGAAATCGGGGATGTCCTCATTGTTCAGATCGACCACAGCTGTGCCATGAAAAATGTGCCAGAATGGGCTAGAAAAGAAGGATACAACGTAGAAGTTGAGGAAGTGGATGACGGAGAATGGGAAGTCATCATCGAAAAGAATAAGTAACACCAGACGGAGGTGTGGAATTGGAAACGAAACAGGAAAAAAAGAAATTCTTCGACCGGATGAAGTCCAATGAATACTATGTGAAATGGCTCAAAGAGCCCTTCACCTATGTCACTGCGGCAGTGCTTCTATCCCTGTTCCAGATTGTGTCCCTGGCAGCGACCAAGAATCCTTGGGGCGTTTCCGGCGCATTTGCTGTCTGGGGAGCCTGGATTTATGAGGCTGTTGGTGGCAGTGTGGACAAATGGTACTATTTCGCATCCGAGGGGATGCAGAATACCCTCAATAACGGTATATTGAACCACCCTGATTCCTGGCGTAACTTCGGTGTCATCACCGGAGCATTGGCTGCAACCTTGCTTGCTTCAGGTTTCAAATTCAAGAAGATCAAGTCCTACCGGCAGATCATCGCCGCGGTGGTGGGCGGAGTTCTCATGGGCTATGGCGCTCGTATCGCCTTTGGCTGCAACATTGGAGCTCTCTATGGAGGAATCGCCTCCCTGTCCCTGTCCGGCTGGGTCTTTGCCATCGGTATGTTCGGCGGAGCTGTCGTAGGAAGCAAGCTGCTCGTCAAGTATTTCATGAAGTAAACGGAAGGTGGTACAGTAACTATGGCTAGAGAAAAAGCTGTTGAAAATTATGATGTTGTCATCATCGGTGGAGGTCCTGCAGGACTTTCCGCTGCAATCTACGCCGGCAGAGCCCGGCTGAAAACCCTTCTCCTGGAGAAGGCTCTGGTAGGGGGACTGGCAACCTATACCAACGAAATCGCCAACTACCCTGGATTTCCAGACAATCCTAAGGGGGAAACCATCACAGACCTGATGAAGAACCAGGCAAAGAACCTGGGGGTCACCTTCAAGCTCACCGCCGTGACCAGTGTAGACCTTCACGGTGAAGAAAAGGTCGTAGAGACCTTCCGGAACAAGTTTCTGGCGAAAGTGATCATCATCGCCACCGGTGGAAGACCAAGAACCACAGGGGGAAAGAACGAGGAAAAATACCTCTTTGATAAAGGCATCAGTTTCTGCGCCACCTGCGATGCGGCGGCGAACACCGGCAAGCATGTGGTGGTCATCGGTTCTGGAGATGCCGCCATTGAAGAAGGTATGTTCCTGACCAAGTTTGCATCGAAAGTTACCGTTTCTGTCATGCATGAAGAAGGCAAAATGGACTGCAATGAGGTAGCAAAGGCTGCTGCTCTGGCCAATCCTAAGATGTCCTTCATCTGGAACACTGTGGTGGAGGGCTTTGAAGGCGAAGACCATCTTGAGACCGTAATTCTCAGAAACGTAAAAACAGGAGAGCATATCCCTGTAAACTGCGACAACTGTTTTGAGTTCATCGGATACCTGCCAAACTCAGAGCTCTTCGAGAATCAGCTCCCGCTGACCCCTCAGAAATATATCAAAGTCAACCACAAGATGGAAACCGGCATCGAAGGTGTTCTTGCTGTGGGAGACATCACGGACAAATATCTGAAGCAGATCGCCACCGCTGTTGGGGATGGTGCCATTGCCGGAACTGTAGCAGAACGTTATATTGCGGAAAAGAACATTTTCGACAATCAGATCATGCAGAAAGAAAAACCAGGTCTCATCTTTGTCTACAATGCCATCGACTGTGATGCACGAAACTTCCTGACGGAGATTGAAGCCATAGAGAAGTCTGCAGCTGGTTCCTTAGCTGTCTCCAGGATCGACACCTACAAGTCCAACGGACTGGCTCTGAAGCTTGAGCTGGAAAGTGTTCCTGCGGCAGTGGTCACCAAAGACGGCAAGATTACCAAAAAAGTCTATGGCCTTGAGAAAGAAGCCATTCTTGAAGCACTGAAATAACTGAAGATGCCTTGATTGGCCCATCAGAAAAGCCCGGATTGCTCCGGGCTTTTTCCATGGGTGTCCATCCTCCCTTTCGGGATTTCTCACAGAAAAATGATTCTGTCTGCCAGCGTATCCGCCTCACTCCGTTCATGGGTAACGAGAACCATGGCGATATTTTTGGATCTGCTGAGGTCCCTGATGAGCTCCTGAAGTTTTCGTCTCATTTCCTCATCCAAACTGGCGAAAGGCTCATCCAGAAGCATCACCCTGGCATTGCAGACCAGGGCTCTGGCCAAGGAGACCCGCTGCTTCATGCCGCCGCTAAGCTCTCCCGGCTTCTTTTTCCGGTGTTCGAAAAGCCCCACTGACGTCAGAGCCTCCTCAATTCTCGCCTGAGTAAGCCGCTTTCCAGCAATCCGCACATTTTCCTCCACACTCTTCCAGGGAAGGAGACTGTGGGACTCCTGAAACACAAAGGGAAAAGGGATTTCAGTTTCTCTGAAAACCTCAGGGGCATACTGGACAGTCCCGGAATACTCTTTGTCCAGACCACCCAGGATATTTAAAAGCGTGCTCTTTCCTCGGCCAGAGGAACCCATCACTGCCACAATCTCCCCTTCCTCCAGCGTCATGGAGAAATTCTTCAGCACTGTTTCCTCTCCAAAGGACTTTGTCAGGTTTGTCACCTCAATAAGCCTCATGAATCTTTCCTCCTCTGAACAGCAGGGACTCAAAGAGTATGCCGCAGAATGCTATGGCAGCAAGGCCTGCAAGGAGCCCAGCTGTATCCATGTACATTCTTCTCTCAAAAATCAGCCAGCCCAGTCCCGTCTGGGACCCCACCATGCCAAAGATCATCTCGATACTGATGAGGGACCGCCATCCCCTGGACCAGGAAATGCCCAGGGCGGATCTCAAATCCTCCGAGGAGCCTTGAACATAAATATGCCACAGCCTTGTCCAAAGGCTTAAACGGAAGGCTTCCATGAATCTTCCATAGCGCAAGCTGAGCCTTTCCACACTGAGATCCAGCTGGGACCACAGCGGCCACAGCGTAGCATGAACGATGATCAGCACCATGGCTGTCCTGTTGACACCCATCCATAGGATCACAATAGGAAGCACCGCAATGCCGGGAATTGGCGAAAGGATGGATTTCAGAAGAAGCATGAACTCTCTCGCATAGGGAGATGCTTTTGAAACGGCTGTCATGCCGGCAGCCAGAACCAAGGATACCGCCATGGCGAAAAAAACCAGTCCAACGCTGTAGAGTGTTTTCTGAAGGAGCTCTCCATTTTGGAGCAGGTTCAGAAAACTACTCCAGATTTCCCAAAGTCCGGGAAATAGAGCATCCGGAAATTTGCCGAACCTGGCAAGCAGTTCCCATAGGGCCATCAATAGCAGAAGGAACAGCAGTCTTATGCCTCTCCTTCTCGGAATACTCAGTTTCTCTTCCTTATTTCGCATCCTGTTCCCAAAACAGTTCCATCTCCTTCAGACTGGAGGAAATGAGTCCGTTCCTTTCCATAAATTCCACAAAGCTCTTCACGCCTTCCACCCCCGTGCCGAAGGTCGTGGTGCCGTCCTCCAGATAACCGCGGAGTTCATCCAGGTCATACTCGTAGGACAAAGACAACACCGCAAGAACATCCTCTGGATTTTCCGTCATATACTCCATGGTTTCCACCAGAGCTTCCTTAAATGCCTCGTAAACCTTCGTATCATCAAAGACTCTCTGTTGGCAGATCCCCACAACAAAGGTGAAATCTCCATCAAAGTTCTCCTTGCCGTCTAAGAGGATACGTCCTCCACCTGCCAGCTCTTTCTGCAGAAAAGGTGGGGTTGTGAAATGAAGAAGATCGCTGCCTCCGGACAGGAAGGCGGTGACGCCATCCGGATGGGCCATGGAGAGCATCTGCCCGTCCAGGGCTTTCGCGTCGCCCAGCTCCTTTTCTGCTGCCATCATTAGAAGGATGTGCTGAATGGATCCCGGCTGAGGAAGGATGATCCGATGGGTTTCTTTCAAATCAGAAAATGACTTCAGGGAAGGATCCTTGGTCACCAGGGAAACCGAGGTTTGGGAAATGCCGGAAATGATCCGCCAATCCATGCCTTTGTCTTTGCCAATGAGAAAAGGGGGAATGGCTGTGAATCCGATATCGAGATCTCCGGACAGCATGGCTTCGCGTATGGCTGAGGTGTTGCCCAGTTTTTTCCATTCCACTGCCACATCGAGATTCCTCTCCTGAAGTGCGGCTTCCAGAAATCCCTGGGACTTCATGATTTCAATCGGTGCATAGGCAAGTCCGAACTGTTCTCCGATACTCAAGGTCTTAACTTCTTTCTTTTCACAGGCGCTGAGAAAGACCATGGCGCTGACTGTGATGAGACACATTATACTTAAAACAACTTTTCGAAACATAAGAATCCTCCACAAACATTGTACCCTTATAGTATATCACGCGGACTCCTGAAGATTAGTGAAAATTTTAGCAAAATGTGCTGATTGTAGTTATTTCTCCTTTTCTGTTTTATGGCTAAATTGAATTCTCTCGTTCAAGTCATTACAGTCAGGCAGCGAAATAGCTTCAATCCCATTGGGTCTGTCCGCAGAGCTGTAGAACAGTTGCCTCTAATATCCTATTACGTAATGCAACCCCTTTGTTTAGCAACATCCTATAGACAGCTGAGTTGCTTCTTGCATGTTAGAAAACCAAAGAAGCCGTTGCAAAACTAGAAAATCTAGTTTCATAACGGCTCCTATCAATCCTGGCTGTTTCCTATGGCACTTTACATTGCTTACTTACTAAGAGAGTTTCTTATTTGTAATTATTGTTCTCTATGCCTCTAGTTCTTTACCATCATCTTCATACCACATAGTATGTGCTAATTCTATGCAGCAAGGTTCCCCTTGAGTAAAATTATTTCTATGGGGAGTCTGAATTTGCATAATCTGATCCCCCACTTTTACATGGTACTCTGTATATTCAGGTAGTATTGTTTTTTTCTCAATCATTGTTTTGTATCCAACGGAACGGTTCAGATTGATCTGGTTAGGTCTAGTAGCTAAAATCATCTCACTCTTAACAATATCAGGAAGGCTGCATGGGATTTCCTGAGTAAAGCCTCCTACTGGATATACTTTTCCCTCCTTGATGGTTACCTTTGTAAAGTTGGACTGTCCCAGGAAATTATGAACAAATCTGCTCTGTGGCTTGTTGTACAGTTCTCTTGGGGTACCAACCTGGATTACTTTTCCCTGATTCATTACCATCATCCGGTCAGACAGCGCCAGAGCTTCTGACTGGTCATGGGTTACAAATATAATGGTAAAGTTCAGCTTCTTCTGCAGCTCCTTGATTTCAAATCTCATGGATTCTCTGAGCTTTGGATCCAGATTAGATAGGGGCTCATCCAGAAGCATGATTTTAGGATTGGTGACAATGGCTCTTGCAAGGGCAATTCTCTGCTGCTGCCCACCGGATAAGTCCGATGGATATACTTCCTCCAGACCGGTCAGATTCGTATGCTTCAGAGCTTCTGCAACTCTAACTTTGATTTCAGCCTTGTTGACTTTTTCCACCTTCAGCGGGAAAGCAACATTATCAAAAACATTCATATGTGGCCAAACTGCAAAAGCCTGGAACACCATACCAAGACCTCTCTCTTCAGGAGGAACATATAGGTTTTTTGACTTTATCGAAACTGGTTTGCCGCCCAGGGATATTTCACCTTCAGATAAATCCTCAAAACCTGCAATCATACGGAGCGTTGTTGTCTTGCCACAACCGGATGGCCCAAGAAAAGCAAAGCATTCGCCTTCTTCAATGGTCAGATTCAAGTTGTCTACTGCGGTCATGGTACCCAGAGTCTTGGTGGTAAATTTCTTCGAAACATTCTTTAAAACGATGGAACTCATCTCTCTACACTCCCTTTCTGTCTTTTGTGATGTACGAAACTATATTATTGGAAATAACGATTAGGAGAATAGTTATCGTAGCCAGTGCGGAGGCCTGTGTAATATATCCGTCACTTCTCAAGGAGTAGATGGCCACACCTAAAGTACGTGTATATGGACCATACAGAAGAGCTGAGGTAGTCAACTCACGCATAGCAGGCAGGAAAATCAGGAAGAATCCTGAAATCATCGCTGGACGAATCAGTGGAAGGGTAATATCCTTCAGGGATTCCATATGGGTAGCACCACAAGAACGTGCTGCATCTTCCAGTGAATAATG